>Ga0181529_10000865_pt1 | contig 42170 bp, 28 predicted proteins | sample PEATcosm2014_Bin_36_FD_119763 | JGI IMG/M metagenome (GOLD analysis project Ga0181529, IMG submission 119763) | Peatland microbial communities from MTU Mesocosm Facility, Houghton, MI, USA - PEATcosm2014_Bin10_30_metaG | ecosystem: Environmental > Terrestrial > Soil > Wetlands > Peat | place... | reverse complement strand
CTGTGTCCGGGCTGTCCGCATCGCAGCGCTTATGCGGCTCTGAAGAAGCTCGACTGCATTGTGCCGGGCGACATCGGCTGCTATTCGCTGGGCGTTCTGCCGCCTTTTGAAATGATGGATTCGCTGGTGTGCATGGGCGCGGCGATTGGCGTGGGCTTGGGCTTGCGCCACTCGCTGCCCGCCGCGGAAGCCAAACGCGTGGTGAGCGTTTTGGGCGACAGCACCTTCGTGCACAGTGGAATCACCGGGCTGGTGGAGATGGTCTACAACCCGCCGGAGACCGGCCACGTGGTGCTGATTCTGGACAACGGGACCACGGCTATGACCGGAATGCAGGAGCATCCGGGAACGGGCCGGAAGCTGGACCACGCCAAAACCGGCAAGGTGAGCTTCGAGGATCTGGCGCGCTCGTTGGGCATCCGCCAGGTTCATGTGATCGATCCCACGCAGGAGGCCGGGAAGTTCGAGGAGTTGATCCAAAGCTGCCTGGATTCTGCCGAGCTTTGCGTGGTGATTGCGCGCCGCAATTGCCTGCTGGCGTCCCGCGCGATTCGCGAGTACGAGAGGTGTAATGAGCAGCAAAGCGACTAATGTGGTGTTCGCGGGCCTGGGCGGACAGGGTGTGCTGAAGGCCTCTGACATTCTGGCCGATGTTGCCTTCAGCGCTGGCCTGGACGTGAAGAAGAGCGAGTTGCACGGGATGAGCCAGCGCGGCGGATCGGTATCGAGCGACGTGCGTTTCGGCGAGCGCGTTTTCAGCCCGATGGTGCCGCAGGGCGAAGCAGATTATCTGGTTGTGCTCGCAGCCGACCAGATTCCAGTGAATATTGCGGCTTTGCGGGCGGGCGGAGTTCTGATTGAGCCAACGCAGATTGACGAAGCCGCTCTGCCTAACAAGAAAAGCGTCAATGTGGCGCTGCTGGGCGTATTGAGTCGTCATTTGCCGTTTTCCGTCGAGGCATGGAGCGCGGCTCTCAAGCGCAATCTGCCGGAGAAGCTGGTCGCGGCGAATCTGGAATCGTTTTCGATGGGACGAAATAAATGACTCTTAGCCTTGAAACCAGCGCAACGGACTGTCATCCGGCGAGTGTGCCGGATTACACGCCGGTTGCCGAGCTGCGCGCCTTGCAGTTGCAGCGTTTGCAGGCCGTGGTGACGCGCGCCTGGCAGTGTGTTCCGCTCTTCCACCAGCGCATGGAAGAGCGCGGATTAACGCCCGAGGATATTCGCAGCCTTGATGAGATTGCCCGGCTGCCGTTTTCTGTGAAGAGCGATTTGCGCGACAACTACCCCTTCGGACTCTTCGCCAGCCCCATGAAAGACGTAGTCCGTTTGCACGCCTCCAGCGGAACCACCGGCAAGCCTATCGTGGTGGCTTACACACAGGAAGACCTGCGGGTGTGGACCTCGGTGATGGTGCGCTGTTTTGCCGGCTGCGGGCTGCGTCGTAGCGACATCATTCAGAACTCTTATGGATACGGGCTTTTTACCGGCGGCTTGGGCGCGCACTACGGCGTTGAAGGGCTGGGAGCGACGGTGGTGCCCACCTCGGGCGGCAACGCCGACCGGCAGATCATGCTGATGAAGGACTTTGGCGTGACGGCGATCTGCTGCACACCGACATATTTTCTGCACCTCGTGGACCGCGCCGCGGCGCTGGGCGTGAATATGAAGGAGCTTGCCTTGCGCACAGGCGTCTTCGGTGCCGAACCCTGGACCGAATCGATGCGCAAGCACATTGAAGGCGGAAGCAGCATTGAGGCCTTCGACATCTACGGCCTGTCGGAGATTATCGGCCCCGGCGTGGGCTGCGAATGCCGCCGACACACGGGCTTGCACATCTTCGAGGATCACTTCTACCCCGAGATTGTCGATCCTGAAAGCGGCGAGCCGCTGCCCGATGGCTGCGAGGGCGAGCTGGTGCTGACCACGCTGAGCAAGCAGGCGATGCCGATGATCCGCTATCGCACGCGCGACATCACCATGCTGATGACCGGGCAGTGCGCCTGCGGGCGAACGCTGCGGAGGATTGGCCGCATCGGACGGCGCAGCGACGATATGCTGATTATCCGCGGCGTCAATGTATTTCCATCGCAGGTGGAGTCGGCACTGTTGCAGATTGAGGGCACCCTGCCGCATTATCAGATCGTGCTGACCCGTGTGCAGGGGTTGGACCAGATGGAAGTGCAGGTCGAGGTGACGCCGCAGATGTTCAACGACAAGATTGGAGCCTTGCAGGGGCTGCATGAGAGGCTTCAGGGCGCGCTCGATCACGTGCTGGGAATCCGCGTAAAGGTTTCACTGGTCGAGGCCTATACCATCGAACGCAGCCAGGGCAAGGCCAGGCGCGTCATCGACAGGAGGACATCATGAAGATTCAGCAGATCTCGCTGTTTGTCGAAAACAAGCCGGGGCACCTCGCCGCTCCCACGCGCCTGATGGCCGAGGAAGGCATCGACATCCGCGCCCTGTTTTTGGCCGACACGCAGCAGTACGGCATTTTGCGCATGATTGTCTCGGAGCCGGAAAAGGCCGCAGCCACGCTTCAGGCGCATGGATTCGTTGTGAAAGTCACCGAGGTGCTGGCTGTGCTGGTGGTTGACCGGCCGGGCGGGCTGTCGGACATTTTAAGCGCGCTGGAGGGAAGCGGCATCAATATCGAATATATGTATGCATTCTCCGACGTTCGCGGCGACGAAGCGATTCTTATTTTCCGCTTTGCCGATCCCGACGCGGCGATTGCCCACTTGCAGAAGGCCGGCATCAGCCTGCTGGGAAGCAAGGAACTGCTGAAAAAGTAAAAGGATTGCAACCATGCCTGTATCAAAGACTATCGTCAAGCAACTGGAAAATTCCTCTTGGATTCGCCGCATGTTCGAAGAGGGGGTGCGGCTGAAGCGCGAGCGCGGAGCCGACGCGATCTTCGATTTTTCGCTTGGTAACCCGGACGTGGAACCGCCGGCTGCGGTGCTGGAGGCGCTCAAGCGCGTGGTGGACGGCAACCGGCCCGGTTCGCATGGCTATATGCCCAATCCCGGCCACCCGGAGCTGCGCGCGGCTGTTGCCGAAAAGCTGCGCCGGGAGACGGGCCTCGATTTCACCGGTGAAGATGTTTTCATGACCGTCGGCTCGGCCGGCGCCTGCAACGTGATTCTCAAATCGATTCTCGACCCCGGCGACGAAGTGATCGTCCTGCTGCCTTGCTTCCCCGACTACCAGTTTTATATCTCGAACCACGGCGGGCGCATGGTGACGGTGGAGACCGACGCCACCTTCCTGCCCGACATCGAGCGCATTGCCGCGGCGATCACTCCGCGCACCCGCGCCATTCTTCTGAACACGCCCAACAACCCCTCCGGCCGCGTTTACCCGGAAAGCGTTCTGCGCGATCTGCAAGAGCTGCTGGCACGCACCGGTCAGCCGATCACCGTCATCAGCGACGAGCCGTATAAATACTTTGTTTATGACGGGCAGCGGCAGCCGGAGGTGGCATCGATTGTTGCACCTACGGCGATTTGCAACTCGTGGTCCAAGTCGCTGGGATTGGCGGGCGAGCGCATCGGCTACCTGGCGCTCTCGCCGCATCTGGAGGAGGCCGCGCTGTTGCGCCGCGCCTGCGCCTTCAGCAATCGCACGCTGGGCTTTGTGAACGCGCCGGCGATCTGGCAGTGGACGATGATGGAATCGCTCAACGAGAGCATCGACGCCGCGCCCTATGAGCAGAAGCGCAACGTGCTGTGCGATGCGCTCAAGAAGATCGGCTATGAGGTGCGGCGGCCAGAAGGCGCTTTCTATATTTTCCTCAAGACGCCCATCCCCGACGACATCGCCTTTGCCAGACTGCTCACCGAGCACGGCGTTCTGGCCGTTCCCGGCGTGGGCTTTGGGCGCTCTGGGTACGTTCGCCTCTCGCTGACGATTCCCCTGGAGCGCATCGAGAAATCGATTGGCGGCTTCGAGCGCGCATTCAACTCCTGTGCGGGGCAGAAATCCTGATCGCGACGACGCCTGATTCCACAATCCGGTAGCAATGGCAAAGGATGGAGCAAAGTATTCTTCGTCTTTTGAAGGGAATGCACTGCTGGCTTTGATCCTCGGCGTGGCGGCGAAAGTGCTTGAAAACGCAATGGCGAGTGGAAATGCTAGGGTGTTTCGTGGTAGCTTCCAACTTTCGCAGCTATTTTCCCCAGGGGGGGAAGAAGCAGGCCATCGAACAGAATCTGGAGTTGGGGCACGCGCAACCGAAGGGCTGCAAATCGAGTCAAACAGGCCAGACAGGTTAAAGTGGGATTGGTACAAAGGATGGTAATGAGCAAATCACTGGTGATCGTCGAGTCTCCCGCCAAGGCGAAGACAATTGAAAAATACCTGGGCACGGGCTTTCAGGTTTTGGCGTCTGTGGGCCACATCATGGACCTGCCCAAGAACGAGATCGGCGTGGAGCTGGAGAATCGCACCTTCATTCCCGAGCTGGTGGTGTCTCCTGGCAAAGAAAAGGTGGTGGCGCAATTGAAGCGGGCCGCAGGGCAGGCAGACGAAGTTTTTCTGGCGCCTGACCCGGACCGCGAGGGTGAAGCGATTGCTTACCATCTGGCGCTGCAATTGGGAACTTCGGCCAAAGAGAGAAAAAAGATTCGCCGCGTGACCTTTAACGAGATCACCAAGAAGGCGGTACAGGAGGCCTTCAAACATCCCCGCGACCTGGATCAGAATCTGGTGGACTCACAGCAGACGCGGCGCGTGCTGGACCGGCTGGTGGGCTACCAGATTTCGCCGCTGCTATGGGACAAAGTCCGGCGGGGGCTTTCAGCCGGGCGCGTGCAGACGGTGGCGGTACGGCTGATCGTCGAGCGGGAGCGGGAGATTGGCGCCTTCGAGCCGGTAGAATACTGGACGCTGGACGCGGTGCTCCACCCGGAGACGCAGGCGGACAAGAGCTTCAAGGCGCACTTTGTGGGCATCGACGGCGAGCCGGCGCGCGTGGCCAACGGCCAGGATAAAGACGGCAAGGACCAGTTCATTGCCAGTGCGCTGTCGGATGAGAATGCGATGAAGGCGGTGATTGCAGCGCTGGAAAAGGCGCAGTGGTCGCTGGCTTCGGTGCAGTCTACCGAGAAGCAGCGCCGACCCTTTGCACCGTTCATTACCAGCCAGTTGCAACGCGACGCGGCCGGCAAGCTGGGCTTCAACGTGCGGCGCACGATGGGCGTGGCGCAGCGGCTCTATGAAGGCGTTGATGTGGGTGCGGATGGCACCACAGGCCTGATTACTTACATGAGAACGGATTCGCCGCGCGTGGCGCCGGAGGCGATTGCCGGGGCTCGCGAATGGATTGGCAAACAGTTGGGAGCGCAATACCTGCCCGCGTCGCCCAATGTTTACAAAGGCAAAAAAGCGGCGCAGGACGCGCACGAAGCGATTCGGCCCACGGATGTCGCGCGCACGCCGGAGTCAATTGCGCGCTATTTGACCGAAGAGCAACTGAAGCTCTACCGGCTCATCTGGCAGCGCTTTGTGGCCTCGCAGATGATGCCGGCCGTCTTTGACGTGACCACGGCGAAGATTGCCGCGCTCAGCGCGACGACCGGCAAAACCTATGATTTCCGCGTGAGCGGATCGGTGCTGCGCTTCGATGGGTTCCTGAAGGTCTACGAGGCTGCTCTCGTCGATCAGGAGAAGAAAGAGGACGACGAGGACGAAGCGAGCAGCAAGCTGCCCAATCTGGATGACGTGAAGCGGCTTGAGCTTGAAGAACTGGAGCATGAGCAGCATCTTACCCAGCCACCGCCTCGCTACAACGAAGCTTCACTGGTCAAAGTCCTTGAGGAACGGGGGATTGGGCGGCCTTCGACCTATGCGTCGATTATCAACACCATTCAGGACCGCGAGTATGTCACCAAGATCAGCGGCCGGTTCTATCCCACGGAGATTGGAACCGTGGTCTGCAAGCTGCTGGTGGATAACTTCCCTTACATTTTCGATATTGCCTACACGGCCAAGCTGGAAGAGGAGCTGGACGGGATTGAAGAGGGCAGTGAGAAATGGACCGACCTGCTGAATGGTTTTTATAACTACTTTGTGGAAGAGCTGAAGGACGCCGGCGCGAATATGGAAGACATCAAGCGCATGGAGAAGAAGACAGACGAGAAGTGCGACCTGTGCGGTTCGCCGCTCCTGCTGAAGTGGGGCAAGTTCGGCAGCTTCTATGCCTGTTCTGCCTATAACAAGAAAGATAAGTCAAGCTGTACCTTCACGAAGGAAAACACGGCAGGCAAGCCCGATTTGAATACTCCCGAGGGACAGGAGGCCAGCGAGCAGGAGGAGTACTGCGATAACTGCGGGCGGGTGATGGTGCTGCGGCGCGGGCCGTTTGGAATGTTCATGTCGTGCCCCGGATTCAACGAAGACCCGCCCTGCAAGACCTTCCGCAAGCTGAGCAGCAAGCAACAGCAGAAGGTGGCCGCGCCCAAGCCCACGGGCGAGGATTGCCCGCAGTGTGGAAAGCCGTTGGTCCTGCGCCAGGGCAGTTATGGCGAGTTTGTCAGCTGCTCCGGCTATCCCAAGTGCAAGTATGTTAAGCAGAATATTATCGAAGGACTTAAATGTCCCAAGTGCGGCGTGGGCGATCTGGCCGAGAGGAAGGCGCGGCGGGGCAACGTCTTCTGGGGCTGCACCAATTATCCGAAATGCGACTTTACCTCGAATCTGAAGCCGGTGGCCGAGAAGTGCCCGGAGTGCGGCAGCCCTTATCTGGTTGAGAAAACGCTGCGGAGCGGGATATTTCTGGAATGCCCGAACAAGAAGAAAGCCGCTGGGGAAGTTGCGCCGAAGAAGCGGGCCGGGAAGGGATCCGCTCCGGTGAAGGCCGCAGTGGAGTGCAGTTACTCGAAGCGCATCGGCGACGCGCCGGCGCTGCCAACAGCCGAGACGCACGGGCCGGTGGTGGAGAAGGCCGCGAAAGCGGTGGTGAAAACACCCGCGAAGAAAGCGGCAAAGAAGACTGCGAAGTCAGCCAAGGCCAACGCGGCCTGAAGCTTTTTTCGCTCCGATCCTGTAGGCATTGTGGTATCCCACCCTAGCCGCAAAAACAAAGACGCGGCGAGGGTGGGGCACCAGGCTTAGCCGGGAGAGAGTTCGCGCAGCAATCTCCGGCTGAATCCGTTAGTATGATTGAGCGGAGACCTCACCATGGAACGAATGCTTGCAACGCCGGCAGATGCGGAAATTATTCTTGGACTCTATCAATTGCGCACCGAGGCGCTGATGCGCCAGGCGCGCGCGTGGGTGACCGGCGAGTTCTGGCCGGCGACGGCGGAGGAGTTTTTTGCCGTGGCGGAAAACCCGGCCGATCCGCACAATGCGTGGCTGCGGCAGGTGCTCACTTACTGGGAGATGGCGGCGGCAATGGTGCTGCACGGGGCTGTCTCGGCGGAGCTGTTTGTGGATTGCAACTCCGAGGGGTTTTACCTTTTTGCCAAGTTTTCGTCTATTCTTGAGGGGATCCGGGCGAAGAATCCCGAATTCATGATCAAGACGGCGGAGTTGGTAAGGCGGTTTTCGGCAGCAGCGCAGCGTTATGAGACGATGCTCAAGAATGTGGAGGCGCAGCGCAACCGCCTGGCGGCACGACAAGAGGCGAACGGTTCTTTTCAGCCGAAACCGTGAGATTCTCTCGCCACGCGGCCCAATCTCTGTTAATGTCGAATCCGCTACCCTGATTGGAGGCTTTTTGCATCCAATGGAGTGTAGAAAGGGAGTTGACGGGAAAACACATGGCGCGAGCAATCTGGAACGGCAGAGTGATTGCCGAAAGCGAGACGACGGAGACGGTGGAGGGAAACGTCTACTTTCCCGAATCCAGCCTCAAGCGAGAGTATTTTCGCCCCAGCAGCACTATCTCTCTCGATCCCATCAAGGGACAAGCGCGTTACATGAGCCTGCTGATCGACGGGGAGGATAACCAGGATGCGGCCTGGTTCTATCCCGCTCCCAATCCGATCGCGCGCAAGATCAAGGGCTATGTAGCCTTCTGGCGCGGCGTGGAAGTGGAGCTGTAGCGGGCGATCAACCAGCCTTGCCGAGTGCATCTCAGAGCGGCGGAGTTGATCAGAAAAGCTCTATCCGGTGCAACGCGAAGAGCAACAACATGGAATAGCGCACTCGGTCCATCCCCTTGCGCACGCCGGCTTCGGCTTCGCCAAGGCCGGCGTCGCGGCCAGTTCCGGAGCCATGAAGTGCCAGAGCAAAGCGCACTGCCGCGGCCGCACCGTCTTTGGTTAAGAGATCTTCAGGCGTTTCGTCAGTTGAGCCAGACCGCCTATATCTTCTGATCGTCGTCCGGTTTCAATCCAAACGGGCGCAGCGCTGTGTCAGTCGTCCCCGGAAAGCCATCGTGCTCGCAGTGCAGCGGCAGCCGCAATCGCCCTTCGGAGTCCGTTCGTGCCGAGGCACCAGCCGCTGCTCCCACAAATTGCCTTTGCGCCCACTCGCGCTTATCCATCAACGTCTAAAAGGGTTGCCGCGTCTCTGCGGCGTTGGCAGCATTCAGAATCCAAGTGCCATGCACTTCGGCCTGCGAATTGGTACTTCGCCAGCGCAACTCAACATCCCGTGTCTCGTTCGGCGACAACTCAAAATCGTTATCGTTCAGTTCGGCCAGAAAGGGTGTGCCGGCGCCCCACTCCATCCGCAGATACACCAGGTGCGCATAGCCCTGCTGGTTGGTGATACGCAGCCGGCACAGCCCGCCGTGGAAGCTGGCATCTCCTCCGCTGTGCGCAAAGCCCGTCCCCAACCGCACCGCGGCGGCCATGGCGCGCGCGGACTGCTCTGGCAGAACTTTGGCCAAGGCCTCGAATATTGCCAGCCAGATGCCCATTGCGTATGCGGCATTTCCCTGCGCCGGCAGACCGGGCGGGCACTGAAAGTCGGAGTAGGAAGCTGCACCTGCGCACCAGGCTTTGGTATAGCCATTCAGCCTCAATCTGTTTGCATTCCATCCCTGAAACAGTGAGTATTCTAGATGCAGGAAGATACCAGGCAAGAAGGGTGAAGATGAAAACAAGAATCGATCTCGCACAGATGTTTGCACTGCTACTCTTGGTGATTGGCACCACGTTAACGATGGCTGCTCAGACCGGTGCCGGAAACAATGGTGCTCCTTCCAGGCCGCAGGGCCCGTGTGACATCTACGCTGCCGCCGGTGATCCGTGCGTTGCCGCGCACAGCACCACGCGTGCGCTGTACGCTTCCTATCGCGGCCCGCTTTATCAGATTCTTCGCCAGTCGGACGGCAAGACCCTTGATATTGGCGTCGTCGAGCCAGTCGCATTGCCGCATCCGGATGCGGGCGGATACGCCGACGCGGCCGCGCAGGATGCCTTCTGCGCCAACACGTACTGCTGGATCAGCAAAATATACGATCAGTCACCCAAGCACAACCACCTGACCCAAGCGCCCCGCGGCGGATTCAACGGGCCGTCCCTCGGTGGTTTTAACAATCTCCCGATCGCCGACATGGCGCCGATTACGGTGATGGGCCACAAGGCCTACGGCGTCTTTATCGAACCCGGCATGGGCCTTCGCCAGGACGACACCAAGGGCACAGCGGTCGACGACCAGGCGGAGGGGCAGTATTGGGTTATCAACGGCCTGCATTTCAACTCTGGCTGCTGCTTTGACTACGGCAACGCCGAGATCGACAGCCGCGATGACGACGCCGGCACCATGGAAACCGCCTACTTCGGCGACGCTCCTTATTGGTATCACGGAAATCTTCCGGGGCCGTGGGTGATGACCGACCAGGAGAACAATCTCGTCGGCTGCGTGAACCCGGATGGCACCAACTTCTGCAAAACCTTGCCGAATATCACTTGGCGGTTCGTCACCGCGATAGCCAAAGGCGAACCGCACCACTGGACATCGATGGGCGGCGATGCACAGCAGGGTCCGCTTTCCGTGATGTTTGACGGACCCCGCGTCAACGGCATCTATGACCCGATGCGCAAGCAGGGAGCGATCCTGCTGGGCAATGGCGGAGATAACAGCAACGGCTCGCAGGGCACCTTCTATGAGGGTGCGATGACGGCCGCGGGCACCTTCCCGTCCGACGCCACCGACCAACTGGTGCAAGCCAATGTTGTGGCAGCCGGCTACGGCGGGCCGCGGCTGAGTCTGGCCCCGGCGTCAGCAACGGCCACTCCGCCTGGACTGCAGACATTCTCACCGGACTCTTCGCAGGAAAGCACATTGACCTTCACGAACACAACGGGAGCGCCCGCGAAGGGCGTCAAGTTGAGCATTTCAGTGCCCAACAAACAGTGGAAGGCTTTTGTTTCGGGCGGCACCGAGACGTCGAAGACCTTCGCTGACGCGGTTGCGCCGGGTGCAAGCGTGAGCGCGACCTTCAAGGTCACCACGGGACCGTTGGCCTTCAACGGTGACCTGGTCGGCAGAGTTTCGTGGACGGACTCGACCAGCGGCGTTCAACAATCCGAGAATGCGGTGGAAAAGGTACGCAATGCAAGCCCGGTCAAGATCAATGAGTTCCGCATCTCCTCGGGTTCTCCCGCCAACCCGACCGACTCGTTCATCGAGCTTTACAACGCCGGCTCTCAGAGTGTTGATATCTCCAATTGGACCCTGACCGAGCACCCGACCCAGCAAGCCATCTTCTCAAAGATCAAGATCCCGGCTGGAACCAAACTCGCGGCACATGGCTTCTACTTGTTTGGTCTTTCCAACTCCGGATTAGTGGTTCCCGCGCTTGCGGGCGACACCACCATCCACGTCAGGAGTACGACAGGCATCCTCGCCGGCGATACGATCACTATCGGCACCGGCTCCAATATGGAGACCCGCAAGATCGCAAGCATCGGAACGGCAGCCAGCAACCATACGACACTATGGCAACCCCTCCCCGATGGTCCGGTGATCACGATTCCCGCCGGATCGACTAACGTGCCTGTCATGAGCACTGCCGGCTTCGTTGTCGGCCAGAAAATTGCCCTTGGCTATGGCGCTATTTACCCCGCCGTCGCTGGATCCCAGGAACAGTACGAGGTAGCTACCGTTACAGCGGTCGGTAAACCGGGTACGCAAACCTACCTTGCAGCTGACGCACATGCCGGAGCGGCCAACATCAAGGTAATGTCGGTCTCCGATATCTCAGTCGGGGATAAGATCAGGCTGGACATCGACAGCGTCGGTTATGGGATTGAGACCGTCACCGTGACGCACGTCGGCACCAAGGCAAATCTGACAAATCTCGCAGCGAATGCGAGCGATGGCGCGACTCGTATCAAAGTCAGCAGAACAGATGGTTTCACAGTCGGCGACAGAATTTCCGTTGGCACACCCGCGAACAGTGAGATCGTGACCGTGACCGCTGTTGGCAGCGGGGGGCCGGACAGCTCTGTCATCGACTTCACGCCGGCTCTGGCCAAAGCGCACATTCGGGAAGAGAGGGTGGTATCACCGGGCGCGGGCATCGACCTGGCCGCCCCGCTCAAGTTCAACCATGCGGCTAACCTTCCCTTCAGCGATCGCGGAACAGGGATCAGCTTCAATCCGCCGGCGGCCTTTGCGCATTCCAGCAATGAGCCCGTTCAGGCGCTCGGCACCGGGATTGTGCTCGACACTCCGCTGGCCAATAATCATGAGATCAATGCTGCTGTACACGACGCCGCGGTCAAGAACGTCGGCTACCAGGGTGCGCCCGAGCCCAACCAGTGGTTTGGAGGTCCCGAACTGACCACCAGTGCTCCCTTGTTTGGCCGCACCATCTCAGTGAAAGAAGGCAGCATGGTGCTGCGGGATGCCGCGGGCCTGATTGTCGACAGCCTCAACTATGGTGGCCTGGTTGACCCATGGGCCTCCGAAGGTTACCAAGCCATCTCCGGAGTAGGAAAGAGCGGTTGTTTCGCACCCGCGCCCGGCATGGCTGCGGGACTTGATCCGTTCACTTCGGCTCGGACCACCAATACGAGCGCGGGCCGCTTTCCGGACGGTGCTGACAGCGATAGCAACTGCGATGATTTTCTTACTCAGGCCACCGCCGCACTGTCGATGGCCTCAACCGCTGGAACCACCAACATCAAAGTTAGCAGCGTAGATGGCTTTGACGCCGGGCAGACGGTTCAGATTGACGCAGGCGCCAACCTCGAAAGTGCCGTCATTGCGACGGTAGGCTCCGCCGGAGCGACTACTATGGGGACCGCCGCCGACGCGAACACAATCGTGATACCTGTCGCCAGCGTAGCGGGTTTCAGCGTGAATCAGACCATCACCATCGATAACGGCGCGAACTCCGAGAAGGCAGTGATCGCATTCATCCGGCCCTGGGGCGGCGCCTCAATCATCGTCAAAGCACCGCTCACTCATGCACATGGAGCAGGGGCTCAGGTCTGCGGTACCGGCATCACATTCACTTCAGCATTGACTCATGCGCATGCCAGCGGAGCGAGAGTCACCGACAATATTCCTACGCCCGGCGCGCCTAACCAGTATCACAGAAGAACAAATTGAGTGTATGCGTAAACACTGAATGGAGCAGCGTCTGATCGAAAAGTTGCGGAAAAAGCCGATGTAGCCAGGTGGCGCTCCATCTCAGCGTCCCTCTGCCCGCGACTGCTTTGCCACCAGATGATTCGGCCGCCCGAGCAAGACCTCAGAGGGCAGGTATCGGCGCAGCTCTCCACAGAGAGGGCAGTCAACGACAATTGACTGAAATGGAAACTTCATTACGCCGGCGGGAACATCCCGCCGGCACCGCTTACACTCGACAACGAACATTTTCCGTTCTTGGATTCCGAAGGCCATGGCAGAACGATCATAAGCGAACAGATAGCGAAAGTCTATCTGAGAAAATCTGACAACTCGGTTGGGGGGCTTCATACCTCTGGACAAGAGGGGGTAAGGCGCTTGTGCCCATGGAGTGCCCGGCCCAATTTGTACCAGTAGCGATGCGGGAAACTGGCATGAGAGGAGCCTCATATGGCGCAGAGAAAGAAGTATGCGCCCGAGCAGATCGTAAGACTGCTACGGCAAATTGAGGTAGCTGCGGCTACGAATCAGCCAATGCCGTGATCAGCAAGAAAGCGTAGTAAGGTGCTTCCGATTTTGTAATGCAAGAGAGGGATACCGCCCACTTGGAAACTTGAGCGTATGTTTGAAGCTCCAATAGGCGTCAGGGAATTCCGGGTAGATCAACAGCGCGTTCATGGAACCCTTCTTTGGACAAATAAGTGTCTGACGAGCACTAATATCAATCTTCAAGTTAGCCGCTGGAACAAGCCAGGTGACCTGTTCCAGCGGTAAATACGGCTTACTTCGTGGTTGAGGCCGCAGCCTTCTTGTGGGGCGCAGAATTCTTCTCATTGAGAAGCGTTACGGCGTCGGCTGCATTGAACGGGTACAGACGAATTGATTGCTGGCCGGTTGTGCTGAGAGTGACGTCCACACGGCGGTTTTGGGCCAGCACAATGACGCTCAGATCGCGGAGAACCTTCTCCCGCTCCGCTGCGCTCAGCTCAGAATTCCGCTCGACGAGATCTTTCACCTGGTCGGCTGTGAGCTCTTGGTCTTTGCCCAACCCGCGAGTCTCAATGCTGGCTTCGGGAACACCCTGCTCAATCAGGAACTGCTTTGTGCGGGCAACACGGCGTTCAGAAAGAGCCTGGTTGTACTCGGCTGATCCGCGGACATCGCAATGCCCGCTCAGGGTCAGGCGAGCATCGGGTTTGAACGTGAGGTAGCTCTTGAAGTTCGTCGCGAGGGTGGTCAGAGTTCCCTGCTGGCTGGCAACCAAGCCGCCTTCAGGATGCTCGGCCCTCGGCTGAGCGGTCGGGAAAAAGACACTATGCAGTGCCAGACGAACCTCGAGTTGCACTTGTTCCTCGGGGGGAGCCGGAGGAGGAGGAGGAGGAGGAGCCAGAATGGTCACGCTGGTACTGGCGGTTGCTGTCTGCCCTTTGTCGTCGCTCACAATGCAGTTGATCGCGGTCGGACCCGTCGGAGCGTCAACCGAATTGAAGACCGCCGAGGCGCCATTGCCGCTGACTGTGCCGGAGGCAGCCGAGTAATTGTAAGTCAGTGGACGGTTTTGTGGGCTCACGCCGGCTGCGGAGACAGTGCTGGTCTCACCCGGCTTGATCTCGCTGGGGCTGGCGGAGCAACTGATTGTTGGCGGCTCAAACGCCCTGACAGCAAAGGTTGCTGTCGCGGTAGCCGACTCCCACGGCTTCAAGCCTTCTTTGCCGGGTCCGCCCTCTTTCACGCCGCAATTCACCGAATAGGAACCGGGAGCAAGGGTTGCGGTAGCCACAGTGGCTGTCGCATCGTTTGCGGCTAAGCCGGGACCGGTCAGGCTATAGATCACCTTCAGCCTGGGTTCCAGATTGCCGGCTGTCGCCGTTACTGTAACCGGGTCGCCGGGGAAGACCGAGGCCGGGATTGCGGAGCATGCCAGGGTTACTGGCAGAGGAGCGGCGCTTCCGCCGAGACGGAAGACAATTCCCGAGGAGAGGCGCATATCATTCTGCGACGCGCTTGCTCCGGTCGAGAAATTATCAAACCTCGTCATCAAGTACTCAGCTTGAACGATGCGAAAGGCAAAATGATGGCTCACCTTAATGTCCAACCCGCCGCCGGCGGTCATGGCAAATGAGTCCTCCGCCGGGAGGAACGTGCAACCAGCGCCCGTGCAGCCGGATGAGAGGTTCACGTCGCTGGCATGGATTCCACCAAACAGAGCCTGAACAAAGGGAGTGATTCTTGTGTGGTTCCGGAAGGAAAGACGCGGGCCAATGAGATAGGTGTAGGCAGTTCCGCTGGAGTCCACGGTACTGGAGGAATTTGCGCCTGTTCCTGCGAGCCTGATTTCAGAATCATCAAATCCGCCGAAGTCGCCAACAATCCCAAAATGACGATTGAAGTTGAAGGCGATGGACGTGCTGCCGCCATTGAGCCACACCATCCGGTTCCCATCGGCCAGCGTCGGTACAGCGCGCAGATACGAGTAGCCGAAAAACAATTCTGCCTTGGGAGTACCGGCGTTTGGGCCGTTCGAAGACGGCGCGGGCGCTGAATCCTGCGCCTGAGCCAGGAATGCAGACATTAGAAAGAATCCGAATGCGGCTGTGGCAATCATTCTTACACTCAATTTCATTGTCGTCTCCTACACTGCGCGTCGCCATGAGCGGAACACTGCGGCGGGTTAACTGAATGCGAACATAACCTTCCGGGCACTCACTGGCTGAGACCACCCCCAGGAGGAGGCGGTCTCAGCAAACGGTTATTGAGCAGGCACATTGATTACCGTGTTGACCATCGTGGTCGCCGCATCCAAAGCCAGAACTCTGCCGTTGATTGTTGTTACCGCGGCAACTCCCGGGCTTGAAACCGTGATTCCCGGCTGAGAGATGATGGTTCCAACCATCGTCCCGCCCCCCCCGTAATTGATGATTGCGCCTGGAAGGCCACCGACGGCCCAGTAGACATTGGCAGCATGGGCGCCGTTGATCAGGATCACACTTTCGGAGGATGTCGGCGTGCCTACAGTGAGAGAGGATCCGATCTGGAAGACCCAGTAGGCATTGGGATCGCCCTTGGCGTCAAGAGTTAGTGGCCCCAGTGTAATGCCAACCGAGCTTGCGTTTGTGTAGACGCCAGGGTAAATGGTTGTGCCGCCTAACTCCGCTGCCAGAACACCGTCGGAGGGAAGGCCTTGGAGAGTGGAATAAGCGGCTCGAGCTTCCAACGCAGCTTCGGTTGCTATAGCCATCGTCTGTGCGGTTCCTTCGTCGGCACAATTAACGGTTGGAGGCGGCGCATCAGTGTCGATCACTCCGTTTACTTGCCCTACGTTGAGTGTCGTCTCCGTATACGTGCACGGCCATACGGCGCCAACAATCGGAAGGCTTGTATCGTGGAATCCGGTTACAGTGGTAGATGCGCCCGTAGTTCCTATATCTCCATTGATGACCGTGTGGATTCCCTGATTGGTCATCCCTGCGCCACCTCCAAAGCCGCCAAACAACGCGATGGTCGGTCCAAGGACGATCGGCGGCGGAATGATTGTTGTGCCGGTGGTGAACGTCCAGGGATTCGGCGCGCCGGTGGTTCCCAGCGGATTGCCTGCCACGTCCGTTGCTCCGTCAGTCACCGTCGCTTTATAGCTGGTGCTGGCGGCCAGCGGAGCCGTGGGCGTGAAAGTGGCAATGAAATTGATCGCATCGTAGGAGACTGTTCCCGATATCGCAGCATCATCCGGCCCTGTAAGTTGGAAGGTTCCCGTGGTGATCGTCAGTGGATTCATCGCCTCGCTAAAGGTTGCGCTCACTGCCTGATTGAGGGGCACGTTGGTAGCCATGTTCGCCGGGACCGTCGAAACGATCTCTGGCGCGGTGGTCACGATATTTGCTCCGGTTGTAAAGGTCCAGACATAGTTGCCGGTCAGTGCGGCGCCCGCGAGGTTTTTGGCCCCGGTTGTGATCGTGGCAGTAAACAAGGTGTTGGGCGCCAGATTTGCTGTTGGAGTGAATGTAAGCGTATCGCCCACCGCCGCATAAGCAACCAGACCGGAGACGGCCGTTGTGCCTGGTCCTGTCAGCGTAAAGGTTGACGAGTTGATCGTGGCGGGGTTCATCGCTGTGCTGAAAGTGGCGCTGACAATCTGATTGAGAGGAACGCCCGTGGCTGCGTTGAGAGGGATTGTTGAAATCACCGTCGGCGGGGTCAAACTTACAGAGGCCGCGGTAGTGAAGCTCCATGTATAGTTACTGGCCAGCGCAATGCCTGCGATATCTGTTGCCCCCGTTGTTACTGTGGCTGTATAGGACGTGCTCGGGGCCAGTGCGGCAGACGGTGTGAACGTAGCCACCGAACCGGCGGCGACATAGGTAACGACTCCGGTAACGGCCGCTCCGCCCGTGGCTGTCAGCGTGAAGGTTGTCGCGTCGATTGTGGCGGGGGTCATTGCCACGCTGAAGGTGGCACTAAGAGCCTGGTTGATCGGCACACCGGTTGCCGTATTCACAGGCACGGTTGAGATCACCGTTAGCGGAGTGGGAGCAGGAACAGTTCTGAAGGTCCACATATAGTTGCCAGCCAGGGCAATGCCCGCCAGGTCTTGAGCACCGGTGGTGATCGTTGCGGTATAGACGGTATTGGATGCAAGCCCTTCTGCCGGCATAAATGTCGCCACTGCGCCCGCGCAACTGACTGTTCCGGATAGAACGGTTGTGCCGGGACCCGTGACAGTAAAGGTGGTCGACGTGAGCGTCGAGCAGTTCATGGCTTCGCTGAAGGTCGCGCTGATCACCTGGTTGATCGGCACACCTGTGGCCGTATTCACAGGGACCGTGGCCATCACCGTAGGCGGCGTGGGCGGCTCAATCGTCGTAAAAGTCCACATATAGCTGGAAATCAGCGGAGTGCCTCCCGCGTTCTCAGCCCCTGTGGTAATCGTGCCTGTGTAGCTGGTTCCGTACGCAAGAGCGGAACTCGGCGTGAACGTCGCCGTCAATCCGCTATAAGCCACGGTTCCAGAAACGGCTCCGCCAGGTCCCGTCACAGTAAAGGTCGCGGCACTGATTGAAGCCGTCTTCATCGCCATGCTGAAGGTCGCGCTGATGGTTGTGTTGACAGCGACGTTCGTAGCGCCATTGGCGGGGATTGTGGACACGACAGAGGGAACAGTGACCGTTTCCTGGCCGCATCCTGCAACAAAAACGACCAATAGAGCTGCCAGCCAATACGTGATACCAAACCTGTACTTGCGCATTTGTAACCTCTCGTACGACTTTGGGTGCGAAGTGTCCAACGCTCGTTATCCTCCATAAAAGGGGAGATGACGAAGCCCATACGTTGCCCTGAGACTAATGAATTGTTGGAGGGCTTGACTGTTCCGAATTGTTCAAAAGTCAATTGGAAGATGAAAAAATAATTTGCTTTTATGAGCTGAATTGCACATTTAAGCAACATTTACGGAAACCCAACCCGGTGCTGGGAGAGTAGCTTGGTCTATTCTCAAGTCTCTCCCGGCCACTATCTTGTTGCATTCCATCCACTCCCCAGCGGTCCAGGTGGCGCAGGAATCCGCCCGCTGCTGCCGGCAAGCCCTCACGCAAGACTATCAGCGGGTTGTTTATCCTCGTCAGGGCAACGCATACCATGATCCTTTGCCGGTTCAGTGCCGGGTGCCCTACTGCCGAGGGATGTTGCTGGCTGTCGGATTCAGGCGAACCTAGCGGTGTTCGCCGCCGCCGCGTGATGCGCCGCCGCCGCGCGGAGCCGATGTATGAGCTGCACTGGAACGTGCGCCACCAGCGCGTGATGCGCTTGGTCTCGCCGCGCCGCGCGCTGCTGCTGGATGGCCTCCGGCTGCGCTGGCATGGTATCCAGAACCGCCACCGCGAGTTGCCCCACCACCGTTACCGTGATAGGCTACACGGCCAGGTCCGCCGTGATAGCTTCCTCCGCCTTCACCGCTGAAGCGATGCCCGCCCCAGCCGTGGCTATAACCCCAGCCTCCCCAGGGCCCCATACCCAGGAAGATGCCATTATAAAAGTAGCCGGGACCGTAAAAGCCCATGGGAGCACAGGCGTAGGGCGCATAACCGTAGTATCCATAAGAACAAACTGGTTGAACGCCGATATCGACCACGATCTGTGCGTTGGCTGCTGGCGCCAGCGCCAAACCTGCCAGCAAAGCCGTTGTGCCGAGAAATGCATTGAATCCACGCATGAGTAACCTCCTTAAAGGTGTCTGCGATGGCTGGAATTGCGTTGGATGCTGTATGCAGCCGTAGAGAACAGTCCAGCGACAGCAGCTACCATAAGGGGTCTCAGGTCCATGCGTCAGCTTCTGCGTGTGTGCCCGGCTGAACTTCTACCTGTCCTTACGTTCTTCACTCTAGGCGACCCAATCACCGCCGTCTGAGCAATATGATGCAGTGTCTTGCAAGCAGCGGAATGCATACTCCTGCCTGTCCCGAACTATCTGAACCCAGAAGTTGACATGATTCTTGTGCCGCAAATCTCAGGCGCAAAGGCTGCATCGCCCCTGTGAATAATTATTCAATCTGGTTTGTGCAGCCTAACTTATGCCACTGGCACGACAGATAAATAACGAGGCTGCGTCTTCTCAGTCCCCCATCTCAGGCGAAAGCTTACGCTTGACGGCTTCAACAATGGGAATGACGGGCTTGAAAATGGTTTTAACTATCGGGATGACTGGCTTCAGGATGGTTTGAACTATGGGGATGACAGGCTCCAGAATAGTGCCGATCACAGGTAGAAGTGGCTTCTGGGCGTTGTGCTCTGGCAACTGGTCGAGAAGAACCACGTTGAGCAGAGACCTGTTCACCTGAATGCGGCCGTTGTAATTGATATAGCCGAGCGCACGAAAGCGATTCATGAAGAAGCTGACGCGCGACCGCGTGGTGCCGATCAGTCCCGCCAGAGTTTCCTGAGAGATGGGGGGAATAAACGTGTCCCGTTCGCCAGGCTTGCCGAATTCCGCCATGATCAGGAGAATCCTCGCCAGGCGTTTTTCGCTGGAATTGAATAGCTGATCGACAAGATCGGCCTGAGTTCGCATACTACGGGTCAACATAAACTTCAGAAACAGGTCTGCAAACTCTGGCTCGTCATGCATGACGCGAGCCATCTCGTCCCTGGTGATCCTGAGCGCCACGCACGAGTTGACAGCAGAGGCGGTCGCCAAGCGCGGTCCAGGAATGGATGCAAGCGACTCTTCTCCAACGAAGTCGCCGGCTGCTAGAAGCGTGATTGTAGCCTCTTTGCCATTCTGCGAGACGACAGTGAGTTTTGCCCGGCCAGTCTGAAGATAGAAAACGGTGTTGGCCTCGTCTCCCTGGGAGAAGAAGGTCTCTTTGGGCTGCAACTCAACGATTTTACGTCCAAGCCCCGCATTCGCAAGAAAAGCAGTGCAGTCGAAAGTGCTTTGTGTGTCTTTGTTTTTCAAGATATAGTCCCATTCTATTCGGTTTGCGCAGTGTAGTATGTGAATGCCCAGGGGAGCCAGGTGAAATCAGAAATGACAGGTGATTGCGGCGAATCCATCAAAGACTGTAGATGAAGAGCTCCAGACAAGAATATCCGGGCACAATTGGCATCCTGGCATCAGCATAGCAGTCCTGAGCCGCTATTGGGAGAGTCGGCGTCACATTAGCCCACTCTTGAGGCCGGTGACACCAACTCCATTTTTATTATGATGTTTGTCTGAATCTCGTGTCTGTGCCTTTCTGCTCACATCAGCATTAGCCCGAGCGGCGTACGCAAAAGCGGAAAGAGGGTATGAAAACTGGGTAAGAAAAGTCTTTCCCGGTACCGAGGGGATGTTCACGCGGTTGGACTGACGGTGGAAAGGAGATGAACACCTTCCACAAAAGCTCTGAGATCGAGCAGAACTTGCTTGGGACGCCCACGAATGTGTTCTTGAAATGAGCAAAACTGAGCATACCCTTGCCCTTGAATTCAGCGATTCTGCGAACGGCGCAATGCCAACCGTGCTTGGCCTTGGAGTTTTGAATGTCCGGGAATGAACGCAAATCGGAAGTTCAGCACATAGGCTCGGATCGCCAATTGTCTTCTCCGCTTCCCTGGTATCGAAGGCATTGGATTCTGTGGTCCAGCATGTTAGCGATTCTGATCGTGGTCGTTGTCTTGATGATCCATGACAACGATGCCAAGACAGCGGCCGCCAAACGCGCGCTGTCTGCCGTGAAGCCATCTTTCACTGCCACGACTGCCACTGCTACGAAGGGTGACATCGGCGTCTATCTCGATGCCATTGGCACTGTGACTCCGGTTTATACCTCCTCCATTACCGCGCAGGCAAGCGGAGTCCTGACTTTCGTGCATTACAGAGAGGGGCAATTTGTTCAGAAAGGGGACGCACTGATCGACATCGATCCGCGGCCTTACCAGGCACAACTGATGCAAGCCGAGGGAACATTGGAGCGCGACACCAACATTCTGGCGCAGGCTCAGATGGATCTGGACCGTTATCGGGCGGCGTGGGCGCGCAACAGCATCAGCAAGCAATTACTGGATGACCAGGAAAAGATTGTGCTGCAAGACCAGGGTACGGTGAAAAACGATCAAGGCACAGTAACTTATGACCAGGTTCAGCTCGGTTACTGCCACATTACCGCACCGATTGCCGGACGGGTGGGTCTTCGCCTGGTGGACCCCGGAAACGTGGTACAGGCAACAGGAAACACCGTTTTGGTAGTCGTCACTCAGGAACAGCCTATGACTGTGGTGTTCACGCTAGCAGAAGACAGCCTGGCTCAAGTGCAGGCGCGGATGCGCCAGATGCAAACGCTGCCCGTCGAAGCGTGGGATCGTGGACAAACGTACAAGATAGCATCAGGCAAGTTGCAAACCATTGACAACCAGATTGACACTACGACGGGAACGGTCAAGTTGCGCGCACTTTTCGATAACAAGAACGGCGCGCTTTTTCCCAACCAGTTTGTTAATACAAGGTTGCTGGCGAATACACTCGAGGGGGTCACGCTGGTTCCCACCGCAGCTGTTCAACACAATGGGCAGGTGGCGTTCCTTTATGTCGTTGCGAACAACATGGCGAGCGTGCGCTACATCAAGACCGGAGTTTCGGACGGGGGTAAGACTGCGGTGGAGGGAATCAACCCCGGCGAAGTTGTGGCGACCAGCAGTTTCGATAAACTACAAAACGGGAGCAAGGTGACTGTGTCCAAGCAGACTCCTGCCACCAACACCGCTGAGGGAAATTCCCCGTGAGTCCATCCGGGCCTTTCATCCAGCGCCCCGTTGCAACCGCGCTGTTGATGGCAGCAATCTTGCTGGTGGGTATTGTTGCGTATACCCAGTTGCCGGTCTCCGCCTTGCCGGAAGTTGATTACCCTACCATTCAGGTACTGACCTTTTATCCAGGCGCCAGCCCTGACGTGATGGCCACCACAGTTACTGCTCCTTTGGAGCGACAGTTTGGCCAACTGCAAGGGCTGAGCCAGATGACCTCGACCAGCTCCGGCGGTTCGTCCGTCATTGTCTTGCAGTTCGCCCTCAGCCTCAACATTGACATCGCTGAAGAAGAAGTTCAGTCCTCGATTAATGCTGCGCAAAGCTTTCTTCCCTCAGACCTGCCTTCGCCGCCGGTATATAGCAAAACAAATCCTGCTGATGCTCCCGTCCTGACGCTGGCTATCACGTCGAACTCCATTCCACTTTCTCAGGTTGAAGATCTGGTGGATACGCGTCTCGCGCCCAAGCTCTCGCAGTTGAGCGGAGTTGGTTTGGTGAGCATCAGCGGCGGGCAGAAGCCCGCAGTGCGCATCCAGGCGAATCCCACGGCGCTGTCATCCTACGGGCTTAACCTGGAAGATCTGCGTACAGCGCTTGTGCAGACAAGCGTCAATGCAGCCAAAGGCAACTTTGATGGGCCTCATCAGGACTACCAGATAAATGCCAACGATCAGTTGGTGACCAGCACCGACTATCGCAAGGTCGTGGTCGCTTATCGCAATGGAGCTCCCATCCTGTTGAGGGATGTTGCACAGGTCGTTGACGGCATCGAGAACAACAAGCAGGCAGCCTGGATGAACCAGACGCCGGCTGTGATTCTCAATATTCAGAGGCAACCGGGCGCCAACACCATCAGCGTGGTAAAGGCCATCAAGGCGATTCTTCCCCAGCTTGAGGTGAACCTGCCAGCTTCGATTCAAGTGACGCCGCTGACCGATCTCACCACGGCGATCAACGCCTCCGTCTCCGACGTCGAGTTTGAGTTGATGCTGACCGTCGCTCTGGTGGTGATGGTCATCTTTCTTTTTCTGCGCAACCTCTATGCCACCATCATCCCGAGCATCGCCGTACCGCTCTCCCTGGTGGGCACCTTTAGCGTCATGTATGCGCTGGGTTATAGCCTGGACAATCTTTCGCTGATGGCGCTTACCATCTCCACCGGCTTTGTCGTCGATGATGCAATCGTCATGATTGAGAATATCTCTCGCTACCTGGAAGCGGGGGACTCGCCCATGCAAGCGGCCATTAAAGGTGCGGAACAGATTGGTTTCACCATCATCTCTTTAACCATTTCGCTGATTGCGGTGCTTATACCATTGCTTTTCATGGGCGATGTTGTTGGGCGCCTTTTTCGCGAATTCGCGGTTACCCTGGCTGTCACCATCATTCTGTCGGCAGTTGTGTCCCTCACTCTGACGCCCATGATGTGCTCGCGGGTTTTGCGCCACACTCCCAAAGAGCAGCAAAGCCGCTTCTTCAAGGCCTCGGAGCGCGTCTTCGCAAGCGTTATCGCCTTTTACGGCCGCACGCTCAAGTTTGTATTGGGGTACCAGACCATCACGTTGCTGATAGCCGCCGCCACTCTGGTACTTACTGTCTTTCTCTACATCGTTATTCCCAAGGGATTCTTCCCCACGCAGGACACAGGCGTTATTCAGGGGATCTCGCAGGCGCCGGAGACGATCTCGTTTGCGGCTATGGAGCAAAAGCAGCAACAACTGGCTGCCATCATTCTTCAGGATCCAGCGGTCGAGAGTTTGTCCTCCTTTATTGGCGCGGACGGGACCAATACCACGCTGAACAGCGGGCGGATGTCCATCAACCTGAAGCCGCTGAACGCGCGTGACATGAGCGCTTCCGACGTGATTCGCAGGCTGCAGAAGAGCCTGAAGCAGGTAGACGGTATCGAGCTTTTCATGGAACCGGTGCAGAACATCACGGTGGACGACCGCGTCAGCCGCACCCAGTACCAGTACACACTGGAGGATCCCGACGCGAACGAGCTGAACCTGTGGACCGGCCGGCTTGTCGACAAGATGAAGCAGTTGCCTCAACTGGCCGATGTGGCCACCGATCAGCAAACCGGGGGTTTGGCGGTGTCGCTGGTGATTGATCGCGCCACCGCATCGCGGCTCGGCATTGCGCCATCCACCATCGACAGCACACTCTATGACGCTTATGGACAGCGGCAGATCAGCACAATGTACACGCAGTTAAACCAGTATCACGTGATTCTGGAGACGGCTCCAAGTTCGCAACAAAGCCCCGACAAGCTTCAGGACCTGTATATTCAGACCAGCACTTCCACAGGGGGATCTGGTCCAGGCGCATCCTCGTCCTTCGCATCCTCAGGGTCCTCGTCCGCCGGTTCGAATGCAACGACGACTTCCGTGGCATACACTCCGTCCTCGGCGGTGTTAAGCGCTCCCTCAAATGCCATTCATTCGGGCGTGGGCACCAGTAACACTTCAACTACGGCAAATGCAGTTACGACAACCGTTGCGGCAAACGCCGTGCCCCTGAGCGCGTTCACTCATATTGAGAAAGCAATCGAGCCGCTGTCGATCAATCACCAGGGACAGTTTCCGGCGGTAACCGTGTCGTTTAATTTAGCTCCCACTGCCGCGCTGGGAGGCGCAATTACAGCCATCGAGAAGGCTCAGAAGGGCCTGAACATGCCGCCGAGCGTGCAGGCAGGATTTCAAGGCACCGCGGCCTCGTTTCAGGGTTCGCTCGCCAATGAAGGCCTGTTGATCCTCGCCGCGCTTGCAGCCGTGTATATCGTGCTTGGAATCCTTTATGAGAGTTTTATTCATCCGATTACGATTCTGTCTACCTTGCCTTCAGCCGGCGTGGGCGCCTTGCTGGCGCTGATCCTTTTCAAACAGGATCTCAACGTCGTCGCGATTATCGGCATCATACTGCTGATCGGCATTGTGAAGAAAAATGGCATCATGATGGTCGACTTTGCAATGGAGGGAGAACGAGAGCACAGCAAGAACGCAACGGACGCAATCTACGACGCCTGTTTGCTGCGTTTCCGCCCGATCATGATGACCACCATGGCTGCACTGCTGGCAGGGATTCCACTGGCGGTGGGTCAGGGAATGGGTTCAGAGCTGCGGCGTCCTCTGGGCATCGCCATGGTTGGCGGACTCCTGCTGAGCCAGGTGCTCACGCTGTATACCACGCCCGTCATCTACATCTTCTTCGATCGCATCAGCCATCGCCTTAGCCGCTCGACAAAGGCCAGCGGCACTGGCAATCAGCCAAAACCGGCGGAGGAAAGATGAATATCTCCGCCCCCTTCATCCACCGTCCGGTAGCCACCACCCTGCTGACGGCGGGGATCGTCCTTGTTGGGGCCATTGCGTTCAAGGTCCTGCCGGTTTCTCCTTTGCCTCAAGTCGATTTTCCGACGATTTCAGTCTCGGCCAGCTTGCCGGGCGGAAGTCCAGACATTGTTGCGTCGTCCATTGCGACGCCCCTGGAGCGCCAGTTCAGCCACATTGCGGGCGTTACCGAGATGACTTCCTCGAGTTCGCTGGGCAGCACCTCAATCACGCTGCAGTTCGACCTGAGCCGGGACATCGACGGCGCGGCGCGAGACGTGGAGGCGGCAATCAACGCCGCGCGAACTTATTTGCCGGCGAACTTGCCCGCCAATCCAACTTATCGCAAGGTTAACCCCGCGGATTCCCCGATCATCATCCTGGGGCTTACTTCAGACAAATACGACAAGCCGACTCTCTATGACGAGGCGTCCTCGGTCATTGCGCAGAAGCTCTCGCAGATTGAGGGCGTTGGACAGGTGACAGTCGGCGGCGGGGCTGGCCCTTCCGTGCGCGTGGAAGTGAATCCCACATTGCTGAACAGCCACGGACTTACGCTTCAGAACATTCAGTCCGTGCTGAGCCAACAAAATGCTCATGAGCCGGCAGGCCAGATCTCAGACGGGAATACGACTGCAGACATAGTTACCAACGATCAGATCTCCCATGCCGACCAATACAAACCGCTGATCGTCGGTTACAACAATGGGGCAGCAATCAGGCTCGCCGACGTTGCTGGCGTCTCGGATTCGGCACAAAACATCCGCACGGCAGGATACCTGAATGGCACACCCTCGATCACGATTATGATCTTCCGCCAGCCGGGCGCCAACATCATCAATACAGTCAATAGGGTTGAGGCGGAATTGCCTTCGATTGAAGCGTCCATTCCGCGAGGCATCAAGACCACCATTGTTCTCGACCGCACCACAACGATCCGCGCGTCTGTCAGCGATGTAGAGCGCACTTTAATTCTCTCAGTCATCCTGGTGATTCTTGTCGTTTTCATGTTTCTGCGTAACTGGCGAGCAACACTCATTCCCACCGTCGCTGTTCCAGCTTCGCTCATTGGGACCTTCGCCGTCATGTATCTGTTTGGTTTCAGTATCGACAATCTCTCCCTGATGGCGTTGACGATCTCAACGGGGTTTGTCGTCGATGATGCCATCGTGGTGATGGAAAACATTTCCCGCCTCCGTGAAACAGGCATGTCGCCCATGAAGGCCGCGTTTCAAGGCTCCAGCGAGATTGGGTTTACCATTTTGTCGATCAGTATGTCGCTTATTGCTGTTTTTATTCCGATTCTTCTGATGAGCGGAATCGTCGGCCGACTCTTCCGCGAATTTGCCATCACGCTGTCAACGGCCATTGTTGTATCCATGGTGATCTCGCTGACGACCACGCCCATGATGTGCGCGTATCTGCTCAAGGATGAGAGGACAATCAAACACGGCCGCATATATCAAATAAGTGAAAAGGGATTTACATGGATAATCTCCATGTATAGCAGGTCTCTGACGTGGGTACTGAAACATCCTGCTCCTGTGTTAACTCTTCTGCTGCTCACCATTGCGTTGAACTTCTACCTCATCGTCATTATCCCCAAAGGCTTCTTCCCGCAGCAGGATACAGGAGCGATTACTGGCAGCGTGCGAGGGCCGCAGGACGCATCGTTCCCGGTGATGAACAACTCGATTCTGCAATTGGAGGATGTGATCAAGGCCGATCCGGCTGTCGCCAATGTCATTGCCCATACGGGCGGCAGCGGCGCGTCCAACGGGGGAACTATCTATATTGCGCTCAAACCTCTTGATGTACGCAAGGTTGGAGCTCCGGAGATTATCAACCGTCTTCGGCCCAAGCTGAACCGGCTTCCGGTTGCTTCGGCTTTTCTTCAGGCCGCGCAGGACTTGCGCATTGGGGGACGGTCGAGCAATGCCATGTACCAATACACCATCCAGTCGGACAGTGTCGCGGACCTGGCGCACTGGGGCCCCATCCTGTTAGCTGGAATGCAGAAGATTCCTGGTTTTCAGGATGTGAGCAGCGATGCGCAGAATAGCGGTCTGCAGGAGTTGATCGCCTACGACCGCCCCACCGCAGCGCGGCTTGGCATCACACCGCAGTCTTTGGATCAGTCCCTCTACAGCGCCTTCGGACAGTCGGAAGTTTCCATCATTTACACACAACTCAACCAGTATTACGTGGTGTTGGAGGTGGCTCCGCAGTACTGGCAAGGGCCGGAGGGCTTGAAGAATATCTATCTGCATACCACAAGCAACGGCATGATTCCACTTTCTTCGGTCAGCACGGCCGAGGCAAACACTACTCCGCTGATTATCAATCACACCAGTTCCTTTCCATCCGTCACCGTTTCGTTCAACCTGGCATCAAATATGTCTTTGAGCGACGCCACCCGTCTGGTTACCCAAATGCAGGAACAGTTGAATATGCCGCAAACCGTTCGCGGCTTCTTTGCCGGAACAGCGTCAGCGTATCAAACCTCGCTCAACAGTGAGCCTCTTCTTATAGGGACTGCCTTACTCGCGGTCTACATTGTCCTCGGCATCTTGTATGAGAGCCTGGTGCATCCTCTTACCATCATCTCTACCTTGCCGTCAGCGAGCGTGGGCGCCATGCTGGCGCTCATGCTGTTCAAGATCGACCTCAACGTGATCTCGATCATCGGCATTATCCTGCTGATCGGCATCGTCAAGAAAAATGCAATCATGATGATCGACTTTGCCCTGGTTGCGGAACGCGAGCGAGGCAGGACCACTACGGAGGCCATCTTTGAAGCTTGCCAGCTTCGCTTCCGTCCGATCCTGATGACAACCATGGCCGCCTTGTTTGGCGCACTGCCGCTAGCCTTCGGAACCGGCACCGGCTCTGAGCTCAGGCGCCCGCTCGGCATCACCATCGCGGGCGGATTGATCGTGAGCCAGATGCTGACTCTCTACACGACGCCCGTTGTGTATCTATTCTTTGACCGATTGCGGCTCCGCTTCAGGAGCAAACAACCTGCGGCTCTTTACCCTGGAACCGCGGAAGCCTCCTGACAAAGGCGGCCTGGAGTGTTCTTTATGAAGAAGTTGATGGTGCAAATTTGGAGACCGTTTGCAATGTTATTTGCACTTCCTGTCGTTCTGTTTTGCGCGATGCTGACTGGATGCAACGTAGGGCCAAAGTATCTTCCGCCCGCGATGACCGCGCCTTCGGCCTTCAAGGAGTCTCCCGCTCAGTTCAAGGAAGCTGACGGCTGGACGGTCGCTCAGCCGCAGGATGCCGCACTCCGCGGCAAGTGGTGGGAGATCTACAATGAGCCGGAATTGAATGCGCTCGAAGACCAACTTAATATAGACAATCAGAATATTCGGCAAGCTTTCGAGAACTTTATGGAAGCGCGAGCACTGGTGCGTGAGGCGCACTCGCAGTATTTCCCAACGGTAAGTGTTGGCGGATCCTACACCCGGTCGCAGAGTTCTTCCAACGTTGAATCTACGGCTAGCTCCGGCACATCAGGAGGCAAACAGACGCAAGTGTTTTCTCTTCCTGCGGATGTTTCGTGGGAGCCGGACCTCTGGGGGAAAGTGCGCAACGCAGTCCGGTCCAGCCAATATAACGCACAGTTGACTGCGGCCGATCTTGAGAATGAACGACTGATTGAGCAAGCGAGCCTTGCCGAGTACTTCTTTGAGATTCGCGGCCAAGACGCACTGCAAAAGATTCTCAATGACACGGTGGAAGCCGATACGAAAGCTCTTGAAGTTGTGCGGGCTGCTTATGACAGCGGGGTTGTCGACCAGATCTCCGTAGTCGAAGCAAAGTCGACGCTGGAGAGCGCGCAATCGGCAGCAATCAACCTTGGAATAGCTCGAGCGCAGTATGAGCATGCGATTGCCACACTCATCGGCAAGTCGGCTTCGGCGTTCTCCATCCCGATCGAACCCCGGACAAGCGTCCCTCCTGCCATACCTGTCGGCCTGCCGTCGCAACTGCTCGAACGCCGCCCGGATGTCGCAGCTGCTGAGCGGAACATGGCCGCCGCCAACGCGCAGATCGGAGTTGCTTCTGCCGCCTTTTATCCTGCTCTGACGCTTTCTGTCACCGGCGGCGTGGAGAGTTCGGCTATCAAGAACCTCCTCGACTGGCCCAGCCGCTTTTGGTCAGTCGGCCCATCGATCTCCGAGACCGTTTACGATGGAGGCCTGCGCCGTGCGACCGTAAATCAATACATCGCAACCTACAATGCAAACGTCGCCGCGTATCGCCAGTCCGTGCTTATAGCGTTCCAGCAGGTGGAAGATTCACTCGCGGCTGTTCGCATTCTGTCGCAGCAGATCCTGCGTCAACAAGAAGCTGTCGACTCATCTCAGACGTTTCTACGGCTCGAATTGGGGCGCTACGACACAGGCATTGATCCGTATGTCGATGTGGTTACAGCGCAAACCACACTGTTGGCAAGCCAGGAAGCTCTGACGGAGCTTCAAGTCCAGGAAATTTCGGCGTCTGTTCAGCTGATTGAATCTCTGGGCGGAGGTTGGGACCGGTCGCAGTTGCCCACGCCTGCCCAAATTACGCAGAAGCCTTTAAAGTCCGAAACCGCAATTCAGCATTAGGTTGCGGAGGCTCATCTTCCGGCAGCAAGAGCGACGCCACGTTTCGCCAATTCTTTTGGACACACAGCTATTTGTAAATGCACAAAGATGAGATCCTTCAACAAGTTGAGGACCACGCCGAACACGATCGCTGCGGCAAACTCTTACGCGGTGATTGCGACGGGGAACGATGCCATGGCGACCTGTATTGCTGCCGAGGCTGGGCTCTTTTGGATATGTGTCGTGGAGACTGAATGTGCGGAAGGAATGGACTTTGTTTGCGCCATGTGAGTTGAAGGAGGCACTGGAAGCAAACTTGTGACTGCGAGCAAATGTGACCATACACCGAGCTTCCTACTCGGGCAATATCTCTATGGGCGTCGCTAAAGCAGTTTGCATAGTGCTGTAGACCGAAGGCGAACCATCAAGTAGCTTTTTTCGCAAGAGAAAGCCACCTTTCACTGTTCTCAAAAAGTCTATGTTATTTCGCGAACTGCTCTAAGCTCTGCATAGGCTATTGGTAGCGCCATGTGCAGACGAAGTGCGATGTTGATTGGAGCAGAGACTATGGCGCCAACTACGAGAACACGGAGTTCACGGGCCTGGCACGCTTGCCCAGGTAATCTGGGGAGCAACTCGGGAGCTCGATCGATCAAAAAACCTTTCAGCTTGAAGATCCTCCGGATGATGTTTTCGCTTTTGCTCACTGCCGTCATGGCGAGTGTACCTGTTGGGGCAAGATCGCAGTCGCTGGCCTCTTCGGGGGACTCATCCGGCGCGGCAACAGTCGCAACCTCAGAGCAACTAAACCTGACATATATACGTCCCACGCAAAGAACCAAGGTCAGCAATTACGTTTTCGACGCATACGGTCCTTACCCAATTACCGGCGCCGCATTTGTGGCTGGCATCGACCAGTTGAGCAATGCTCCACCGGAGTGGAACCAGGGAGTTGAAGGTTTTGGCAAGAGATTCGGATCTGATTTTGGCATCGCAATGGTCAGCACCACGACGCGCTATGGGCTGTCAGAAGCCTTCAAGGAAGATGCACTGTATTACCGCTGTGAATGCAAAGGCGTGTTCCCGCGGATAAGCCACGCCGTGATTTCGACTCTGACAGCGCGCCGCGGCGAAGCCGGCCACCGTGTTTTTTCTTTTCCCGCGCTCGTCGCGCCGTACGCGGGTTCCATGACCGCCGTTTACGGCTGGTACCCCAACCGCTACGGCGCCAAGGACGCGTTCCGGACGGGCAACTACAGTCTGCTGACCTACATGGGCGGAAACATTGCTCTGGAGTTCTTCTATAGCGGACCCCACTCCATGATTCATCGTATGCATCTGAACAATGCGCACGGTTCCCCCATTGAAGGACCAAACAAATGAGCGAACTCGGGGCCATTGCGGTTGCGGGCACCAATCCGCCGTTTTCAGAGCAGCGACCTGTTCTCATCCCATCTGTTGCAGATTCCCTTGGGGGACTTGCCAACGGATTCTTCGAGTGGTTCGGCGGCCTGGGTATCTTTTCCTGGAAAGTTCTTCGAGCAGCTGTGACGCCACCGTATGAGTGGCGAGAACTGATTCGACAACTGGACGAGGTTGGCTCGAAGTCTTTCCCGCTGGTCGCATTGGCGGGCGCCGCTATTGGCGTTGTAATTTCCATGGAAGCCCGTTATAGCCTGAGCCGATTCGGCGCCAAATCGATGTTTCCTGCAACCCTCGTGTACTCTGTGATCCAGGTAATGGGTCCGATCATGACCGGCCTTATCGTGAGCGGTCGCGTGGGCGCCGGCATTGGTGCAGAACTGGCCTCAATGAAGGTGACCGAGCAGATCGACGCCGTCGAGGCGTCAGCGATCAATCCCTACAGGCTCCTGGCGGCGACACGAATCCTGGCTTGCATTCTGATGCTGCCACTTCTGACTCTTGCCGCCGATGCGTGCGGATTGTTGACGGGTTGGTTTGCACAGACTCTGGTTGAGCCGCTCTCGTTCCATCAGTTCATCGAAAGCGGTTTTCATGGTGCCACTTTCAACGAATTCCTGCCTGCTACGTTCAAGACCGCAGTGTATGGCCTGATCATCGGGCTCATCGCGTGCTTCCAGGGAATGCGCACACGCGGAGGTGCTGAGGGAGTGGGCCGTGCCGCCACAAACTCGGTGGTCCTCGCATCGCTATTCGTGATTCTTGCAGACGTCGTGCTGGTGAAATTCATTCTCGTTTTCTTTCCTTAACCCTTAGCAAGTGACGTAACGATTCGTGAGACAAGTATGACCACGGCCTATGACTTTGCGGTGAAGCAAGAGAACGCTCAGGAAGAAAGCAGCGCGCCCATTGTCGCCGTCAAAGAACTGCGGAAGAGCTTTGGAAGCCACGTGGTTCTCAATGGAATCAGTCTGAGCGTGAACAGGGGAGAAACCTTGGCCGTGCTCGGACGCAGTGGAACCGGTAAGAGCGTATTGTTGAGGCTCATCATTGGCCTCGAAACGCCCGACTCTGGATCGGTATGCATCTATGGACAGGAAATCGCCGGGCTGGCTCTTGATCGAATGGGAGAAATCCGGAAAAAGATGGGTTTTCTTTTTCAGCATGCAGCACTCTACGATTCGCTCACCGTCGCCGAGAACGTAGCGTTTCCACTTGAACATCATCGGAGAAATATGTCCAGGTCCGAGCGCGGCGACCGGGTTATGCAACTGCTAGCCGAGGTGGGCATGGAAAACGACCTTCATAAAATGCCTTCCGATATCTCAGGTGGAATGCAAAAGCGGGCAGGTCTGGCGCGCGCGCTCGCGCTGGAGCCGGAAATACTGCTCCTCGACGAGCCCACAGCCGGTCTCGACCCGATCAGCTCAGGGGAAATTGACGATTTGATTCTGAAGCTCCAGCGGGAACGCCAGATGGCATCCATCGTAGTGACTCACGATTTACATAGCGCAAAAACTATTTCCAACCGTCTCGCTCTGTTGGACCAGGGGAACGTGGTGATCGAGGGAAAGTTTGAAGACCTTCAGGAAAGCGACATCGGGTTTGTGGTGGAGTTTCTGAAGCAGTCGTAGGAGGACATATGTCGAGAGTGGCACGATTGGGAGCATTCATTCTAGTGACGATTGCAATTCTTGCGGTTGGGGTCTTCGTTATTGGGAGCAAGGAGTACCTGTTTCGCTCCACATACCAACTGAAGGCGGAGTTTGACAATGTGGCGGGTCTGGCTGCTGGAGCAGACGTACAGGTCGGTGGGGTCCACAGCGGAACGGTGGAAAGCATCGTACTTCCTCACAAACCCGGTGAACAAGTTACGGTCATCATGGATCTCGACAAATCGACACACGAGATCATCAAGCATGATTCAGTAGCCGCGATCGAAACTGCTGGAGTGCTGGGTAATCAGTACGTGGCCATTTCGTTTGGATCTGCTGGTCAACCCGAGGTCAGGGATGGCGAGATCCTTCAGAGTGAACCACCACTGGTAATGTCTGATCTGCTCAAAAAGACAAGCAACATTCTGGATAGCAGCCAGCAGGCCATCAACAATACAACCATGGCAACGGCGCATCTGAACTCGGTAAGCGCAAAGATCGATTCCGGGCAGGGAACAGTGGGAGCGCTCGTGAACGACAAGCAACTCTATAGCAATCTGGAACAGACCACGACAGCACTGCAGGCAACAATGCTCCAGGCGCAGACGGGAGTGAATGACTTCCAGGAGAACATGGAAGCGTTGAAGCACAATTTCTTCTTGCGCGGGTATTTCAAGAACCGTGGATACGAAGATTCCGCTGATCTGGCAGCGAATCGGATTGGAGGGCTCCCGCAAGGTACACCTCTGAAGGTGTTTACCTTTACGGCCCAACAGCTCTTTGACACTCGCGATTCAGCCAAGCTGAAGAATCAGAAATCTCTCAATGCCACCGGCGACTTTCTTGCACAGAATCAATTCGGAGTTGCGGTCGTTATGGTTTCGGCCGGTATGAAAGGCGATGTCCAGAAGGAATTGGTTCTTACCGAGGCCATGGCCATGGTTATACGCGAATACCTGGTTGAGAACTTCGGATTTGACGACAGGCAGCTCAAGACATTGGGAATGGGCAAGCAGACAGGCGCTAACGTGGACGCAGATTGGGGATCGATTCAGATTCTCATCTTCCCTGCAGGAACTGAGATTCCTGCCGACAAGCCGGCCCCGGCAGCTAGCACATCCGCGACGGATGCTGTTCATTCGGCTCAAGCGAATGCCGCGACGACTCAAGGACCATAGCGCATGATGCGGTGAGTGGGCGGGACAAGACTGCGCGCAGCGGCGAATACCCTGTAGCAATGGAGAAGAGATGACCGGAAACAAGCACAACTTCGAAGGAAATAGCAGCGATAGGGGTGAACCAGATGCTGGCCCTTACTGGAGGCGTATGCATCGCGACTGGCGCTTCTGGTTAGGTGCAATCTTCATGTTTGCGGCGCTCTCCATTTACGTTCTGAGTGGAGACCTGTCGTGGGTTCCGCGCGGCCATCCGCAACGGCCGGCGCCAGTAGCAGCCGGGAGATAGTAGGAAGCTGTTCAATTCCTACAACATTGTTTATCAATGCGTTTATAAGAACGTGTGCCTGTCTTCAAAGCATAAAGATTTTTCAATGTTGCAATATTGAAAAACGCGGCAATTTGGGAACTTTGATCGACTCAACCTCCTATATGCGAGAGCCGTCAATCACATTGGTGCGGCGACTTCGATTTGCCGAATCACCTTCCGACAGAAGCAGATGCCGACTCAACAATTGTCCATGGGCAAATAGCACGATTGCCGGCTGCCGCCCCCTGGCTATTACGCGTGTGCGTTATAGCTCAGCTATTTGCTCATTACCTTGAAAGAATAAACATGAAGAAGATGGGCAGTCCTGATCCCCCCCTGACGATCGAGCAAAGTCAGGCCATTAGACCTGTGTTTTGCTTGGCCGTTCGAGTTGTGCATAAGCAAGCCGCAAAGATTGCCACTCCTCGGTAGATATGCACTTCTGGTTTTCATGAACATGCGATTGTGGATGTCAACCAAGGAAAGAAAGCCAACAGTTCAACACAACTTCCCCGATCGTCTCTAAGAAGCTAACACGTAGGCTAGGTCAGGAAAGTGTAATTGGAGAACATGAAATGCCCCTTATCACAGTTGTTATCACATTAGGCGTAGTAGGCCTGTTGTTATGGCTGGTGAATCGCTACATACCCATGCAGGGTCAGATCAAGGGAATCCTGAATGGCGTTGTAGTAATTGTCGTTGTTCTATGGCTTCTTAAGGTGTTCGGACTTTTCGGGTACCTGTCTCAGTTCCGTGTCGGCCATTAAAAAGGCTAATCACCGAAGCCATAGTACCTGTCCTTTTCAACACAAGGCAAGCACAACGCAACATGTCAGAGTACTGCCCACAGGAGAACTCATGAAACGCATGCTTTTATTAGCAATCGCAAGTGCCGTCGGCTTGAGCGCGTTTGCTCAAGCTCCATCACAAACGACGACGATCGTCGAATCCTCAAGTTCTGCCCCCACATTCCGCGTAATAGTAATCAGTCGTTCGGTTCAGGCGGTCAACTACCGGCATCGCAGCGGAGCCGCAGAGGTGGACTTTGCTGGCACGACACTGCTGCCTTCAGCCGACGGCAAAGCCAAGGTGCGCAGCAAGCGCGGCACTCTCGAAGTCGAAGCGGAATTTGGAAATCTGCAACCCCCCACAACTTTTGGCAGTGAGTATCTCACCTATATCTTGTGGGCGATTTCTCCTGAGGGCCGGGCAGTCAACCTCGGTGAAGTGCTGGTTGGCGATAACAATCGAAGCAAGCTGACCGCGACTACCGACCTTCAGGCATTTGCTTTGATTGTTACGGCCGAACCTTACTATGCCGTTCGGCAGCCCAGCAATGTTGTTGTTCTCGAGAACGTCGTTCGCGCCGATACCAATGGGACCAGCGAAGCAGTGAACGCAAAGTATGAACTAATGGAGCGCGGGGGATACCTTCCCACCGGCTACAAGTTTGATCCGGTGGTTTTGAGCGCCAACCTTCCGTTGGAATTCTATGAGGCACGGAATGCACTACGGATTGCTCAATCCGAAGGAGCAGAGACGTATGCCAGCGCAAGCTACCAGCACGCTGTGGAATTGATGAACAGCGCCGATGCATACGCCATCAATAAACACATCGAAAGAAAGCCGTTGATTGCAGTTTCACGAGAGGCAGTTCAGACTGCCGAAGATGCGCGCGAGATTGCGGTCAAGAAAGTGGACGAGGATCGGCGCGCCAGCGAGCGTCAGGCTTCCAGCGACGCACAAGCCAGATCGCGAGCGCAAGCCGATGACGCAATCCGCCTGAAGGAAAAAGCGCAGTCTGATGCGGCTAAGGCGCAGGCCGACTTGGTTGCGAATCAGGCTGCATCGGCAACGGCGGTCTCTGCAGCTCAGGCCGATGCGGAGCAATCTCGCTTGGCTACACAACAAGCGCAGCAGGGGGAACACCAGGCGATTAGCGACAAGGCGGCAATGCGCGCTCAATTGTCTGAACAGTTGAACAAGGTTCTTGAGACGCGCGACAGCGCTCGGGGACTGATTGTAAGCATGTCGGATGTGCTGTTTGACACTGGAAAATTCTCGTTAAAGCCTGGTGCGCGTGAAAAACTCGCCAAGGTTGCTGGTATTCTGATCGCCTATCCCGGGCTCAACATCGAGGTTGGCGGCTACACCGACAACGTCGGCGGCGACGATATGAATCAGAAGCTGTCTGAGGACCGTGCAGGCGCCGTTCGCGATTACCTCGTGGAACAGGGCGTAACGACTAACTCTGTGAGCGCAAAGGGCTATGGGAACACGTTGCCTGTGGCCTCCAACGATAACTCGGCAGGCAGGCAGCAAAACCGCAGGGTGGAGCTGGTTGTTTCCGGAGATCCCATCGGCAGCCCCGTCAATGTAACGACAGGAAGCTTGCGCTAACAAAACCGTACAATCTCTGCGGCTTCGAAAAAGGCCGCAGAGCATCTTTAGCGATCTCGCCTGTGTGTGGGTAAGCGGGAGCGAAACATACTTGGAACTATATTAATCGTGAATCTCGTCTTGGCGCTAATGGGCGCCTTGCCCCGGTGGCCGCACAACAGAAACTGGGGCATTATCCGACCGGATGATTGGGGCTGTTGCTCTTGATTGTAGTCATTCTCCTGTTGTTCGGCCGTATTTGACATTGAATCAGGAGATGATGTCTTTGTTTGAAACAATGCATTCTAAAAAACTGGCTCACGGACAAGTTCCAGCGGCGTGCTCGACGGTTGCCTCGAAGAGTTGCAGCCTGCCATTACCCACGCGCATTGCGTTTGTCGGCAATTATTTGCCGCGCCAGTGTGGCATCGCAACATTTACGACCGATCTGTGCAACGCTCTAACGGCCGAATACGGTAGTGAACGCCTTTTTGCGATCCCTGTTAACGATCCGGAATCGCACTATGAGTATCCAGAGCGAGTACGTCTGGAGATCGAGCAAGAAGACCTGTCCTCCTACGGGCGAGCTGCCGACTTCCTTAACTTTAACGGCAACGATCTTGTTTGTCTGCAGCATGAATATGGCATCTACGGTGGCAGCACGGGCAGTCATATTCTAACCTTGCTGCGCAAGCTGAAGATGCCCCTGGTGACAACGCTCCATACTGTCTTGCGCGATCCAGATCCGAGTCAACGCGCCGTACTTGAAGAGGTTTCGCAACTCTCCGATCGTATGGTCGTTATGAGCGAGTTGGCTGCCCAACTGCTGCGCGAGGTGTATGCGGTCCCTGGCGATAAAATCGATGTGATTCCACACGGTGTGCCGGACCTTCCGTTCATGGATCCCAACTATTTCAAAGACAAGTTCGGCACCGAAGGAAAATTCGTGCTGCTTACGTTCGGCTTACTGTCTCCGAACAAGGGCATTGAGAATGTCATTCGTGCACTGCCTGCGATTCTTGCACGACACTCGAACGTGGTCTATATTGTATCCGGCGTAACCCATCCGCACATCCGCAAGCGTGAGGGCGAGCGTTATCGCGAAGGACTAGCGGCTCTCGCGGAACAACTTGGCGTTGCCGATCACCTGATTTTCAACAATCGATTTGTGAGCACTGAGGAATTGGTCGAATGTGTAGGCGCGGCGGACATTTACATTACTCCGTATCAGCAGGAGGCGCAGGTCGTCTCCGGCACGTTGGCGATCGCGCTCGGAGCAGGAAAGGCAATTATTTCCACTCCGTACTGGCACGCCAAGGAGCTGCTGGCGGACAAACGCGGTGTGCTTGTTTCTTTTGAGAATCCGAATGCGATTGCAGAGGCGGTGCTTGCCCTGCTGGAAAACGATGCGAAACGCCATGCAATGCGAAAGCGCGCCTATCTGCACTCTCGCGGAACGACATGGGAAAAGACGGCGCGAGCCTACATGGCAAGCTTTCAACGCGCACGATTCGAACGTTCGTTGCATCCAAAAGCTGCGCAGCAAAACGATCTTGCGACAGCCCCGGTAAACCTATTACCTGCATTGAATACTGATCATCTGTTAACCATGACCGACGACACGGGCATTCTGCAGCATGCAATCTTCTCAGTGCCTAACACCCACGAAGGCTACACAACTGACGACAACGCTCGGGCGCTCATCGTGTCAATTCTTCTGGACGAAAACCCTGAGTATGCGGGCAAGGGAGAATATGCGACTCTTTCCACACGCTATCTCGCTTTTTTATGGCTTGCTTTCAACACTGATACCGGAAGGTTCAGAAACTTTCTTGGCTATGACCGTAAATGGCTTGAAACAGTAGGATCAGATGACAGCCATGGCCGAGCTTTATGGTCTCTAGGAAAAGTACTCGGCCATTCCCAGAATGCAGGTTTGAGAGGAGCGGCTGGAAGGCTTTTTGAAGCCGCAGTTCCTGCGACACTCACGTTTACCAGCCCGCGCGCCTGGGCGCATTGCATCATGGGCATGCAAGCTTATCTGGATTGGTTCCCCGGAGACAGAGCCATCCAGGGCATCCGTAATACACTTGCGGATCGCCTGCTTGATATCTATGAGCATAGCTATTCTGAAGCATGGAAATGGTTCGAGAAAAGTCTTTCTTACTCAAATGCACGGCTGTCACAGGCACTCATCCTGGCAGGATCAAGAAGTAACAACCAAAGAATGATCGACGTGGGAATCGAGTCTCTCCGGTGGCTTGTTGATGAACAGCACCGAGGGGATGAAAATATCTTCGTGCCGATTGGTTCCAGCGGCTTTTATCCTAGTGGAGGTGCAAAGGCACGCTTTGATCAACAACCCGTTGAGACTTGCGCGACGATCTCGGCTTGCCTTGAAGCATATCGTCTCACAGGCGAGCGGTTCTGGCTCAAGGAAGCGCAACGCGTCTTCTGCTGGTTTCTCGGCAAGAATGATCTGCAGGTGCCACTCTACGATGCAATCACAGGTGGATGCCGGGACGGGCTTCATCCCGACCGTGTAAACGAAAACCAGGGAGCTGAGTCTACGCTTTCGTTCCTCATGGCCCTGCTGGAAATGCAGGCAGCCAAAGCAGCAAACGCGGAACAAATAAACATGGAAACGAGTACATCTTCTTGAAAAACATGATTTCATCAATAGCATCTAACAAGAACACGGCCTCGGAGCAGACGCATGTGGAAACACATACAGGGCTTCCACTGTTGATTCGCTATTCCGGCAACCCAATTCTCACTCAGAAGAACTGGCCCTACCCGATCAACAGCGTTCTCAACGCTGGAGCGGCCCTGCTGCCCGATGGCGATACACTGCTTCTCTGCCGTGTCGAAGACAGACGCGGGCTATCCCATCTGTGCGCGGCCCGCTCGGCAAATGGCGTCGATAACTGGCGAATCGATCCCCAACCTACGATGCCTGCGAATCCGCGCGAATATCCAGAGGAGATCTGGGGCATTGAAGATCCACGTATCACCTACGTTCCTGAACTTGAGCAATACGCGGTTGTGTACACATCTTATGCACGAGGTGGACCAGGGGTCTCGCTTGCTCTGACCAGGGACTTCAAGAGCTTTGATCGATATGGGGTCATCATGCAGCCGGAAGACAAGGACGCGGCTCTGTTGCCAAGAAGAATCGGCGGCCTCTGGGCACTGATTCATCGGCCCACAACAACACTCGGCGCTCATATGTGGATTTCCTACTCGCCCGATCTGAGGCATTGGGGAAGCCACAAGATCATCCTCGCTGCGCGGCGCGGTGGATGGTGGGATGCAAACAAGATTGGTCTCTGTTCACCTCCGATTGAGACAGAAAAAGGCTGGCTGACAATCTATCACGGTGTGCGGCAAACAGCATCGGGAAGCATTTATCGTTTGGGTCTTGCACTCTTTGACATCGAGAAACCTGATGTCTGCTTGCAGCGCGGAGAGTCCTGGGTATTTGGTCCGGAAACTTCCTATGAGCGCAACGGGGACGTGAACGATGTCGTGTTTCCCTGCGGACAGACCATTGGCTCAGACGGAGATACGATTCACCTGTACTATGGCGCCGCTGATTCCTGCATCGCGTTGGCCACGGGCAGCATACGCGCACTGCTTTCATGGCTGGATGCAAACTCATGCCCGGAAGAAGTCATGCCTGTTTAACATTGACCGCCAACAACGATGGAGAAACTGCTGAAATGCCTAACGAATATTTCAACTGGCCCAATTGGTTGCCGCACCTGCTCTGGATACGTCATAAGTGCCCGTGTTGCAAATCAGTCAAATTCAAACAAGCAGAGTTGCGACCGTTTGATAGCCTGCTCAGCATGTTTGCGTTGCGTCCGGTTCGGTGAATGTTTTGCTGGCGACGGTACTATTGGTTTGCGTTGCATGACGCACAGGAGTAATAAGTCCACGGCTGTTTACAAAACTCAAGGACAGCTCTTGCCGGTGGACGGAAGATACGCAGAAGGCAAACCAAATCGCGCCGAGCAGCGAACGCGACATGGTTCAGACATCATAGAATTCAAGGGCGGGGCCAACCCTGTATGAGTGAATTGGTCCGGCAATCGGCTTAATCTTATGCGCTACGCATGCCTTCCCCCCTTGTGCCGCACTGGCTCACATACCTTGGAGACTTCGGGCTATTCTCCATTACGGTGGTCGATTCCTCGGTGATCCCTCTATCTTTGCCCGGCAGCACCGATCTGCTGCTGTTGTGGTTGGTGGCGCACAGTGGAGATCCCTGGCTGCTGGATCCCTGTGCCATTGCAGGCAGCATCCTGGGCGGGTTAGGGAACTGCCGAAATGGCGATCAGAGATTGCCGCCGAAACTGCCCTATATCGGCCTTAACGGAGAATGCTCTCCAGTTCCTTGCGGTCAGGAATCTTGCAAATTGACGGGGAAACTCGCTGCATATTGCTGGCTTACTTCGCGTACGTCGTTGATTATGAATAATATGGCGGAGAGCGAGGGATTCGAACCCCCGATACCCTTTCAGGTATGCCGGTTTTCAAGACCGGAGCCATCAACCACTCGGCCAGCTCTCCGCTAGGGGAAACCGATCAGCTTTGCGCGCTGCGAAGGTTCTGCATGGGCGTTCCGCATTCGCAGGTGCACACATGTTTTCGCTCGGTTCCAGACCCACACGGCTTCTCATGCTATTCTACACGCGGGTTTGGCCGGATCGCAGTGCCAATCGATTGGCTGGATCGCGATTCCTGCCTCGCCGGACCGGCGCGGAAGTTCCTCACCGAAGCGCGCCGTCACAGATTGAGGGCTCGATGAATGTGACCAGCGTTCCTTTGCGCAGAGATTTTCTCAAGAAGTCATCCTTATGCATGGCTGGAATTTTCCTTCCGGCCGGTTTCTCCAGGCAAGCTTTTGCCAAGGCCGTAACCCCGTTCAAGGCGAAGATCAGCGCGCATCTTTGGGTTTATGCCAGCAAGCACCCTCCTACATGGGATGCGACACCTGATTTGGAGACAATCTTCAGCGATTTGCATCTGGCGGGCTACGACGGCCTTGAATTGATGGATGTGATCTTGAAGCACGACGATGCGGTGGAACACCTGGGCCGGCTGCAAAAGCAATACAACCTGCCGGTTACGGGTTCTTCCTACGGCGCAGCCATGTGGGACGCGACGAAACACGACGAGATACTCTCCGATGTGAGCCTCGTGGTGAAGCGACTTGGCCAGCTTGGCGGCAAGACGTTTGGCATTACGGTGGGCTCTGCCGGCAGGGTCAAGACAGAAGCCGAGTTGGATGCCCAGGCTAAAGTCCTGCGGAGCATTAATGTCCTCTGCGGCGATTCCGGGGTGGTGGCGAATCTGCATAATCACACCTTTGAAGTAGAAAACGGGATGCACGATTTGAAGGGGACGCTGGCGAGGATTCCCGATATGAAGCTCGGGCCTGACCTGAATTGGCTGGTCCGGGCCAATGTTGATCCCGT
>Ga0181529_10000863_pt1 | contig 42220 bp, 35 predicted proteins | sample PEATcosm2014_Bin_36_FD_119763 | JGI IMG/M metagenome (GOLD analysis project Ga0181529, IMG submission 119763) | Peatland microbial communities from MTU Mesocosm Facility, Houghton, MI, USA - PEATcosm2014_Bin10_30_metaG | ecosystem: Environmental > Terrestrial > Soil > Wetlands > Peat | place... | reverse complement strand
TAAAAGCAGCTTTTAGCTTCTAGCTTCTAGCTTTTAGCTTGTCCATGCCGGGGCTGAGCATCGCCGCGGCTCAAGCAGGAGAAAGAAGCTAAGAGCTAGAAGCTAAAAGCTAGCAGCTAGGAGCTGAGTTTATGAGCGGTGTTGAAGGCTTCATGTATCCGAACGAAGTCGGGCTCCAGTGGAGCGTGCTGATTGTCTTGTACCCTTACATCACCGGACTGGTGGCCGGCGCATTCATCCTGGCGTCGCTGGAGCGTGTCTTCAACGTGACCGCGGTCAAGCCTACCTACCGGCTGGCGCTGCTCACCGCGCTGGCGTTTCTGCTGGTCGCGCCCTTGCCTTTGCAGTTGCACCTGGGCCACCCGGAGCGCTCGCCGGAGATGTACTTTACGCCCCACAGCACCTCGGCCATGGCCATGTTCGGCTATGTCTACCTGTGGTACCTGATGGCCGTGCTGGTGTTGGAGATATGGCTCGATTACCGGCGCGACATCGTGCTGCTTTCGCAGTCGAGCAAGGGCTTGCTGCGCCTGGTCTACAAGGTCATGACGCTCGGATCGAGCAACATCGGCGAGCGTTCGCTGGCCATCGACGAGCGGGTGGGCTGGATTGTCACCATCGTGGGCATCCCTTCCGCATTTCTGCTGCACGGATACGTCGGCTTCATCTTCGGCTCGATCAAAGCGAATCCCTGGTGGTCGTCGCCGCTGATGCCGGTGGTGTTCATCTTCTCGGCCATGGTCTCGGGCATCGCCGGAGTCATGCTGCTCTACATGGCAATCACCAAACTGCGCAAAGAGAAGATCGACGTGCTTTGCGTTGACACCATCGCCATGTACCTCTTCTACATTTTCATCATCGACTTCAGCCTGGAGATGCTGGACCTGATTCACCGCATCTACGAGGCCGACGAGTCGTTCCGCAGTCTCAACTTCCTGGTCCACACCCAGCTCTTCATTCCCCATATCGTGATTCAGATCATGCTGGGCACGCTCGCACCCATCGTCCTGCTGGGCATTACCCAGGTGGTCAAGTTGCCGGAGATTGTGCGCAAGCGCATCTACGCCGTGGCCGGAGGGCTGACGCTGATGGGCATCTTCGCCATGCGCTGGAACGTGGTGATCGGCGGGCAATTGTTCTCCAAGAGCTTTCTCGGCTTCACCACCTACAAGCTGGGGCTGGTTTCCAAGGAGGGCCTGCTGGTGGCCGTCTTCCTGACCCTGCTCCCGTTGCTCTTCCTCTGGATTCTGGTAAAGCTGCTTCCACCATGGTCGGAAGAGCACGTGCATGTGTCCGCCGCCGCGGACTGAATACCAGGTTGAATTAGCTCTGTGAAAGGTACTGGGTTAACAGGCTGCGGCAAAAGCTCTTTCTGCGTGGCAAGAAGTGTCAGGGCACGACTTCAGTCGTGCCGTAAGTAGCCATAAAATCAACGGGGCTTTAGCCCCTGAGGAGTATTTTCGGGAGTCTGGCCATGAAGGAGGACCCTTTGCGTAGACAATTCTTTCTGGAAAGACACTGCGTACGACCGAATCAATAAGAAATCGGGTGGAGACGATGGACCATCTTCCCGCCACGCTGGAACAGATCGCGGCACGCCTCGACGCGCTAGAGCGCCGCGTCTGCGCTCTGGAACATGCCTCCGAGACGCCCAGTTCGGTCCCCGCGGCTCAGCCAGCCACAATGCCGGCCGAGCTAGCGGCGGACGAGGCCCCCTTTGCCCAGGCTGCCGGAGCGTTCTCCGTGCTGGGCAAAGCCATGCTGGGCATCGCCGGGGCCTATCTGCTGCGGGCGGTGGCGGAGATGAGTTCCATGCCCAGGCTCGCGGTCGCGGTCGTGGCCATCGCCTACGCCATCCTTTGGCTGATCGGGGCTGCCCGGGTCAAGGCCGTGGAGTGGCTGGCAAGCGCCATCTACGCCTCCACCTCCGCCCTGATTCTCGCTCCCCTCCTGTGGGAACTTACGCTTCGATTCAAGCTCCTGCCCGCTCCGGCAACCGCTGGAGTGTTGTTCGCCTTTGTCGCGGCCGCCTCAGCCCTGGCATGGAAGCGCGATCTGGCGCCGGTCTTCTGGGTGGCCAATGGTACCGCGGCCCTGGCCGCGCTGGCTCTCTCCGTCGCCACGCACGAGATGCTGCCCTTCATCCTGGCAATTCTGGCGATGGCCGCGCTCCGCGAAAGCGCCGCGCATTTCCGCCACGAGCTAAGTGTCGGGCCCCTGGTGGCGTTGACCGCCGATCTCGGTGTCTGGGGGCTTATTTTCATCTACGCCGGCCCCTCCAACGCGCGCGTGGAATACCTGCCCATCGGCACGGTGGGCTTGCTGGCGCCCGGCTGCCTGCTCTTCCTTGTCTTTGCGGCGAGCGTAGCGGACAAGACGGTCCGGCGCCGGCAGAGAATCACTGTCTTTGAGACCGTCCAGACCCTGATTGCATTTCTGCTTGCCGCATCAAGCCTGTTCTACTTCCTGCCCCGCTCCGGGGCCTTCGCGGTGGGAATCCTGTGCCTGGCTCTCGCGGCCGCAAGCTATATCGCAGTTTTTGGTTTCCTCGATCGCCAGGCAGAGCGGCGCAATTTCCAGGTCTTTGCCGCCTGGAGCGTGGCGCTCTTTGTGTCTGGATGCTTCCTTTGCCAGCCGCCCTTCTGGCAGGCGGCATCTCTCGGCCTCGCCGCCGTCGCCGCTACCGTATTCGGAGTGCGGCAAAATCGCCTCACACTGGAAACCCACGGTTTGGTCTATCTTGCCGCCGCGGCGATTGCCTGCGGCTTGCCCGCCTACGCATTCAACGCCCTGGCCGGAAGCATGCTTGCTGCCCCCGTATGGAGCGTCTGCCTGGTCTCTGGCGCGGCGGCGGTTTGCTATGCGGCGGGAAGGCCAACGGACGCAGAATATCGAAGCCGGCGCCTGCTTCACCTGCTCCCCGCTGTACTGGTGGTCTGCGCCCTCGCGGCCTTACTGGTGCAAGGCCTGGTGCGGCTCACCGCGCTGCGCATCGTCCCCGATGTCTCCCATGTTGCCTTCCTCCGCACCTTGACTGCCTGCGCGCTCGCTCTGGGGCTGGCGTTCTGCGGCTCGCGCTGGCAGAGGACGGAGCTGAATTGGATCGCCTACGCCACGCTGGTCTTTGTCGCCGCTAAGCTGGTGTTTGAGGACCTGCGCCACGGGCATATGGAGTTCATCGCCGCTTCGATCTTTCTGTATGCGGTCACGCTGATTGCGGTGCCGCGCCTGGCCCGGCTCGGGCAGCGGGAGCAGCAGCCGGCGCAGGGAGAGCAGTCTCCGCCGGCATGAGCTCCTGCCCGATGCGCCACAATCGCTGGGTGCCCCATCCTTGCCGTGTTTTTGTCTTTGCGGCAAGGGTGGGAAACCGATGCGCTCGACCGGCCCAATTCATAGGGAGTTTCCGCGCAGAAATTCAGACTTTCGCAACTGCAAACGCCCTAGAAAGGGAAAAGGCCGCCCTCGGGCGGCCTTTCGCTCATAAACACCAGCGAGACACTAAATGCCCACGCCGAATTCGCCCGCCTGGTGTTCGCCGGCATTGGCATAGAAATCGTAGGGGGTGCGGCGCTTGAACTTGTAGCGCGAGAAAAGCTCCCGCCCGACGAAAATGCCCACCGTCGCTACCGCGACTCCCACCGAGAACCAGGTGACCACACGCAGGGTGGTCGATTCCTGCTTCTCTTCTGCGGTGGCAACGTGAGTGGTTTCGAGGGCTTCGGGCTCAGCGAACATGATAAGGACTCCTGGCATTCATGATACTCCAGTTTTGGGCCGTCGGGGTAACCTGGGCACGATTACGTTGGTGACTTTTGTTTACCGAATCGTGTCGATTTGCGCGATCCACGCGGCCATTTCATTCTCCGGAAATAATCCGATTCGGCCGCTGCGCCGGACGCTACGTCCCCTTGCAACCTGAACGAAACCGGCTGACGCGGCTCTCTCCCAACCAGCGAGCCGCATCCGCCTTTTTGGCCTGCGCGGAACTGGGGATTAGAGCCATATAGAGCGCCTATTTTGGCTCCAAGTCCTTTGGCGTCAACTCCGTGACTTGAGACAACACGAACACGAAAACCTGCCGGAATTGTTCAAATAGCTGCTCTAGCTGGCCCACTTCATCGTCGGAGCTGACTTTGATCTCAGTGCCGTGGTCTCCGCCCACCACACGGGTCGCGATCTGGATGATGCGCTCCAGGCGCTGGAAGATCAGGCGGCTGAGCATGAACAGAAAGATGCCCGTCCCGATCAAGACGGCGACCGCCGTGGAAACCGCGAAGATCGTCTCATTGCGGCGCATTGAGCCGTAGTAGCTCGAAATGTCGTGAACCACGAAGATTGCGCCCACCTTGTTCCCGGCCGCATCCTGGACTGGAAAGACGCCCCGGACAAACTCGGCGTTTCCTTCATGGAATCGGTCCAACGCCATTCCGCTCACGGGGACGGTGCCCAAATCTCCTTTGAAGTTACAAATCCGGTCGGATTTCGAGGTCTTGTCCCAAACCACGTAATTTGGGGCGTCGTTCCAGTTGTCGCGGCGATTCAACGTCTCATTTGAGGCGGTCCAAAACTCCCGATTCACGTACTTTTTGTCCAGCAGGAGAGCGTAATCGTCGCCGGTCTGGCTTTTCATCGCCTTGAGGAACTGACCGAGTTCTTCGCCAAACTCGACATACCCGGCCACCTCGCCCTTGGAGCCGAACATGGGCGAAATGGTGCGCACCGCAAACCCGCCCTTGCCCATATCGTTGCCCGTGACCATCAGCATCGTAGTTGCGACCTGCTTGTCCATATACCGGTCCATGTGGTCGCCGTACCGGGCCGGATCCTCTAGACGCAGGAGGACCGCGGGGTCCAACTCCTGGGTGTGAAACGAAAAGTCGGTGATTCCGTCTTCCTTCAGGTTGAGGAAGAAGGGAGCAGTCATTTCGACCAGCCGATAGCGGTCGCGGGCGAGGAGTGCATCCCCAATTTGGGGATTCAGGTTCAAGGATTGCGTGAGGGCCGCCATCTTCCTGATCTCCCTGGCTTCGGAAATCGCAAACAATGACTGGGCGCCAGTTACCGCCTGCGCGGCAAGGTTTTGCGCGTTGCGGTTGAAGCTGTAGTTGAGCAGCGCCAGAATCCCGCTAAGTCCAACAGCAAGACAGCACAGACATGCGACCACGACCTTGGTGCGAATGGATTTCATTTTCATGGCTTCACCATTAGAGGTTCATGTTGAGGATTTCTTTTGCGGCACTTTTGAACTTAGCGATGGTTTCCGGATGGTCGGGGGTATTTGCGGAGATGAGAGAGATGAGCATCCCCGATTTCAACCCCAGCTTTCCTTTCACATCCATTGCATCCAAACCATCCGCTTTGATTCTTTCTTCGACACGTATCTTCATCTCGTAGATCAGGCTCACAAGGCATTCCTCGAGTTGGCGTTGAAGTAGACGCGGAGAGCGTCTTGATTTAGCTGGTTCGAAGTGTCTATCGGAGCGGCTGGGGCGGCCTTCCAGCTAAGTGTCAGCATCTTAACCGTATGTTCATCGCGCGAGCTGAACCGGCCAGCGGCATGTTAAAAGCTCATAAATAGACGCGGATTTAGCCCACGAGAGGTCAAAGTTATGACTTATTGGCTAACGAGCAACCCTGGATTCCCGGTTCTGCCTATACCCGGAAAAAGCTGGCATTCCAGACCGCGGATACGGCCGTCGCCGAGGGGCCCGGAGCACGATGCGCAGAGAGGCGGGGGTTTTAGAGCATTTTCAATGATTGTGCAAGGAGCTCCGTGCCCCCATCCATTTCACGGCTTTTCGAGAAAAAGATGTGAAATGGGTGGGAAACCTCAGAATCAACCCCACAGGAACTGTGAAAATGCCCTTCCCCCCCGCGCCTATAGCATTTTCGGAATTGGTATAGACCGAAAGCACGTACTCAAGTGGCTTTTTTCCAAAGAAAAAGCCACCTTGCACGCCCTTCAAAAAGTCTACGTGTATTCCGAAAATGCTCTTGTGTCCTGAGTCATTAATTCGCTTAACAAAAGACTGTCATCCTGAGCGGAGTTTGGCGCGTCCTTTGCGCCAAATGGAGTCGAAGGACCTGTGGTTGCACTTCCGAATTCTTCAACGAACTTCCGACTCAGAACACTAGCCGGCAGAGTCCCCGAGCTTCAACCCCGAAGTGAACGCAGCTTTGAACTGAAAGCCCCGCGATCCCCTACTGGATCGACGCGATACGTTCCAGCCAGACGGCCTTGTTGGCTTCGGCCAGGAAGCTGGCACCAATGGAGTTGGCCGCCAGTTGGCGCAGTTCCTCGCGGGTAAAGCCCTGCTCGGTGTGCGCCAGCAGGTACTCGTTGGCCAAATCGGAGCCAAAGAAGGCCGGGTCGTCGGAATTGATCGTCACCAGCAGCCCGGCATCGAAGAATTTGCGCAAGGGGTGCTCCGCAAACGAGGGGCAGACGCCGGTGCGAACATTCGATGTGGGGTTCAGTTCCAGCGGAATGCCGCGCTCCTTCATGTCCTGCATGAGATAGAAATCCTGCGTGGCCGAGAGGGCATGGCCGATGCGTTCGGAACCGATCGAAAGAGCCTCGCGAATGGCCTCCGGGCCGGTGGTCTCGCCGGCGTGGTTGGTCAGCCGCAGTCCCGCCCGCGCCGCTTCGGCATAGATCTCGCGGAAGGGCGTGGAGCCGGTGCGCCGCTCATCGCCGCCCAGGCCGATCCCGACGATAGACGGAAACTGCGGCCGCATCTCGATGGCTTTGCGGAAGACGCGCTCGGCCTCCTCGACGGAAAAGTGGCGCACGGCGTCGAAGATCCAGCAGAGCGAGAGGCCCAGTTCGCGCTGGCCGCGTTCGCGGGCCCGCTCCAGCCCGGCAAAAATGGGCTCGAAGGCCGCCGCATCGTGGCTGCGGAACATATAAATGACGCCGACAGAGATGTAGACTTCGGCATGGACGACGCCCTGTTCGGCCAGGTGCTCCATCATGCGCCAGGCGGCCAATTCGTAGTCCTCCGGCCCGATCAGCAGCCGGGTGACGGCCTTGAAGGCCTCCAGAAACTCGGTAAAGTTCTTGAATTCGTAGAGGGATTCGGCCTCGGCCAGCGTCAGCGGCGTGGCGTCGTGGCGGGCGCTCAGCTCGACCAGCGTCGAGGGCAAAATGGAGCCTTCCAAGTGCAGATGCAGCTCGGCCTTGGGCAAGCGGCGGATGTATTCCTTGATTTCGGTCACAGTCTTAGTTTAATGAAGAATCACCCGGAGCACCCGCATGGATGACATGCGCACGCCCAGACAGTCACTCGATCCGATCGTGCTTCTGAAGATTGTGCTTGCTGCAAAGGATTTGTATATTCTTGGGGTCTTTCGAAGAACCGCCCTTAGAGTAGGGGATGATGTGGTCGAAGTGCAGACCGGAGTTGGAACCGCATTTCTGGCACTTGCCTTGGTCGCGCTTCCACACTTCGAGCTTTACCCAACTTGGAATGATTCGGTCATCTTCCAATATCGGGTTGGGTTCACCTGGCAAGACAGATTCATCTGAATGGACCAATCTTAGCTTGAATTTGAAGATCTTCCGGCCCGTAGCACAATCAACCCAGAAATCGATCAAGTCAAAATTGCCATTGTAGACCCAGATTCCAGTGCGAATCTTTTCGTAAACGCTGACCTGTTCAGGAGAATCCCCGGATTCTTTATGTCTTCTGGCAGCATCCGCAAAAAGGCCATTCTGCGTGAGGGAGCCATTCGGGCCAAATTCAGGTTGATCCACGTTCTTGGGATGAGGAAAATCGACGGATGTCGAACAATCGTGCCCTTCGTAGATCAAGATCCCGCCCTCTTCGTCGACTAAATCATCGTAAGGAGCACCAGGGCGTCGGCTCATGAGAAGAACGGATTTTCCGCGAAGTCTGAAATTCATACCTCGCTGAAGGCTCGCGCCAACGGCCGAGCACATCTCAGGGTAAGAGATGACATCCCCTTGTCTGAATCCATTCGGCATAGTGGCCAATTATATCTATCGCGGGAGAGGTGGGAAAGCGCCCTGAGTGGCTAAAGCGCAGATTCTCATCGACTAGCGAGGGGCGAGGCTGAAGCCCAGCCCCGCCAAAGGCGTTCAAAATCGAGCCTACTTCAGCCCGGCGAACTCCGAGCGGAAGCGGCTATAGAAGAAGTAGATCAGCAGGCCCATCAGCAGCCAGGCGAAGAAGGCCATCCAGGTCATTACTTCCAGACCCATCATCAGCACCACGCAGAAGATAATGCTCAAAACCGGGAAGACGGGACCGAACGGAGTCCTGAAGGTGCGGTGCCGCTCCGGTTCGCGATAGCGCAGGATGATGACGGCAATGGCCACCAGCACGAAGGCGAAGAGGGTTCCGATATTCGAGAGATTCGACACCGTGCCGATGTCCAGCAACCCGGCCGGAACGCCCACCACGACTCCGGCCACCCAGGTGGCGACCGCCGGGGTGCGGAACTTGGGATGAATGCGGCTGAAGATGGTGGGCAGCAGCCCGTCGCGCGACATGGCGAACCAGACGCGCGCCTGGCCGAGCTGGAAGACCAGAATCGACGAGATCATGCCCAGCATGGCGCCGATCAGCACGAAGAGACGTACCCAGGGGAGATGTTCGCCGCCCGGCATATGGGAGAGCCGCTTGATGGCGTTGACCACCGGCGCCGCGTCGCCCATGACCGACTGCCAGGGCACGATGCCGCTGAGCACGATGGCCACGCCGCCATAAAGCAGGGTGCAGGCCACCAGGGTCATCAGGATGCCGAAGGGCAGGTCGCGCTGCGGGTTCTTGCACTCCTCTGCGGCCGTCGAGACCGAGTCGAAGCCGATGTAAGTGAAGAAGATGATGGAGCCGCCGGTCAGTACGCCGGTCCAGCCGTTGGGCATGAAGGGGTGCCAGTAGTGGGGCTTGACGAAGCTGGCCGCGGCCACGATGAACACCAGAATGGCGGCGATCTTGATCAGCACCAGGATGTTGTTGGTGCGAGCCGACTCGCGGATGCCGCGCACCAGAATCACCGTCAGTAGCATGACCACCAGGAACGCCGGAATGTTGAAGCCGAAGTGCCAGCCGGAATCGTAGATGTTGTTGCCGGCGAAATCCTGCAGGCCAGTGGGCAGATAAGCCGGGGAGATCCACTGCGCGGGGAAGTGAACGCCGAACCAGTCGAAGAGATCGACCAGATGGGCCGACAGACCCACGCTGACGCTCATGTTGCTGAATGCGTACTCCAGGATCAGGTCCCAGCCGATGATCCAGGCCACCAGTTCGCCCAGGGTTGCGTAGGTGTAGGTGTAAGCCGATCCGGCGATGGGAATCATGGAGGCCAGTTCGGCGTAGCAAAGCCCGGTGAAGACACAGACGATGGCTACCAGAACCAGCGAGAGGGCCAGGGCGGGGCCAGCGCCGGGCCGCCCGGCCATCGCCGTATGGTGAATGAGGTAGTGCAATAACGGCGTATCGCGGATATTCGGGGCGTCGAACTTCTGCCCGGCCATGGCGGTGCCGATGACCGTAAAGATCCCCGAGCCGATGACTGCCCCGATGCCCAGCGCGGTCAGCGACCAGGGGCCGAGAGACTTCTTGAGGGAGTGCCCGGGCTCTTCCGAATCCCGGATCAGCTTATCGATCGATTTGCGGGCAAAAAGTTGGCGAAGCAGGGCGGTTCTCCTCGTCCCCTCAATTCCAGGGCTCTGATAGTTGGGGTGGTTCTCCCCGATCAGGACGGCTTGGCCGAAAATAAAAGATGAGGATCTCCCCACAGGGGCCTCACCCAAGATTTCGGGCCCGGTCGGGCTGGCCCAAAAACGCACGGAGGAGAAACGCCAATTGCGGGGGAAGGAGTTCCAGGGTCCCGGACTGCCCGCCCTCAGGCTGGCTTGTCCGGAACCTTTCTTACTTGGGATGACGGCTTAACGCTTCGACTGGCCGCGTGCCAACTTCTTTACTTTCTTCTTCTTCTCGCCGCGTGCGCCGGTCCGCGGCGCCTTGGGGGCGGCTGCCTTGCGGGCTGCCCGTTTGACTTTCTTGCGTTCAATTTTGTCTTCAATCTTGGTGGTATCGGCCAACTTGTAACCTCTCTCGCTGCAATCTCTTCAGTATTCCCGGCAATCGGGTCGATGTGACCCTTATGTTAACAGGGTTTTTGTGGCGGCGAAAGCGGCGAGCGCGCCTTTTGCCCCGCATCGCGGCCCGCGCGCGGCCCATCGTTTTCAAGCGTACAATGAAATTAGACCAGAATCAGACAAGACTGCTCGGCTTTGGCCGTTCTACCGCTCCTGACGAGCCCCGCAACTCACGCCACAATCACAGTTGTTGACCGGAGTTCGTTATGCGTTCCGACCAGATCCACCGCGCACTTGCGCAGGGTATGAACCGTTTTGAAGTTTGCCAGCTGGTGGCCAAAGGCGTAAAAGCCACCCACAAGACCGGCGGGCGTTTTGAAGATTCGATTAATGACGTGCTGCAATACCTCGGCACACACGAAACACCCACGGAAAACCTTCACCCGGCGATTCCCCAAGTCAGCGTGAAGAGCCTGAAACCCGCCGCTTAGGCGGTCAGGGGGCAGCGATCGGTAGGCAACAAGTGGGTTTAAGGGCCCGAAGCTGGGCGCAAAATCTAGTTCGGCCGTTCTAAAAACAACTCTGAACGTAAAAAGGGACGGCAGCGATGCCGTCCCTTCCTTTTGATTCCAGTTGCTCTGGCTGGTTAGCCGTGAGCGTATCTCAACTAGACGACCTGGACGTTCTCAGCCTGCCAGCCCTTGGGGCCCTTGGTGACGTTGAACTGAACGCGCTGGCCTTCTTGCAGCGAACGGAAGCCGTTCGACTGGATGGCGGTGTGATGGACGAACACGTCCTCGCCGTTCTCACGGCTCAAAAATCCAAAACCCTTGGCGTCATTAAACCACTTGACTGTTCCCTGTTCCATTGTGTGTTACTCCTTCGATACTGATTTACCGCGAACGCAATGTGGAAGTTTGCGAGTAGGCGGTAACCGGAACAGGCAAGAACTTCAGATCGAATTCTACGATTGAATAGAGTGTAGCACGGAATGGCAAATGAAGTTGCATCTGTGTTGAAGTTCTGTCAAACAGGTTGGCGAAGGTGGTTCCAGTTTTGGGCCGCTTCCGTGCGCGCCCCCCCTGGATGGAAAGAGTGCGGCCGACAGGGTAAACTCTATTTCGGCTTGGAGGGGAATCCTTGAGCGACGACAACGACCGCGTGGTTGCCATTAACCCCGGCTCAACCTCCACCAAATTCGGGGTTTACAGCCGGCACGGCGCGCGGATGGTGCGCACCATCCGCCATGGGGACGAGGAGCTGGAGCGCTTTCGCGGGCGGCCGATGATTGCGCGGCTGGGCTATCGCGCCGGGCTGATCAAGAGCGCGCTCCAGGAGGCTGGATACAGCGATACCGGGCGGGGCGAGGAACGATTCGCCGGCATGGCCGGCCGGGGCGGTCTGCTGCCGCCCATGACCTGCGGCACCTACCTGGTGGACGAGGCCATGGTCGAGGAGCTCAAGCTGGCCCGCCGCGGGGAGCACGCCTCCAACCTGGGCGCCTTGCTGGCGCTGCGTTTCGCCCAGGCGGCCGGGGTCAATGCCTACATTGTCGATCCGGTGACCGTGGACGAGTGGCAGCCCTGCGCGCGCCTTTCCGGCTCGCCGCTGGTCGAGCGCACCTGCATCGGCCACGCCTTGAATACCAAGGCCGTGGCGCGCCGGTTTGCGCGCGAGCAAGGCAAGCCCTATCCGGAACTGCGGCTGATCGTGGCCCACATGGGCAGCGGCATCACCGTCTCGGCGCATCGCGAGGGACGCACCATCGACAGCAACACCATCGAGGAAGGCCCCTTCGGACCGGACCGCACCGGGGGATTGCCGGCGCGGGAACTGGTGAAGCTCTGCTTTAGCGGCAAATTCGCGCAAAAGGAGCTGGACCGCAAGGTCTTCGGCGACGGCGGCCTCTTTGCCTACCTGGGCACGCGCGACTTGCAGGAAGTGGAAGCGCGCGCCGCCGGCGGGGACGCGCAGGCAGAGCTGGTCTTTCAGGCCATGGTCTACCAGATCGCCAAGGAGGCCGGAGCCATGGCCGCGGCGCTCGAAGGCAAAGTCGATGCCGTTCTGCTCACCGGCGGAATGGCTTTTTCCGAGCGCATGGTTGGGCTGCTGCGCGGCTACCTCCAGTGGATTGCGCCCATCCGGGTCTATCCTGGCGAGGACGAATTGCAGGCCCTGGCCGAAGGGGTGTTTCGCGTTCTCGATGGCGAGGAGAAGCCCAAGAGACTCTGGGAAGACGGGCGCGCGCAGGGGCCGGCTGGCGAACACCGCGAGGCCCTGGTCATCGGGCTGGAGTGAGGGCGAAATGCCCGGCCGCCCCATCCTTGGCGCGTTCTGTGCGGCAAGGGTGGGATGCGGCGAACCTCTTCCGGCCTGATTCACAGGCGCAGTTTCTCGTAGCTCACCGCCCGGCAGCTTTCAGGCTCTTCACCTCGGTGCAAACCCCGTCGCCGCCGGCTTGGGCGATGAACTCCGGATCGAGCCGGTCGCCGGAGCGGCCCGGATAGGGCGGCACGGAAATGCAGCGGCAGCCCGCGTCGGCCAGCGAGACATTTTTCAGGATGTACTCCGGCGAGATGGACTTGACCAGAATCTGCTGCGAAGTCATGGGCTGGGTGTCGAGGAAATACGAGTCCTTGACCGAGTAGCCCAGTCCGCTGAAGGCCGGAAAGATACCGTATTTGTCCTTGAGCCACTTGGCCGCCGCTGTATGGTTGGCGTCGAAAAGCACTCCGGCGTAGGAGAGGGTATTGGCCAGCGAGGTAGGAATGGCCGTGGACGGCGGGTCAGCGAAGCCCTTGGCATAGCAAGCGGCCTGGGTGGCCGGGTCTGCCGGCGCAGTGGCGCAGGCGGCGGGATCGAGCGGCACGTCGCGCCCGATGGCCACGAAGACGTTGGGCCAGGTGGCCAGCAGCGCGTCCACCGCCTCGGGGTGCGGCGGGCGGCAGCGCATGGCCACCAGCACATTGCCGTCGTTGTTCACCAGGCCGGAGTAGGCAGGCAGATCGGCCAGCTTGAGCGGTGGCGTGAAAAGCGGAGTGGCCGTTACAAAGGCGCGCAATGCGCCGGGCCGCGAGAGGCTGGTGACCGGCACGCCGGCGGGCAGAAAGCTGACCCGCAGATAATCGTTGGGCAGCGCCTCGCGCACCGCGCCGTTGGCGGCAACCGGGGCCAGCGCTTCGGTGGCCGCGAGGGGCGATGAAACGCGTTGCGTCGCGCATCCGGAGGCCAGCAATGCCGCCGCGGACAGAGTCAAAGCAAAAGAAAGACGCATGGAGTCCCTCCAGTAACGATCCGCATTCCCCGCAGTTTCGGCGAAATTTTCCGGCTAGCGAGGAAAGGCCTGTTTGTTGGCAGAAATCATGCTTGCCCAGGGCGGGGAGTGTCAATCGGCAGGCCCAGGCAGGTGGAGCGCGGGAGTGCAGAGGGCTGGGACGCGGCGGAGACGAGCGAAGAAACGCGGAAACAACGCCCAAATTCCTGGTTGTAAGATAGGGCTGATGACGCCCCTACAGAAAGAGATGCATGCACTGGCGATAGCTCGCTGGGCGATGGCCGTTCTTTTGGCATTCGCGGCCATCCAGGGGATGGCGCAACAGGACGAGGGGCCAATCCTGTATCCGACCAAGCCAATCGTGAAACCGGTGGCAAGCGCCGGGCTGCAGGTGGCGTGCGACCTGGCCTGCAATTGGAAGCTGGACGGCGAGGCTCAGAGTCCCCTTGATGCTGGAAGCTCGGCCACGATAACCGTCAAGCCCGGCCAGCACATCGTGGTTGGGGTCACTGCGGACGGCCTAGACCGGATACAGCAGATTGTCGAGACCAAAGCTGGCGCGCAGACAGCTTCGAGGTTGGTGCTGGCGCCCGTGCGTGCTGCGAGACTCGAAGCGGAGCAGGAAGCGCGGGAGCAGGCAAAGCGGCAAGAAATGGCAGCTCGGGAGCAGGAAGCGCGGGAGAAGGCTGCACGAGAGCAGGCTGCAAAAGATGAGGCCGTTCGATTGCAGGATCTGCGCGATCATGCCAGTGAGCGCTATAGCCAAGGGCAGAAGCTTTACGACCAGAAGCGCTACGAGGAGGCCAGGCCGCTCCTTGAGAAGGCCTGCGATGGCGGAAATATGGCCGGATGCTGGAATCTCGGCAGGCTCTACGAGAAAGGCCTGGTAAGCGGGTTCGCCGACTATTCTCAGGCTTTTGCTCTCTACAAGAAAGCCTGCGACGGCGCGGTAATGCGCGGTTGCAGCGATCTCGGCGCACTATACGTTGACGGCCACGGCGTGACCCAGGATTATGCCCGGGCCCGGGCATTATTGGAGAGGGCTTGCGACGGCGCGGAGATGTTGGGCTGCGGTCAGCTCGGCTGGCTCTACCAGAACGGCGTGGGAGTGACCCAGGACTATGTTCAGGCACGCAAGCTTTATCAGAAAGCTTGTGACGGCGGGGAGATGCAGGCCTGCAACAATCTCGGCATCTTCAACCAGAAAGGTCTGAGCGTGCCCCTGAACTATAAACTGGCGCGCGTGTTCTATCAAAAGGCCTGCGACGGCGGAGAGATGTTGGGTTGCAGCAATCTTGGCTGGCTCTACCAGAATGGCTTGGGTGGGACCAGGAACGGTGTTCAGGCGCGCAGTCTTTATCAGAAGGCCTGCGATGGCGGAATCGATCAGGCTTGCACGAATCTACGCAAGCTCCACTGAAATGCCGTGAGGGCCGGTATTGAGATCGGCGTTTCAACTGAAGAAATGGGAACGTTCGGCATGAAGACGACAGTTTTGTTGGCCAGCGCGCTGGCGGTAACCTGCATATTGGCGCTGAGCGTGGGGATGGCCGCCGCGCAGCAGGAGCAAGATCGCGGTCCTATTTACTACCCCACCAAACCGGCAGCCAAACCCGTGCCCGCCACGCTGCTGGTGACGTGCGACTTGGCCTGCAACTGGGAGCTGGATGGCGTGGCGAAAGGGCGCATCGAGGCAGGCGACTTGGCCAAAGTGACTGTCACCCCTGGTCAGCACACCGCTGCTGGAGCAACTACGGACGGGCTGGACCGGGTCCAGCAGGCCATCGAGGCAAAGTCCGGCGAGCAAGCAGCCGTGAGCCTGGAGCTGGCGAAGGTTGCGCGGGAGCGCGTGGCGCGGCAAAAACTGGAAAAGAAACGGCTGCAGGATTTGCTCACCTGGATCGATCCGATAACAGGGCTGATGTGGTCGAAGAAGGACAATGGCGGCGACGTGACCTGGCAGCAAGCGGCGAGTTATTGCCGGAACCTGCAACTAGCCGGCCACTCCGGCTGGCGCTTGGCGACGATCGACGAGTTGCAGGGTATCTACGACTCACACATCGATGTTCCGGCCCTGAGTTGGAGTGGAATGCCGGTGAACTGGCATGTGAAAGGCGGCCTGCAACTATCCGGCGGGGGATGGTGGAGCAGTTCTCCGGGAAATGCTCCCGGGCAGGCATGGGACTTTGATTTCGGCGATGGAAATCGCCGCTCCACGTTCTTCCAAGCCAACATCATCAATCGCGCGCTGTGTGTGCGCCGCCCCACTGAATAATCTGCGTTCATAGGCGGTCCTTGAGAATTTCTAGCTGCGGCCTGTTCTGGCGCGGAAAACGCTCGAGTCTTCGGCGTAGCCGCCACGGGTTTTACAATGAGGCACTATGATCGCTCATTTGCGCGGAAAGCTCATCCACAAGGAACCCGGCCAAGCCATCGTCGAGGCGGCGGGCGTCGGCTACGACGTGGCGATCTCGGTGCCCACCTTCACGGCCCTGCCCTCTCTGGGCGCAGAGGCGGCCCTGCATATCCACACCCAGGTCAGCGAGGACCAGATCGCCCTCTTCGGCTTTTTGGACCGCGAGGAGAAACGGCTCTTCGAGCGGCTGATCACGGTCAGCGGCGTCGGCCCCAAGCTGGCCATCAAGATGCTCAGCGGCCTCTCTCCGGAGCGCACCGTGCAGGCCATCCGCGGCCAGGACCACGCGCAACTGACGCGCATTCCCGGCGTGGGCAAAAAGCTGGCCGAACGGCTGGTGGTGGAACTCAAAGACAAGCTGGACGATTTTGCCGCCGCCCCCGTGCAATCGTCCGTGAAGGGAGCCGCGGTGGACGATGTGCTCTCGGCCCTCATCAACCTGGGCTACCAGCGGCCTTCGGCAGAGAAGGCCATTCAGCAGGCCGTGGCCAAGGAAGCGGCTCTATCGGCTGACTTCGACGGGCTCTTCCGGGGGGCGCTGAAATTGATCCGGTAAGTGAAGGAGCATGATGGCGAAGTGGGTCAATGCGGTGATTCCGATGCTGGTGTGCCGGGAGGCCGAGGCGGAGATTCAATTCTGCAAGGCTGCGTTTGGAGCGGTCGAGCTGCACCGCCGGCCGGGCGCGGACGGAAGCGTGATCCACGCGACGCTGAAGATCGCCGACCACCTGGTCATGATTCACTCCGAGGGCGGACACCTGAAGAGCCATGCCGAGGGGCCCGACGGCTGTTCGCCGGTGGTGATCTGCGTTTATCTGGAAGGCGTGGACAAGGTGATCGAGCAGGCGGTGAAAGCGGGCGCCAGTATCCTGCTTCCGGTCGAGGATGCGTTCTGGGGGGATCGCGTGGGCCGCATCGTCGATCCGGCAGGGCACGTTTGGAACGTGTCCAGCCGCGCAAAGGGCTCTCCCCTGAAGTGCCGCAGCTGAGACGGGTGCGCGGAGGAACAAGGGGCTCGGGTCCCTTGAGTCAAGCCCCGAATCCGCATGAATCAAGGAGTGTTCACAACTTGAGCCAATGGGGAAAAACAGCAGCGGTTGAAAAAGTCCTATTTGGGTTGGCGTTCCTTGCTTTCGCGATACTGTTTTCGCTCAACTCCCATTACTTATCGAGTTGTCCAGCAAATCCGAGTGTACAGACAGGCCAAATCTACCCGCTCGACAATCATGGCAAGATCGTGTACCTGACGAAGACGGAAAATAACAAGATTCTTCTTGCATAAGATTCGTTTTTCGGAATTCTGCTGCTCGGCGCAGGTCTCCATGTCGTCAATTGGGGGCTTAGAAAACTGAACGTACCCTAGCCCGCCTTGCGATACTGTTGCTTGGCCAGCGAACCCAAAAGTGTTTCCAGGCTAGTGTCCTGAGTCCATTGTTCGCTAGACAAATATACTGTCATTCTGAGCGAACGGGGCCCCGAACGTATTTCAGTTCCGGGGCCCTAAAGAGCGGTCTTTGCTCTTTGGGGTGGAGTTCGGGGGTGGTGAGCGAAGAATCTGCTTTTCTCTCGCCCTGATTTCCGATGCGAATTTCAGACTCAGGACACTAGCGTCGAGATGCAAGTCGAGTCTTTGGCCATTCCCTCAGGGGCTAAAGCACACGTCATTCTGGAGCGGTTTGCGGCACGCCTGAAGCCGTGCCCTTTCAAGGCATTGGCCTGAGTGGAGATTCGCGGGCGCCCTCCGCGCTACACTTCTCCTTGCCATGGCTACCAAGTTGAAACCCGCTTCCAACGCTCCCGCCCACCTCAGCCCCGAGGCTCTGAAGTTTCTCCGTGGACTTGCAAAAAACAACGACCGTGAGTGGTTCACGCCCCGCAAGGCGGTCTTCGAGGCCGAGCTGAAAGAACCCATGCTGGCCATTGTGCGCAAGGTGACCGACGCCATGACCGGCTTTGCGCCCAGCTTTGTGCGCCCGGCGGAAAAGTGCCTGTTCCGCATCTATCGCGACACCCGCTTCAGCAACAACAAGCTGCCGTACAAGACTCATGTAGCGGCCTGGTGGTCGCACCAGGGGATGGAGAAGACCTCCGGGGCGGGCTACTACTTCCACGTCAGCGCCAAGGAGGTGGTGATTGCCGCTGGGGCTTACATGCCGGAGAAGGACCAGCTGGCCGCCATCCGCCATTGGCTCCTCGACAACCACGCCGAATTTCGAAAACTGCTGCAAAAGCCTGCCGTCCGCAAGGCCTTTTCGGAGTTTGAAGGCAACGCGCTGACCCGCCCGCCCAAGGGCTTCCCCTGCGACCATCCGGCGCTGGACCTGATCCGGTGCCGCCAATGGGGGCTGGCCACCACGTTGCCGGCCGCTGAGGCGTTGGGGCCCGGCTTTGCGGCCAAGATTATCCGCCATTTCAAGCTGGCCGCGCCGCTGGTGGACGCCTTGAACACGCCCATCGCCGCCTCCCTGGAGCCCCGCAAGAAGGTGCTTTTCGGCCTGAATTGAGGTGCTCCGCGCTTTCGCGTTTTCTTGCCTGATAGCTGGACGAGGGCGGTGCAAAAACCGGCAAAAACAGGGAAATTAGGGCAAAAACGGGCAAAATCGGCATAAATCCCCGAAATAATTGTGGAAATCGGTGTTTTGCCATTGACTTCGGACCCCCGAAAGCCGCATTGTAACGAACGACGGGGTCTCCGGACCCGCATGAATACAGGGTTTTCGCACCCAGGTTGAGCGGTCGCACTCCCTCCATGCGGTACGCAGTTTGCGACGGAAACCCGGGCAACACCGGCGTCCCCAAGGGCACGCCCAGAAGGAGAACATCACATGGCTACTGGACTGACCAAGACTGCCCTTACGCGGCTCCTGGCTGAGAAGATGCAACTGACCAACAAGCAAGCCGCGGCCTTCCTGGACCTGCTGGCAGAAACCGCCATCAAGGAAACCAAGAAGAACGGCGTCTTTGTAATCCCCGGCATCGGCCGTTTGGTGAAGGCGGAGCGCAAGGCGCGCATCGGCCGCAACCCCCAGACCGGCGCGGCCATCAAGATCAAGGCCAAGACCGTGGTCAAGTTCCGCGTGGCCAAGGCCGCCAAGGACGTGATCGCCCCCACCAAGAAGTAGTTTTCCGGACTGCGGGCCACGAAGGGGAAGAGCGCATGCGCTCTTCCCCTTTGTCCTTTTCGGAAAGAGCAAACCGCGGCGCGTTATTTCGCCTGGCTTGTCTGTGCCTCGACGGCGGGCAACAGCGCGCGCACCACCAGCGAGACGCCCAGGCTGACAATGATCGCGCGGACCATCAGCCAGTTGTCGTAGCGCCACGCGAGGACTGCCCAGATCAGGAAGATGCCGATAGGGTTGATCTCCGCCAGCATGGCGCGCAGCCATTGCGGCTTGTGCCCGGCGGGTTGGAGGCCGGTGCGCAGGCGGGGCAAAAGGCGCGGTACGGTCCGCAGGTAAGAGCGGTAGGATTCCCCCAGTTGACCCGCTAGAAACGCCTCTTCGCTCACGATCAGGCGCAGCAAAAACACGGTAATCAGGACCATGGTAAAGAGCGCACCGCTGACCGGCATGAGGAAGGCCATGGCCGCCACCATGAACCACGAGCCAACGTAGAGCGGATTGCGCACGTAGCGGTACGGTCCATCGGCCAGCAGGGCGCCTGCCTTCATCTTCCCGTGATTTACCGTGCCGGAGCCAAGATACGCGGTGCCCCAGACGCGCAGAACGGCAGCCAGAGCGGCGGTCAGGACGGCAATGCAGATCACGGCGGGGATGGCCGCGCCAAACGGCATCAGCCCCAGGCGGGCTAGGCTGATTGCCAGCCACTCCAGCAGCGAAATACGCCGGCCCAGACCCCAGCGCTCGATCCATGGCGCCCAAAACCCCAAGGTAATGACGACCGTCATGATGGCCATGCGCAGTCGAAATTCTATCTTCGTTGCTCCCATTCGCCTCTCCCGTTTGCCGGAGTGTACCATCCGGTCTGCCCGATTCTGCATCTGGCATGAGATTACGCGGGGACGGACGCATCTGTTGCGCATTTGCCGGCGAAGGGCTGGAAAAGCGGACAGAAGGCTGGAATGAAGGGACGAACCGGAGGCTTGCGGCCGCCGTGGTCCCAAAGCAGGGCAATCGCATGAACATTGGAAATCGGGTTAGGACCGCTTTGAAAGGGCACGGCTTCAGCCGTGCCGCTCAGGATCCTCTCAAAATGACGAGGGCTTTAGCCTCTGAGGGAAGGTTAAGGTTTCTAATTGAAAAAATCCCGCTGGGCCTGAAGGCCGGACGTTCCAACCGCACATTTCGGCACGGCTGAAGCCGTGCCCTTTCAAAACCCGTTGCTTTTAATGGTTCATTTCCTTCATGCGGCCCGCCGCAACCTCTACGAACCAATGCCTCCTGCACAGGCGGATCGGGAGTAGAATCTTCTGCAATCGACGGCACGCAGGCAAGCTGGTTGCCAGGCGGTTCATCTGTGCGTTGCGTTTGAAAACGGAGTTGCTGTGTTTTTCGGGATAGCAAGGAGATCGCCATGAAGAGAATCCTGTTGGTCATCGTTCTTCCGGCATTGCTTTCGCTGTTGAGTGTTTGCGCCGGAGGCCAGGCAGCAGCTAACAATTTGGACAGGCAGATGTTCCAGGCGATTGAAAAGGGCGATTTCGCAACGGTCTTGCAGCTGCTGGACAAGGGCGCCCATATCGATGCCCAGAACGAACAAGGCGCAACTGCGCTGATTGCCGCTTCCGCAATGGGCAAGACCGAGATGGTGAAAACGCTGCTTGCCCGAGGCGCGCGCACCGGCCTCAAAGACATCCGCGGCGATACGGCGCTGCACTTTGCGGTGATGACCTCCAACCTGGAAGAAGTGAAGCTGCTGCTGGACAAGGGCGCAGCTGTCAACACGCAGGAGGAGGGCGGTCTGTCGCCGCTGATGCTGTCGGTCGTTTCCGGCTCGATCGACATTGTGAAATTGCTCTTGGACAAGGACGCCAATACCGAGACCACTGACAAGAATGGGTTCACGGCGCTGATGGCGGCCTCTGGAGGTGGACTGGTTGACGTCATCAAGCTGCTGCTGGACAAAGGGGCCAATATCGACGCCAAGAGCAACGACGGCACCACCGCGCTGAAGCTGGCAGTGCGCATGGAAAAGCCCGAAGCGGAAAAGCTGCTGCGGGAGCGCGGCGCGCACTGATTCTTTTCTGAGCGGTGCGCCCTTCCTTGAGCGCTTGCTATTCCGTTCGCAGAGCCTTCATGGGGTCGACGGACGCGGCGCGGCGCGCGGGAATCCAGCAAGCTGCCAGCGCGATCGCAACCAGAAACGGCGGCACTGCCGCAAAGGTCAGGGCATCGTGCGGCTGAATGCCGTAAAGGAGGCTGGCGGACATCTTGGCCAACATCCAGGCGGCCGGCCAGCCCAGCGCCACCGCGATCAGCGTGAGCGCCATGCCTTGACGCAACACGAGGCGCTCGACTGTGCCGGGCCTGGCGCCCATGGCCATGCGAATGCCGATTTCGCGGGTACGCCGGCTGACCGAGTAACTCATGACTCCGTAGAGGCCGACGGAAGCCAGGATTAGGCCCATGAAACCGAAGACGCCGAACAGCGTGGCGGCCATGCGGGGCAGGAAGAACGCGGCGCCAATGTGCTCCTCCATGGTTTCTTCGTTGAATACGGCCATGGTGGGATCGAGCGCGTAAATTTGGCGGCGCACGGCTTCCTTCATGGCCGCTGGATTGCCTGCCGTGCGGACGATCAGGGTGTAGCCCAGGAAGGACGGCTCGTCGGCGATGTTCTGCTCGAGCGAGCGGTAGAGTACCGCGCGCGTATCCTCGCCCAAGGTGCGCGATTTGATGTTGCCGGTCACGCCGATAATCTCGTAGGTGACTTTGCTGTCGGTCACATGCCGTCCGATGGGGTTTTCCCCGCCAAAGACACGCTCGACGAAGGCCCGGTTGACCAGCGCGGTCCTCGGTCCTTTGGGCGATTCGCCGCCCAGGTCGCGTCCCGCAAGAAGCGGAATGCCCATGGCGTCAAGATAGCCGGGCGTAGCCATGTAGAGATCGGCGTTCGCTTCGGATTGGCCGGAGTTCTTCACGCCGTCCGGGTGCATGGTCTCTGTGCGGCCAGCCATGGATAGCGGCGTATAGTCCGTGCACACCGCGGAGAGCACGCCGGGCAAGGCCGACGTGTGTTCGCGCAACTGGCGGAGAAAATCGACCGTGCGCTGCGGCGAGTAGCCGTGCAGACCGGGGTCGACAGCCATCATCAGCAAGCCCCGCGTGCGAAAGCCTATGTCGATGCTGGCGGCGCTCTGCAGGCTGCGCAGAAACAGGCCGGTCATGGAAAGCAGGATCACCGACATGGCGATCTGCGCAACGGTAAGGAAGTTGCGCAGCGTCCAGCGGCGGCCGGGACGAGCCAGCGCATCCTCACCCTTGAGCGCGTTGGCCAGCTGCGGGCGCGAGGCAGCCCATGCCGGCGCCACCCCCAGCAACAGCCCGCTGAGGACGCTCAACACGAAGGTGAAAAGCAGAACGCGCCAATCCACACTGACGCGCACGTCAAGAGGGATCGGTATGGGCAGACGGAGTGCGGAGAGCGCCTGCGTGGTCCAAAGCGATAAAACCACGCCCAGCACCCCGCCGCCCAGCCCCAGCAGAAGGCTCTCGGTGAGCATTTGCCGCCGCAGTCGATCGCGCGTGGCGCCCAGCGCCAGGCGCACCGCCATCTCGCGCTGACGGCCTGCGGCCTGCACAAACAGCAGGTTGGCCACGTTGGCGCCGGCGATAGCCAGCACCAGCAGCGCCACAACGGTAAGCGCGGACAGGAAGACCAGCACCGGGGCAACCGTACCCTGCTCGAGCGTGCCGGCCTGCCTCATCGGAAAGGCATCGTCCTTGTCGCTCTTGGGATAGCTGACGGCCAACCGGTGAGCCAGCGCATCGAGCTCGGCCGCGGCCTGTGCGCGCGTCACGCCGGGCCGCAACCGGGCAAAGACCATCAGCATGGAATTGGCGCGGTCCGTCCTGTTGGCCAGGTCGTCGAATTGCGGAACCAGCAGGGAGATGTTGCCCAGCGGCGTAAAGAATTGCGCATCCAAAATCTGGTCCACGCTATGGAAATCGGCCGGAGCAACGCCCACCACGGTGAAGGCGCGGCCGGAGAGCGTCACCGTCTTGCCCACGATCGCCGCATCGCCATGGAAGCGGCGCTGCCACAGAGCCGCGCTCAGCACCGCCACGGGTTCCTTTTCCTCGCTGGCCGCGAAGCCGCGCCCCAGCGTCATGCGCAGTTGCGCCACCTCGAAGAAGTTGGTGGAAACCAGTTGTCCGAAGACGCGTTCCGGCTCCCCGCTGCCGCCCACCGAGGCGGGCGCCAAGGCGAAGTAGGCGGCCACGCCGGTGAAGGACTTCACCTGATCGCGGAGGTCGTTGTAGAGCGGCCAGGAAAAGGAATCGCTGCCCTGATTGGATCGAAGCGCCACCAGCGTGGCCGGATCGCCTACCGGCGCGGGACGCAGCACAAAACGGCTGACCATGGAGAAGATGGTGGCGTTGGCGCCGATGCCCAGACCGATGGAGAGGATGGCAATGGCCGTAGCGCCGGGATGTTTGCCCAACCGGCGCACGCTGTAGGCAAGATCGTGCGCCAGAGTTTCCAGCCAGGGGAGCCCGCCCCGCTCACGATACGCCTGCTTCACCTGTTCCACACCGCCCAGGCGGATCAGCGCTTGCCGCCGCGCTTCCTCCGGGCTCAACCCGGCGCGGATGCCGTCGTCGGTGTGCATGGCCACGTGGGCCGCGAGTTCGTCATCGATTTCTCCCCTGCCACGCTGGCCGCCGAACAGGCCGCCAAGGCGCATCCATAGCGCTCTGAGCTTCCGCATTTGGATCTCCTATTCCGTTCTCAAGGCCTGCATGGGGTCGATGGAGGCGGCGCGGAGGGCTGGAATCCAACTGGCCGCGAGAGCCACCAGGATGACCACGGCCGCACTGCCCGCAAAAGTGAGCGGATCGTCGGGCCTGACCCCATAGAGCATGGTCGCCAGGAACCTCATGGCTACGAACGAGGCCACAAGCCCGATTCCCGTTCCGATAGAGGCAAGTGCAAGCCCCTGGCCAAGCACCAGGCGCAAGACATCGCGCCGCTCGGCCCCCAGCGCCATGCGAATGCCGATCTCGCGGCTGCGGCGATTGACCACATAGGCAACGACGCCGTAGAGCCCGACCGCGCCCAGAAAGATTCCCAGCAGGCCGAGGGCTCCTACAAAGCCCGCGGTCATGCGGTCGGCCCAGAAGGCCTGGCCCATCAGATAATCCAGGGTGCGAACTCCAACCGGCACGTTCTTGTCCAGGCGCAGGATTTCACTGCGAATCCTTGCCGTGAGGCCATCCGCGTTGCCGTCCGCTTCAATGATGAGGGTTCCATCCTCGCTGGGCATTTGAGCGAACGGACGATACAGGTAAGGCTCCGGCCCTTCGTGGATCGTGTTGATCTTCGCGTCTTCCGCGACGCCCACAATCTGGCAGCCCTGGCCTTGGACAACGATTTGCCGGCCAACAGCCTCCTGACCCGGCCAGAAGCGCTCCGCCATGGTTCGATTGATGACCGCAACTCTGGCTCCCGCGGAACTGTCGCCCGCGTTGAACTCACGCCCTTCAAGAAGCTGCGTGCCCACCGTTCTGAAGTACTGGCTGTCGACCGCGTTGAACTTGATGGGAATGCTGGTCTGCCCCTGCGGCAGTTCTACTCCGGGAATCGAAACGGTCTGGACAGCTCCGCCCCCGGAATCGGAGAGCAGGACGCGCCGCGCCATGCCCGCGTTCCTGACGCCGGGCAGCGCTGCCGCGCTTTCTTCCACCTGTTTGAAGAAAGCAAGACTCCGCGGCGCGTCATATCCTGCCAGCCCTGGGGTCAGGTCGAAGAAGACCAGATGCCTTTCGCGATCGAAACCCAGCGGCAGCGCGCGCGTGAACAGCAGGCTGCGCACCACCAGGCCAGACGCGGTCAACAGGATTACCGATAAGGCAATCTCGCCCAGCACCACGAGATTCCGCATCTTCCATGGCCCAGCTGCGCGGCCCGCGCTGGCCTCGCCGGATCTGAGCGCGGAAACAAAACTCTCCTTCGAAGCCTGAATCGCGGGCGCCATGCCAAACAGCAGAACAGAGGCCAGGGTGACCGCCGCGGTGAACGCGATGACCACCGGATCGAGGCGCAGGTCGATTCCCAGTTCAACCTCCGCCGGGGGCAGCAGCGCCATTTGCATCCGCAACAGACCGGCGGCCATCAGCAAGCCGAGCGCCGCGCCGAGCAAGGCCAGCATCAGGCTCTCTGTGAGCAATTGGCGGATCAGGCGATGCCGGCCCGCGCCAAGCGCCAGCCGCATGGCAATCTCTTTCCGCCGGGCATCGGAGCGGGCCAGGACCAGCCCGGCAACGTTGGCACAGCAAATCAGCAGAACCAACCCAACCGCGGTCATCAGCATCAACGTAGGCGCCATCGCCTCGCGCAGGCGTTCCCGTTCGGAGATCAGGGCCAAGTTCCTGGCCTTGTCGACAGCCGGATAGGTCTGGGCCAGGCGGCGTCCTATCGTATCGAGCTCGAGCATGGCTTGCGCCGGGGTCACGCCTGGCCGCAATCGCCCGAGCAACTCGAAGTCGCGAAACGACCGGTCCGTCATTTCATCGCCGTTCTCCGCGGGCGAAATGGGAATCCACAGGTCCGTGGGAACGCCGCGCTGCAAGCCACGGAATCCCGCCGGCGCGATCCCCAGAACCGTGTAATTCCGAGTGCTGAGCCGTATTTGCTTCCCAACCAGCGTGGGATCGGCATTGAAGGAGCGGCGCCACAGCGAATCGCTGATGACGACCGCCTGCTCCCCGCCCTGCCAGGAACCGGCAGCGAACGTGCGCCCGAGCTGGGCCTCGATGCCGACAACCGAGAAGTAGTTGGGCGAGACAACATCGTCGAGCACCATCCTGGATTCGCCGCCGAGGCGGAGCATCTTTCCCCGGCGGGAATATGCCAGAACGCCCTCCAGCAACTTGCTCTGCGTTGACACGTCCTGGTAATCGGGGTAGGAGAAATTGTCTTGTTCCCCTTGCGGCGTGGTGGAGATGAGCCTGGCCAGGCGGGCAGGGTCTTTGGCCGGCCAGGATCGCAGCAAGGCCGCCTTTGCAACCGTGAATACCGCGGAGTTGGCCCCGATTCCAAGCGAAAGGGTAAGGACAGCGACCGCGGTGAAGCCGGGGTTCTTGCGAAGCATCCGCAGACCAAAGCGGATGTCCTGTCCCAGCGACTCCAGCCACGGCAGGCCGCGCCGCTCGCGATAAGCCTGGCGGGTCTGCTCCGCGCCCCCCAGCCGGATGAGCGCCTGGCGGCGGGCTTCTTCGGGAGTCAAGCCGGCGCGGATGCCGTCGTCGGTGTGCAGGGCGATATGACTCTCGAGTTCCGCCGCAAAATCGCCTTCCGCTGCACGGTTGGGAAACACCCCGCGGAGCCGTATCCAGAATGCTCTGAGTTGGCGCATCATGCCTCCTCGGCCGGGGTGAGGAAGCGCGCCAGAATCGCGGTGGTCTGCTCCCACTCGGCGGCAGCCTTCTTCGCCTGACGCTCACCGGCCTTGGTCAGTTCGTAATACTTGGCGCGGCGGTTGTTGTCAGAGACTCCCCAGTGCGAGCAGATGAACCCCTCCTGCTCCAGCTTGAGCAGCGCCGGATAGAGAGTTCCGTAGTTCAATTGCAACAGGTCGCCGCTGGTCTGCTCGATGCGGCGCGCCAAGCCGTAGCCGTGCATTTCGCCCATGGTTTCCAGCGTGCGCAGCACCATCAGCGCCAGCGTTCCCTGCCAAACATCGGTTTTGTCGCCCATTTGCCTCTCCTCTTGCTAACCAATAGGAGCAATATACTCTCGGACCTATGGGAATGCAATACGAATAATCCAGGCGCAGGGTTCCGTTGAATCCGGAGGCGCGCGGGGCTGTGGTAGGCTGGGCCTTGTACGCGGCGCGCCGCCGCCCTCCGAGGTGCACTCCATGCTGATCAAAGTCCTTGCTGTCGCTGCGGTTGCGGCTTCCACGTTGCCGCTGGCCGCCCAGAACACCGATTTGGCCGCCTCCGCCCAGCGCCAGTTGCCCGCTCTCACCGAGACGTACAAGCACCTGCATCGCAACCCCGAGCTTTCGCGCCATGAGGAGCAGACTTCTGCCTATCTGGCTGGCGAATTGCGCAAGCTGGGCTACACGGTCACCGAGCACGTGGGTAAATACGAAGACGGGGAGCAGGCCTTTGGCGCGGTCGCGGTGCTGGAGAACGGAGCCGGGCCGCGCCTCCTGATCCGCACCGACATGGATGCGCTGCCGGTGGAGGAAAAGACCGGATTGGACTACGCCAGCACGGTGAAGACGACCAATGCGCAGGGCCAGCAGGTGGGCGCGATGCACGCCTGCGGTCACGATCTGCACATGACCGTGCTGCTGGGCGCGGCGCGGGAGATGGCGGCGCGCAAGGCTGCATGGCATGGGACGCTGGTGCTGGTTGGCCAGCCGGCGGAAGAGGTGGTTCAAGGCGCGGCGGCGCTGTTGGCCGACCATCTCTACGAGCGCTTTGGGCGGCCGGACTTTGTGCTGGCGGAGCACGACTCGCCGGATGTGGCGGCCGGCTCGATTGCCGTAAAGGGCGGGCCGCTGATGGCCAGCTCGACCACCCTCAATGTGATTCTCCGCGGCATCGGCGGGCACGGGTCGAGGCCGGAGGCGGGCAAGGACCCCATTGTGCTGGCGGCGGAGTTCGTGCTGGTGGCGCAGACGATTGTGAGCCGGCAGATCGATCCGCAACAGCCGGCGGTGCTCACCGTGGGCACCATTCACGGCGGAACAAAGAACAACATCATTCCCGACGAGGTGACGCTGGGGTTGACGCTGCGCACCTACTCCGCGGCCGAGCGCGATCAGATTATCGCCGCGGTGCGGCGCACCGCCAACGGACTGGCGGAGGCTTACGGCATCCCGGCGGACCGGATGCCGGCAGTCACCGTGGGCGAGAGTACGGCAGCCACCATCAACGACCCGGCGCTGACGGAGCGGGTGCGTTCGAGTGCCACAGCGGCTTTGGGCCAGGAGCGCGTGGTGGAGGCTCGCGCCGTGATGGGCAGCGAAGATGTGGGCCTTTTCTCGCTCGACGGCAAGATTCCCGCGGTGATGTATTGGCTAGGCGCTTCCGATCCAGCCAAGCTGGCAGAGAGCCGGAAGTCGGGCGTGGCGCTGCCCGGCCTGCACTCGGCGCTCTTTGCGCCCGTCTACAAACCGGCGATCGTCACCGGCGTGACGGCTATGACTGCGGTGGCGCTGGACCTGTTGAAATAGGCAAACACCGCCGCTGAGCGAAGCAAGCCGGCGTCCGCCGGTGGACAATTCCCTAGTGCAGTGTCTCAATGATTGCGTCCGCCACAGAGCCGCGTTTCGAGAGCAAATGCATCGTCTTGTAACAGGGCACGACTTCAGTCGTGCCGCAAGGCCGCCAGAAAAGGAAAGAGGGCTTTAGCCCCTGCAGGGATGCATTTTCAGCAAGCTGCAATTCCGCAGCGGCTAAAGCTGAATCATATTGGATGCCGCTGCGGCACGACTGAAGTCATGCCCTGTTACAAAGCGGGGTTCTCGCAATGGGAGAAGCCTATGTTCTTCCATGCTGAGAAATGACCATCTGCGTGAGACACACCACTAGGAACGGGGTTGGCGGAGGACATTCCCCCTTTGCGAAAGAGGAATCTCGCAAGGATTGGGCCGGGGGCTCCAGGTCTCGCGTCTGGGACCTGGGAGACCACCGGTCCGCCTCAATTCGAAGTCAAGCGCAAGCCCTACAACTTTTGCGGTCTTGTTCAAAACCGGTCGCGGATTCATGCTTGCCCTAATACCGTATGAATCCGCCCGGTGTCAGACAATCCGTCCTCGATTATCGGCCCGACCTGGACGGCTTGCGCGCGATCAGCTGCTTGCTGGTGTTCTTCTACCACATCCACATCAGCAAGGCGTGGGGCGGCCAACTGCCCTGGCTGGAATACCTGCAAGGCTGGATCGGCGTTTATGTCTTCTTCGCGCTCAGCGGCTATCTGATCACTTCGCTGCTGATCGGCGAGGAGCGCATGAACGGCGAAATCCGGTTTGGCGCCTTCTTTCTGCGCCGCGAATTCCGCATTGTTCCCGCCTATTACGCCACCATTCTGCTCTATGGCCTGCTCTGCCTGACGCCGGTAGCCAGCCGTTACGGCGATCAATTCGACTCTGGCTTCTGGTATTGGATCTTTTATTGCGGCGACGTAGCCACCAAAATGCCCGCGGTGGGCACGCTGCTGGGACACAGCTGGTCTCTGGCCGTCGAGCAGCGCTTCTACCTGCTCTGGCCGTTTCTGCTCTTCGCGGTTTTCCGCTCCTGGAACAAAAGGCTGATCGTTTATGGCGTGGCCCTGGTCGGTGTTCTCTTGCTGCCCACGGACATCATGAACTGCTATCTGGCGCTGCTGCTGGGCTCCGGAGTTGCCATCCTGCGCGGCTACCGCCTGGGTTTGGCCATTCTGCGCAAGACTCCCATCGCCTACTCCGCCGGGCTGGTGGCGGCGGCCTTCGCTCTCACCTTGTACCGCTGGGCGTTTCTCTCCGTTTTTTGCGTCGCCACCGCGGTGCTGCTCTATCACCTCTCGGCCGGCGAAAGCCTGTTGAAGCGGTGTCTTGGCCTCAAGCCGTTGGCTTGGCTTGGCCAGCGGTCCTACTCCTTCTACCTGCTCCACGTGATCTGCATCAACGCAGCCCTGCGCGCGTTTCCTGCCAAGCAGTTGGCGGGCGCGCTGGTCAGCATCGCCGTGGCGCTGCTGCTTACCGTTGCCCTCTCCGCGCTCAGCTTCAACCTGATCGAAGAGCCCTTCCGCAAGCTGGGCAAGCACCTGACCACGACCGGCAGAAGGATCGCTCCTCCCGCTTGGGCGACAGTTCCCGAAACCCAGTCCCGAGCGGCCTGATACGCAGCTTTCCTACGCCCAGCTAAACCCGCTCCGTTGCAGCGGCAGGGTGCGAATGCGCTTGCCTGTCGCCGCGAAGATGGCGTTGGTCACCGCCGGCAGAATCGGCGGCAGGGTCGGCTCCCCCAGCCCTGTCGGAGCATACTCCGTCTTGCGCCAATAGACCTCGATCTTCGGCGCCTGCCTCATGCGCATCAGGGGATGGTTATGGAAGTTCGACTGCTGAATTCTCCCATTCACCAGTGTGATTTCCTGCGCCAGGTGGCCCATGCCCTCTATTACGCCGCCATGCCCCATGCTCTCGGCCGCGCGCGGATTGATAATCTGGCTGCCCACGTCTCCCGCCGCCCAGACATGATGCACCGTCACCCTGTTCTGGGCATCCACGCTGACCGCTGCCACTTCGGCGAAGTAGCCCAGATGGCAGAACCAGGCAGCGATCCCCATCCCTCGGCCCGGTTCCTTGCCGCGATGCGCCCAGCCTGACTTTTCAGCGACCAGCTCGAGCACGCCTTTGAACCGCTCCGGAATCAGAACCGACGGCCCCGTTGGCTCGTGGTCGCCCACGGCGTCGTGCTCGCCCGAGGACCAGGGCGCCCGCGGATTGCTGAGCAGCTCGAGCTGGAACTCCAGCGGATCGCGCCCCGCGGCAACCGCGCATTCGTCCAGGAAGGACTGCGCTACCCAGCAGTAGGCGTTGTCGCCGGGGGCGCGCAACGCTCCCGTGCGCAGCGTAAGCGGCTGCATCGAGGTGTAGAGCGCGTAAGCCGGCGCGAATCCGGCGGGATAAGAATCCCTTCCGATGCCGCCGCCGGAGGTCGCGTGCTGTCCGTCGCCGAAGGTGACAAAGTGATGCCGCCAAGCGGTGAGCTTGCCCTGCGCATCCAGTCCGGCTTTCAGGCCTACTGTTGCGCCCGGGCGCAAGCCGTCGTGGCCGATGTCGTCTTCACGCGACCAGAGCAGCTTGACCGGTGCGTCGATGCGCTTGGCGATCCAGGCCGCCTCGACCAGGTAGTCGTTCTGGAGACGCCGGCCGAAGCTCCCTCCCGAGCGCACCATGTGGGTGGTAATGTCGCTTTCTTCAATGCCGAGCGTCTTGGCAACCAGCCCGCGGCCGTCTACCGGCAACGTGCTGGTGGACCACATCTCCAGCTTGCCGTCTTTCCAATGCGCCGTAGCACCCTGCGGCTCCATGGTGACGTGAGCAATGAAGGGGAACTCGTAAGTAGCCTCGACGGCCTTGGCCGCCGACTTGAACGCGGCGTCGATGTCGCCATACTGGCGCAAGGTGTTTGCGGGAGGGGCTTTCAGCAACTCATCTGCTCGCCTCCTGAAACCTTCGCTGCTTTGCGACGCGGCGGGACCCAGATCCCAGTCGACCTTGAGCTGCTTGCGAGCCTGCTGCGCCTGCCACCAGGTGTCGGCCACGATGGCGATGCCCGGCTCCATGCCCGGCTCCCAGGGAGTGTAGGCAGCGGGCGTGATGCCGCCGTCGATCACCAGCACATGGCGCACGCCGGGCAACGCCTTGATCTGGTCGAGGTTGGCCGACTTTACCTTCCCGGCAAACACCGGAGCCTTTTGAATGGTTGCGTAGAGCATGCCGGGCACTTCCACATCGATGCCGAAGAGCGGCTTGCCGGTCACAATGGCGTGGGTATCCACGCCCGGCTGCGAGTGGCCAACGATGCGGTAGTCCTTTGGATCCTTGAGCTTGACGCTGCCGAGCGCGGGCGCCGGCAGTGCGGCGGCTTTGCTGGCCAGCTCCCCATAGCTTGCGGAGCGGCCCGAGGCGGCGTGAAGCACCCGGCCCGATTGCGTGGTGCATTCGGCTGCCGGCACGCCCCAGGTTTCGGCGGCGGCGGCGATCAGCAACTGCCGGCCGGCCGCCCCCACGCGGCGCATCGGCTCCCAGCCCATGGGAGTGTTCGCCGAGCCTCCTGAAAACTGCGGCCCGTACTTCTTTTCGTTCAGTTCGGCCTGCTGCACGCGGACATCTTTCCAATCCACGTCGAGTTCTTCGGCGATGAGCATGGGCAGCATGTTGCGCATGCCCTGGCCGGACTCGGAGGCGCGCGCCATAATGGTCACCACCCCGTCTGGAGCGATGTGGATGAAGGCCTGCGGCGTCAGTACAGCATCTGCCCCCGGCCGCTGCGCAGCGGCAAGTGGCGAGTAGTAAAGATTCAGCGCGAAGCCGCCACTGGCGAGAGCGCTCAACTGAAGAAACGATCTGCGATCGATGCGCATGGTTCGAGCCTCCCTTCTATTTGCCGGCGGCAGCGCCGGCGGCTTCATGGATGGCCTGGCGGATGCGGGTATAGGTGCCGCAGCGGCACAGGTTGCCGCTCATGGCCGCGTCGATCTCCGCGTCGGTGGGATGCGGCGTGTGCTCCAGCAGCGCGGCGGCGGACATGATCTGTCCGGCCTGGCAATAGCCGCACTGGGGCACGTCCAGCGCCTCCCAGGCTGCCTGCACCGGGTGCATGCCGTCGGGTGAAAGCCCTTCGATGGTGGTGATGGGCTCGCCTACTGCCGCGCTCACATGGGTCATGCAGGAGCGCACGGCCCGGCCGCCCAGCAGTACGGTACATGCGCCGCAGACGCCCATGCCGCAGCCGTACTTTGCGCCTTTCAGATTCAGCACGTCGCGCAGCACCCACAGCAGCGGGGTGTCTGGCGGCACGTCCACGGTTGCGGTCTGATTGTTCACGAGCAGCTTGAACGGCATCGGTTCACCTCACCGTTCGCGACAGGGAGAAGCCCATCGCGCGGAATCGATCGAAATTGATGAGCGCCGAACCGGCTCAAAGGGATGCTGAACCAAAAATGGCTGTCATCCTGAGCGGAACGCAGCGGAGTCAAAGGACCTGCGGTTGCTTTTACCGCCCCGCAACGAGCCAGGGCTGAGTCGACCAAAGACCTGCGCATATGCACAACATCGTTCGTAAGCTGGTGCCGTAGCCGCTTCGAGGGGGGAAATCCGCGGCCCGCACCTTGCAGGCGAGAGGGAATACCGGCTACAGTCGCCTGTCGCCGGAGGGGAAAGTTGAAAACGCTGCCCAAGCCCCGCCGTATTGGGGCAGCCGTGCACTGCTTTTCATAGTTCGATGCCGATTGGGCGTCCCAGGTCTCGAATTCTTGACCTGGGGACGCCACAATTTGTCACAACCTAACGGCTGAAGATTACGTACTGCTTCCCGGAGTACAGCCGGAATCCGCCCGCCGGGTCGGCTACAACCTGCAGCGGCATGGGACGCTTCATCCCCGCATCCAGGCCCGTGGCCGCCCACAGCACATCGTGCGCGCCCACGTCGGTCACCACCAGCTTGTTGTCGGCCATGAAGCCCACCCCGTAGACCCCCGCTGCCAGATCCTTGCCGCCGATCTTGAGCGGTACCTCGGTGATGAAGTAGGCCTGGTACTTGGCCGCCACGCCGGTCGAGTAGCCGCTGGTATCCACCAGCGTCGCCAGCATGTAGGAGCCGTCGGCAAACTTCACGCCGCCGGAGTTGCGCAACTGCGAGGGCGCCGACTGCCCCTTGTAATACACGTGGTCGGGCAGCAGCTTGGGTGTGTCCGCCGCTTTAAGAACCGTATCGCCGCTCGCTTGCGCCTTGATCTGTCCCGGCATCGCCAGCATCGCCACGGCCAGCGCGCCGGCCGCCGCAACCTTCCCTATCGTCTGAAAACCCATCGTAGAACCTCCATCTTTCTGTTGCGAGTGGAGTATATCGCACCCTCCGCAGGGTTTGCAGGGGCTTGTTCACTAGGCAATCGCATGAACATTGGAAATCGGGTTAGGACTGCTTTGAAAGGGCACGGCTTCAGCCGTGCCGCTCAGGATTCTCTCAAAATGCCGAGGGCTTTAGCCCCTAAGAGAAGGTTTCTAATTGAAAAAAACATCCCGCAGGGCCTAAAGGCCGGACGTTCCAACCGCACCTTTCGGCACGGCTGAAGCCGTGCCCTTTCAAAACCCGTCGCTTTTGATGGTTCATTTCCTTCATGCGATTGCCCTGGGCTTGTTCCCTAGGCCGAGCCGCGTCCATGCGTCCGTCTCGTGCCGCATCGAAGCAAGCGAAGGACAATGACTTCCCGAAACAGGCCGCGCGGTGCGACAATCGTCGCGTTGCATTCGTCGCACCAGCAACGGGGCTCTGCCCGGAGGAGAAACCATCCCATGAAGCGTCTTCTAGCCTGCACCGGCCTTCTCATCGCCACCACCGTATTTGCCCAGCAAGGCCCGCCCAAGAGTCCGCCTGCCACGGAGACGGCCACCATCGCCGGCAAGACCATCACCATCACCTACAGCTCGCCTCGGGTCAACGGCCGCGCCGGCCACATCTTCTTGAAGGACGGCCTGATCGGCAAGGACCCCACCTACCCGGTATGGCGCGCGGGCGCCAATGCCGCCACCCGCCTGCATACCGACGCCGACCTCACCCTGGGCGGCTTGCTGGTTCCCAAGGGCGACTACTCGCTCTTCGTCGACGTCTCCGATCCGGACAATTGGGTCCTGGTGGTGAGCACCATGCCCGCCCAGTGGGGAACCATCTACGACAAAACAAAGGACCTGGGCCGGGTGAAGATGACCATGACCAAGCCGCTGGCGCTGGTGGAGAACCTGAAGTACACCATCGACGCCTTGGGTGGCACCACCGGCAAGCTCAGCCTGGAATGGGAGAACCACTCGGCCGCGGTATTGATCGCTGTGCATTGAGGCTTGTTGCGGTCAGGCGGCCAGGGGCAATCGCTTGAACGTTCCGAGCACAGGAAAATGGGCTTTGAAAGGGCACGGCTTTAGAGGCTGCGGAAAAACTCCTGATTGGGCGCGCTTTGTAACAGGGCACGACTTCAGTCGTGCCGCAAGATGTTGATAACAAAGAATGGGCTTCAGCCCCTGCGGGATGTTTTTCGGGGGATTCGCCCGTCTTTCGGGGTTTTTCCGCAGCCTCTTTGGTCGTGCCGCACACACGGCAGGAAGACCCCAGGGCTTCAGCCCCCGAGGGATGGTTCTGAATTGTCGAAAGACATCCCTCGGCGGCTAAAGCCGTCGCATTTTCAGCATCGTGGCCGGCACGGCTGAAGCCGTTCCCTTTCAAATCTCCTGTTCTTCTTGGCTCACCTGCTTCATGCAATTGCCCGGTCAGGCGGGGTGGCATTTGCACATCGAAGTCTTTTCCAATCCAGAAATGAGCCTGAACGGCGAGTTTGAGTCGGGCAGCTTTGGCGGCTCCTTTTCGGGATGATTTCATATTCTGCTCGTCGCCGCCGCGGCGGTGGGAATGTGGAAATCGGTTCTTTCGATTTCCAAGGTTTGTGGGAAGGGCGGAAAACGGCCTTATCGTTTTCCGGGCTTTCCATAAACCGTCATTTCCACGGTCCGCTTCCACTGCGGCCGGCGCCTCACGCAGATTTTCTGATCTGCTCGAACATGGAGCTTTTGGCCTGCTGCATGCGCCGCGCGGCTTCGGTGTCGCTCATGGCTGCGGCCACGCGTTTGAGCGCCGCGATGCTCAGTCCGGGGCGCAGGAACTGCTGCGGCCGATCGAGCGAGAGCAGCTTCTCGAATGGTGTTTGCCACTGCTTGTAGCGGCGGCGTTTGCGGCCCTTGGCGTCGATCAGGACTTCGGCCCTGAGCCGAGGGCCGGTGGTAGTTGACGTAGGGGTTGAGGAAGCCGGTATAGAACTGGTTGATGGGCGCGGCCTGAGCGGGCGCGATGTGTCCCCACCCGATGTGCTTGCGCACGATGGCGGCGTTCTTGGTCTCCACCAGGCCGTTGTCGCCGCTCTTGCGGGGGCGGCTTTTGCTCTGCTCGACGAGCAGTTTTTTGAGCAGTTGGGCCACGGTCTTGTTGATGAATTCCGAGCCGTTGTCGGAGTGGAAGTTGAGGATGGCGAAGGGGAACTGCGCGAGGATGCTTGCCAGCAAGGGCGACAGATATGCCTCGGAAATGCGCGGCGTGGCCAGCACCACTTCCCACTGCGTCACCTCGTCGACGGCGTTGATGTGGTAGAGCCCCTTGCCCTGGGGCGAGTCGCCCTGATGCACAGTGTCGATGCGCAGAAAGCCCGGCTGGCCGCCCGGCGCGGGCTTCTTGCGCTCGCCGATGGACACTGCCGTGGGCCGGGTCTTTTCGTAGCGCGGCAGGCCGTAGCGCGGCGTGCGGCGAAGGTTGTAGAGGTGGCCATTGGAAAGCTTGGCCAGCCGCTCGAACTCGGCCTTGCCGTAGACCTCAAACTCGCGCTTGAGAATGTGCCGCGTGGCCGGGCCGCTCAAGCTCTCGTGCGCCTCATCGACGGCGGCCAGCAACGCGACGTCCCCCGGCGTGTAGCGGCGCTGAAAACGCGGCCGCCGGGAGGGCTTGGCGGCCACCCGCCCGGTGCGCAGATAGCCGCCGATCAGCCGCGTGAGCTGCGCCCGGCTGAAGCCGGTCATGCGCTCGATGTAGGCCCGCAGCAGCCCCTTGGCGCGCCGCGTTTGCCGCGGGTATTCGTGATGGCAGAGCAGCCGTTCCACCCAGCCGTACAACTCCGCGCGGCCGCAACCGGCAAACCGCACACTCTCCGAGGCCTGAAGAAACGCCTCGATCTCGACCAAACTCAACTTCTCTGCTCCAAGCACGCTGATCATCCATCCTCAGCTTGCCCGCTCAGACTCCTTCAGGCTCATCTTGCGTTGGAATCAACTCCCGGCTCCAGGCTCATCTTGCGTTGGACAAGAGTATCGATTGCCGCCCTGCCGATACAATAGGCATAGTGGGTGATTTCGTCCCGCAGGAGGGAAGACTTTGCCGTTGTATGCGTATCGCTGCACCAAGTGCGGCCACCGTTTCGAGAAGATTCAGAATTTCAGCGCCGAGCCGGAGATCGAGTGCCCTGTTTGCCAGGGCGTTCTGGAGCGCCCGCTCACCGCGCCGCGCCTGCACTTCAAGGGCGCCGGCTGGTATGTGAACGACTATGGCGGCAAGAGCCCTGCGCCGGCCTCCGAGTCTGCCTCCGTAGAAACCAAAGCGCCAGCCAGCGCTCCGGCGGCTGCGCCCCCGTCTTCTCCCGCGGTATCGACGCCGACTACCTAAGCTTCTTGCGATAGGCGACGCCGGCCCTCATGGCGGAGAAAGCCCGCTTTTGCATGGAAGCCGCATCCGAGGCAGGTCTGGGCCTGCTGGCCGGGAGATCGATTCCGTTCCAAGCCAATTCAAGCATCTGTGGCTGTGGAAGCTGCGGGATAACGGCCTTCAGGGATGCGGACTGGCTCTACAGACTGCCAAACAGTCTCAAGGTAGGCCAGACTCCCAGAAAGTGCAGATCGGCATCGAGCTTTTCCGCAGACCGCGCCAGCCTTGACTCCAAACCGCATGGGAAAGAACCGAAGGCCCCAAGGTTTCAATGCCTTTTTGCCGTGTCAAGCAGCCGATGACTGCGTAAATCATTACGTGATTGATTCTATGTAGCTTGTCTCCCTATATGTCCCTGCAGAAGATATGCCTCCGGTTGCCTAGCCTTAAAAGTAGCCAGACACGCGGCGGATGTGCCGCGCCCGGCGAATGAGCACGCCCTCCCCCAAAGAGCGGTCCTCCAATTCAGTTGCCCATGCCGGCAATGCCCAGGGTGTCCCTTCCTTGAGGAAAGAGACCATGGGAAGCAGGGCTTTCAGGCAACCGCAATTCTGGAACCGCTGAGCGGATGGCGCCGGGGCGCGGAACCGTTACGCACTGTGCAGCAGCAGCTCTCTGTCGTGGGCCAAGCCGAAACCACGGCAACGCCTGCGCCGGAGAGCTGCCACAACCCAAGTCCGGCGGCCGGCCCAATCGCATTTTCGGAATTGGCGTAGACCGAAAGCGCGCACTCAAGTGGCATATTTCTCAAGAAATAGCCACTTGCACGCCCTTCAAAAGGTCTACGTGTATTCCGAAAATGCTCTAGACGCGGCTTGCCGACGGCAGGAAGAGGACCAATCGCGATGGCCAATATCCTTGTGAGTATCGAGAAGGGCATTGAAATCGGAGCCGAGGACGCCTTGAGGTGGCTCACCGGAGCCCAGAAGGCCCTGAACGCAGCGCCCGGAGTGATTGCGGCGCTGGCTACCCTGGTGAGCGCCGTGGAAAAGCCCCTGGCGGAACTTGCCGGCGCGGCCGCCAACCCCTTGAACATTTCGCTCGACATCCAGACCGTCAAGGACCTGGATGCAGTTTTACCCGATGTGAAGCAGTTCCTGGGCACCCTGGGCGTCAAGTTCTAACCGTCAGCAGCAGAACGGGCCGCCCCGATTCCGGTACGGCCCACTGAATCCATAGAGATGACGATTACACGCCTTGTCCTGGGTAAACCTGGTGCCCTGAGTCTATAGCATTTTCGGAATTGGTGTAGACCGAAAGCACGTACTCAAGTGGCTTTTTTCCAAAGAAAGAGCCACCTTGCACGCCCTTCAAAAAGTCTACGTGGATTCCGAAAATGCTCTAAAGTCCATGGCAAAGCTGCGGCGGTCATTCCCAGCATCGTGACTTGCGTTGCAAGCTCCATCTGGGATGAACGGGTGGAAAGCCTCCCAGAGGGAGAGCAGGAGAATAGCTCAGGCCGGGGTCCCCAACGACGGGTTTTTGTCGTTGGGGTGGAGTTCGGGGTGCTGAGCCAATAATCTGTTTTTCTCCCGCCCCGATTTCCGAAGAGAGTTTCAGACGCAGGACACTACAACCGGTCTCATGAATGCCAATGAGCTCACCCCGCCAACTGTGAAACCCGCCCGAAAGGCGGGCCTCATGCACTCCGCGAGCCGGCTCAGATGGTTTATGAGACAGGTTCTAGAGCCTGCCGTCCTTGTACTCCCGCGCCGCGTAATCGCAAGCCCGCACCGTAAGCGCCATGATGGTCAATGCCGGGCCGGCGGTTCCACTCGAAGGAAAAGAGCTTCCATCGGTGACGAAGAGGTTCTTCACATCCCAGCACTGGTTGTAGGAGTTCAGAACGGACTTGGCCGGATCGGCTCCCATGCGTGCCCCGCCACACTCGTGAATGGCCGCGCCCACCGCCATGCTCTTCTTGAACGACTTGCGGAACAGGAACCGGCTGATCGGGTCGGCATTGGGATAGGCCTCCTTCTCGTTTTCCAGTCCGAGGGTTGAACCCGAGAAGTCGATTCGATAGCCGCAGGCATCCACCATTTCTCTGACCGCTCGCATCTGCTCGCGCAGCAACGCGTGCTCATTCTCGGTCAATGAGCATTTGATGTGGGCCACGGGAATGCCCCATGCATCCTTCCGTTTTGGATTGAGAGCGACGCAGTTGTCGCGGTAGGCGAGAGTTTCGCCAAAGCCCATGAGGCCGAACATGGCCGGGCTATTGTCGGGAACAGGGCCGCGTCCGATGATTCCCTGGATGCCAAAGCCTCTTTTGAAATCGGAATTGGTGACGCTGTCGAGATTCTGGTAGCGGGGGATGTAGATTCCGCCGGAGGGCGCGTAGAACGGATCTGCGGGCGCAGAATCGTCCAGCTCCCATCCTTTGACAGACGGCACGGTGCCGAACATGAGACTCGGGACCTGATCCATGAAGTAGCGGCCGAGGATGCCCGATGAGTTGCCCAGACCATTGGGGTGTTTCGGGGAAGCCGAGTTGAGCAGCAGGCGAATCGATTCAATCGTGGATGCGCACAGCATGACGACGTTTGCCGAGACGGTTTCAGTCTTCTTTGTCAGGCGATCGATGAACTCGGCGCCGGTGGCCTTACCCGTGCCCGGATCGACCGTGATCCGCTTCACGACAGCGTCGGTGCGGATGGTGAGCCGGCCCGTCTCCGCGGCGGCCAGCAGCGGCAGCGGAACCCGCTTGAGATTGGGGGCTACGTACCGCCAGGAGACCACGGAACGTTCCGGCCATTTGCCCTCGACCGTAGCCTTGAAGGCCTGTTCGGCCGCTGTCAGCTTGGGCTTGTGAGCGTACTTGCCATCGGGTAGGTTGCGCAGGTGATCCTGGTTGCCGTAGACACCCAGAAACTCCTCGACCTGGTCGTAGTAGGGAGCAAGATCGGCATAGGAGATTGGCCAGTCCTCGCCTGCTCCGTCGCGGCTGGCGGCCTTGAAGTCGTAATCGGTCAAACGAAGCACCACGCGCCCATAGGTATGCAGCCGGCCTCCCAGCTGTCTGCCTCGAATCCACAGGAAGAACTTGTCCGCGGGCGTGGTATACGGATTCTTCCTATCGTTCACCAGCAGGTGCTTGAGCTGGCCTCCGAAAAAGGCCGCTCTGGACTGAATGGGCTGCCCTTGCAGCGTGGCCAGAGCGCGCGTCTTGATGTCCATGCCCTTGGGCCGCGGATTGGCTGGAGCGTTCTTGAAGTCGGCTTCGGTGATGTTCGGGCCCGCTTCCAACAGAAGCACTTCCAGACCCCGCTGCGTAAGCTCCTTGGCCGCAAAACTGCCGGCCGCGCCGGACCCGATCACGATGGCATCGAACTGTTTTTCAGACATAGATTCCCTCTAATCCCGCGACCAAAACGCGAGGCAAGCTGCGCGCCGGGCGGAACTCCTCGCTCGGCGCGCATGTGAGCTTAAAGCTGAATGGCGCGTCCCTCGGCTGCCGATTTGTAAATGGCGTCGAGAATCTGGGTCACGACAAAAGCCTCGGCGGGCTTGATGTACGGCTCGGTGTCGTTGAGGATGGCGTCGAGCCAGGCGTTCTGCTCGGCGTCGCCCACCTTGGGTCCATGTTCGCCCAAGTGCGCCTTGACCATGGAAGATACCGGCGTGGGCGCGAGTTCGAGCTGCTGGTTGTACTTCATCTGGTTGAAGATGACTTCGCCGGAGTGAATGGAGGAGTTGGGTGCGGCCGCGCCGTCGCCCACCAGCTCCGCGCCGGCCTCGGTGCCGCACAGCGTGACTTGGCCTTCGCGCGAGCGGGCCACGTTCAGCGCCCACGCAGCCTCGATGAAGATGGTGGCGCCGTTTTTCATCTTGACCAAGCCGAAGGCGGAATCTTCCACTTCGAAAGTCTTGGGATCCCAGGGGCCGAACCAGTTGCCCTCGAACTTGTCGCGCATTTTCTCGAAGGTAGTGCCCAGCACCGTGGCCGGTTCGTAGTTGTCCATCATCCACAGGGCCAAATCCAAAGCGTGCGTGGCCAGATCGATCAGCGGCCCGCCGCCCTGCTTGGACTTGTCGGGAAAGACGCCCCAGGTGGGAACGCCGCGGCGGCGAACGGCGTGCGCCTTGGCAAAATAGATGTCACCCAGGTCGCCCGCGCGGCAGGCCTGATGGAGAATCTGCGAGTCGGTGCGGAAGCGGTTCTGGTAACCGATGGTGAGCTTCTTGCCGCTGGCCTTCACCGCATCCAGCATGGCCTGCGCGTCGCTGGTGGTGGGCGCCATGGGCTTCTCGCACAGCACATGCTTGCCGGCGTGGAGAGCGGCGCAGGTGATCTCGGAGTGGGAGACGTTGGGCGTCAACACGTAGACCGCATCGATCGATTTGTCGTCCAGCAGCTTGCGGTAATCGGTGTAATGCGCCGCGCCGGCATCGCCGAAGCGCGCCCGCGCGCTTTCCGCGCGCGACTCCTCAACATCGCAAAAGCCGGCCAGTTGAACGCGGTGCTTCTGCTTCATGAGGGCAGGAAAGTGCTTGATATCGGCGATTCCGCCGCAGCCGATGATGCCAACCTTGAGTTTATCCACGTCGATTTCTCCTTGTTGCGCTGCCCTGGCCGGGTCCGCCATTCTGGCCATCCACATGCACGGTCCGCGCACATTGAAATAAGAATCCTGATTTTGATTAATGTCAAGATTTATTTTGTTCGGCCCCTGCGGCGCGTCCTGCCGGCGGATCCGCGGGATGCAATCGAGCCCCGAAGCGATTGCTGTTTTGCCCGCAATTCTCAGACATCTTCATTGATGTTAAGTGAGTTACGGAAGCGTGCGGGCGGTAGTGCTGAAAATGCTTGACAGGGACGTTGCCAATATGAGACACATATCGTGATTTAGAATTCCAATTCTGAATAGATGCGCGTCGGCAGCCGGAACGGGAACTCGGCGGCAGCGCGCGGACCCCAAGGACGGTTCATGGCAAACCCCAGCCTCAGTCGAAGTGAGAAGCTCAGCTACGGGCTGGGAGACCTGGCATCCAACCTCTCCTGGAACCTGATCTCCGGGTTTCTGCTGTTCTTCTATGTGAATGTCGCCCTGATTCCGGTAGCCATGGCCGGCACCCTGATCCTGGTTTCGATGATCCTGAGCGCTTTGCTCGACCCGCTGGTGGGGATTGTGGTGGACCGAACCAACAGCCGCTTCGGCAAGGCCCGTCCCTACCTGCTCTACGGCTCGATTCCGCTGGGCTTGGCCTCCTTTTTCTTGTTTCTTTCGCCGCTTCATTCGGTTGCGGGCAAGGTGTTTTACGCCTACGTCACCTTGATCGTGGTGGAACTGCTCTATGCCGCGGTCAACATTCCCTACGGCACG
>Ga0181529_10000862_pt1 | contig 42238 bp, 36 predicted proteins | sample PEATcosm2014_Bin_36_FD_119763 | JGI IMG/M metagenome (GOLD analysis project Ga0181529, IMG submission 119763) | Peatland microbial communities from MTU Mesocosm Facility, Houghton, MI, USA - PEATcosm2014_Bin10_30_metaG | ecosystem: Environmental > Terrestrial > Soil > Wetlands > Peat | place... | reverse complement strand
TGCCGGGACGCTTCCGCGAGTCCACCTTGAACATCGCCATCGCGCCGCTGGTGTCCAAGGACCAAAAACAGATTGGGCGGCTGATCATCTTCGACGACGTGACCGACCGCGCCGAGTTGGAACAGCGCCTGGTGCAGGCCGATAAACTCAGCAGCATCGGTTTGCTGGCGGCGGGCGTGGCGCATGAGGTCAATACGCCGCTGGCGGTGATCTCCACCTACGCTCAGATGCTGGCCAAGCAGGTGGCCGACGATTCGCAAAAATCCCTGATCCTCGACAAGATCGCCAAACAGACGTTCCGCGCCAGCGAGATCGTCAATTCGCTATTGAACTTCTCGCGGACCTCCACCACTTCGTTCGGCGAAATCAACCTGAACCGCGTGATTCAGGAGACCCTGAGCCTGCTGGAACACCAACTGCAGAAAGCCGGCATCCAGCTCAAGACCGATCTGGCGGCCGACCTGCACACCATTCACGGCAACGGCGGCAAGCTGCAGCAGGTGTTCCTGAACCTGTTCCTCAACGCCCGCGACGCTATGCCGGGCGGCGGTACACTCGAAGTGCGCACCTGGTCGGAGGGCGCCGGCGCGCGCATCGAAGTGGCCGACTCGGGCACGGGGATCGCTCCCGAAAACCTGCACCGGATCTACGATCCGTTTTTCACCACCAAGATGGCGCGCAAAGGTACGGGCCTCGGACTGTCGGTGACGTACGGTATCATTCAAGAGCATGGCGGTTCCATCGAAGTTTCCAACCGGCCGGGTAGCGGCGCCAGATTCCGCATCGACCTCCCGTTCTCCGCAGCGAGGAAGCCGGTAAATGAGCTCCTCTCCAACTCCGCCCGTTAAGGGCAGGATTCTGGTAGTTGACGACGAAGCCGATATCCGCGAAGGACTCGAGCTGTTGTTGACCTCCGAAGGCTATGCCGCCGAGCTGGCCGAGAACGGCACCGACGGCCTGCGCAAGATGGAGCAGCACGCCTACGACCTGGTGCTGCTGGACCTGATGATGCCCGACCTTTCGGGCATGGAAGTAATCGAACAGGTGCGCCAGCGCGACCGCGAAACCCCCATCTTCATGATCACCGCCTACGGGTCGGTGGAGGCCGCCGTCAGCGCCCTCAAACTGGGCGCCAACGACTACTTCTCCAAGCCCTGGGACAACGAGAAACTGATCATCGAGATCGGCCGCATGATCGCCGGCCGCCGGCTGGAAAGCGAGAATACCCAGCTCAAGCGCGCGTTGCAACAGCGCTACAGCTTTCCCAATATCATCGGCAAGAGCGAGCGCATGGTGCGCTTGCTGGACCTGGTGGGACAGGTGGCCGAGGCACGCTCCACCATCCTCATCACCGGCGAAACCGGCACCGGCAAGGAACTGGTGGCCAAGGCGATCCACGCCAACTCGCCGCGCGCCGACCATGTTTTCGTGGCCGTGAACAGCGGCTCCCTGCCGCCGGACCTGCTGGAATCGACGCTCTTCGGCCACGTGCGCGGGGCCTTCACCAGCGCCGTACAGTCGAAGAAAGGCTACTTCGAGGTGGCCGACCGCGGGACCATTTTCTTCGACGAAGTGGGCACGCTCGGTCCCGAGACGCAGATCAAACTGCTGCGCGTGATTCAGGAGAAAGAATTCACGCCGCTGGGCTCGACCGACCCCATCAAGGTGGACGTACGCATCCTGGCGGCCACTAACGCCGACTTATACCAGCTCGTGAAGGAAGGCAGGTTCCGGGAGGACCTGTATTACCGCCTGAATGTAATCAATATCGCCATGCCGCCGCTGCGCGAGCGCCGCGAAGATATCCCGCTGCTGGCCGGCCATTTCTTCACTTACTACTGCCGGCAGAACAACAAGTTCCTGACACCGGCGGGCGAGTCCATCCTGCACTTCCAGCCGGATGCCATGCAGGTGCTGATGGAGCACAACTGGCCGGGCAACGTGCGCGAACTGGAGAACGTGGTGGAGCGCGCCGTGGTGCTGGCCAACGATTCGGCCGTACCGCTCGACGTCCTGCCCGACGCGCTGCTGCAAGCCAACGGAATCCGTCTGCACCGCAAGGACGGCGGTCCCCTGCCCCCGGACGCGTCGCTCTTCGAGATCGTCAACGATTTCGAGCGGCGGGTCATTCTGGAGCGGTTGGAGCAGTGCAGTTGGAGCCAGACGGAAGCCGCCGAGAGTCTGCACGTGCCGTTATCCACGCTCAATCAGAAGATCAAGAGGTTGGACATCAAGATCCGGCGCAAGGGAGACGAGGGGCGGTAAGGGCTCCGGGAACCGGGGGTACCGAACAACGCGGCTGTCGCTCGGGGCGCTCGTCGCCACGCCGGCTGCGATATGGTGATGGCGATGGCCAGACGAATCTGTGTATTCTGCGGATCGAGCTCCGGGGCCCGGCCCTGCTACGTTGCGGCGGCAACGTCATTGGCCAGGCGCCTGGTCTCGAACCGGATTTCCATTGTCTACGGCGGCGGCCGAACCGGGTTGATGGGCGCCCTGGCGGATGCGGCGCTCAATGCGGGCGGCGAGGTTATCGGCATCATTCCGCGGGCTCTGGTCGAAAAGGAAGTGGCCCACCCGCGGCTTTCGGAGCTGCGCGTGGTCGGCTCCATGCACGAGCGCAAGGCTCTGATGGCCGAATTGTCCGACGCCTTCATCGCGCTGCCCGGCGGGTACGGCACGTTCGAGGAGTTTTGCGAGGTGCTGACCTGGACGCAACTCGGCTTACAACGGAAGCCGTGCGGGATATTGAACGTGGAAGGATACTACGATCCCCTATTGACGCTTTTCGATCGCGCGGTTGCGGAACAGTTTTTGAAACCGGTGCATCGAGGATTGGTCCTCGCCGGCAGCGATCCCGAATCGTTGATCGTTCGCCTGCTCGAACACGATCCGCCGGCGGCCGATAAGTGGATCGGCCGGAAAGAGACATGAGCGGGTCGGCGAGGTAGAAAGCCCGCTTCATATAGCGGCCCTCTCTTCGTCCGCGACAAGAGTCTTGTCACGAGGAGATGAGTAGCTGCTTTAGATACAAGCACTTCCAAAAAATCGGTGACAAGACTCTTGTCGAAACGGCATGGCTGTGTCACCATCTCGCGCGAAATTCGAGATTCCGGCGGTCTCTTCCGGCCGGCTTCTCTCACGGGTAGGATTGCCTGACGTTCTGGCGCACCAACCCTCGGTGCCGCGCCGCGGCGCTTCGCGAGGCCTCTGGGCCGACAGACCGAGAGCCTGGGTGGAGGTGTGAGCGTGCACCCGCCAGGCATCCCGATGAGTCGGGATGCGGCACGTACGAGTACGTGCGCCACGAAGATTACTGCTCCTTAGGCGCTTTCCCGGCGTCCAGGTGATCCCAGTTCAGAATGGCGTTGAATGCCAGGAAATACGTGCCCTGCGTCTGCCAGCGCCAGAACGGCCGCAGCGCGAATAGCACGATGTGGCCCTTGCCCAGCGGAACATCCACGGCCAGCGCGCGATTCGCGAGCGCCTCGCCGCCGGCCAAGGTTCCAGAGAGCAGCATGTCGTCGGGATTCGCCGGGAAGCGCAGCACCACGCGCGCCGCCGGCGCCATAGCGGCGCCTCGGCCGCCTTCTCCCGCTGCCGCGCCGCCGCGTCCGCCTCTACCCCCGCGTCCCCCGCGTCCCCCACCGGCGGCCGCCGCCTCCGGAGGAACCGACGCCGGGTCCAGGGGCGAAATGTGAACCGGCGTGACGTTGGGCGTCACGTTCTGTCCTTCGCCGCCGTTGATGCCGCGACCGGCGCTGGCGACAGGTCCGCCGAAGCCGCCTCCCCGGCCTCCGAATCCTGCCCCGGCGGTTACGTTGAATACCGGATCCTGGTTGAAGTACACCGGCAGATCCTTGTCCTCGTAGCCGTAAGCGATGGGGCTCTTGCGGTCGGCAAATACGCCGCGCAGAATCGAGCCGCGCGCGAAGAGAGTTTCGGGATGCTCCACGGTCACGCCGCCGGCGGGGTCGAACTCCGCCATCAGCGACGACGTGGAGCCTTCGGTGATCAGCGTTCCGCCTTCCTGCACGAACCGGCCGAGTTCCTGCAGACCTTCGAAGCCCATGCCGCCGCGGATGTCGTCGCTCGAGTCCAGGTCGGGCGAACCGAGATTCGGTGTCAGCTCGCTCCTCTTGTACGGAATCGGCTGCGCGCCGCTCACGCCCGCCAGCGTGGATTGCGCGTTTCCGCCGGTGTGCGGGAAGACGATCACATCGAACCGGGCGCGCAGGTTGCCCTCGCGCAGTTTGGTGTCGCCGAAATAGGTGTACGGCACCTTATAATGATCGAGCGCCGCGCGAACCCAGCCTTCATCCTGCGTGCGCGCCCAGGAATGCACGTACCCGATGCGCGGCATGGTCAGCTCGTGGCTCTTCACCGAGGGGGCCGAATCCGCCGCCACGGCCCACGCCGAGAGTCCCAGTTCCCGGATCGACGGCTCCAGCCTGGCGCGGTCGGCGTTGGGGATCAGAAACGCGCCGGCACGGAATTTGTGGCCGGCGGCTTCGAAATCCTCTTCCGCCGCCAGCATTTTCACCGCTTGATTCCGCATGCGGAAGGTCATCAGGTTGTTGTCTGTGGTGTGTTCCAGAATGAGCGTGGAGCCGCTGCCATCCACACCGCCCTCCGCCTTGGCGTCCACCGTAAGCGGGGTCATGGGCGCGTCCAGAATCGACTTGTCGTAGACCGGCGTCAGTTTGACGTTGCGCATGTACTGGATGGTCCAGCCGGTATCGTCGTAAGGCCGCGGGTTGGCGGTCGGAAAGTTCTGCACGCTGGTGTACATTTCGATCAGCGTGCGATACGGCTGGTCGGCGCGAATCACGTAGTCGCCCGCAGCCACGGTCGCTCCGCCAGCCTGAAATGCGGCGTTGGCGGTATGGATTTCGGCGCCCTGATGGCGCAACTCATTCACCAGGTCGGCCGCGTCGGCCTTGCGATACTGCCGTGCGGGGATCACCCAGGCGTTGGGGGTGGGCTTGTCGTTGGCGTTCCTGCCGGTCCTGCCGAATTCGATGGCGCGCCGGTTCTTGAGGTAGTAATTCTCCAGGTACAGCTCCTTGTCGCGAGCCACCCGGTTCAAGGCGATCAGCAGCGCCGATTCCTGAATGTTCGTATTGTTGCGCGGTCCCCACTTGATGGAAGCGAGCGGCGGATTCGCCCGATACCACTCGCGGCTGGTTGCCGTGGCGCCCAACTGCAGGTCCGGCTGGTTGTCGGGGCCGTAGCTCTGCACCTCGTAAAAGCGCCCGAAGGAATTGTGGGTGAGCGCGATCCAGAAGAGGTAGTTGGGAGTCCAGCCGTCGTAGTAGCCGTAGGTGAATACGCCGGGCACGCCGCGCTTGGCCATCTCCATCACTTCGGTCTCGGCCAGCAACCACCATTCGTCGGTGGCGATAGGGTCGAGCGAGACGTTGTAGGGTCCGGTGCCGGTCGAAATGTAGAGGTACGATTGCGCCTCGTGCAGGTCGTGCAGGATGGTCGGGTGCCATTCGACAACGCCCCTGGTGAAGTTCTGCGTGAGCGTCAGAAGCTGGCCCATGCCGTCGCGATTGTTGTCGTGCTGAACGTATTTTCCCCAGTACATCATGAGCGTGTTGCGCGCCACCGCGGGGTTCTTCTTGCTGTAGTAATAGGCGTCCACCACGCGCTCGCGGCCATCCACTTCGAGCACCGGGGTAATGAAGACGATGGTGTTGTTGCGGATCTGCTGGATGAACGGCGTCTCCTCCACGATCAGCCGGTAGGCCAACTCGATCAGCATCTCCGGCCCGCCGGTCTCGGGCGAGTGGATGCCGCTATTGATCCAGTAGAGCGGTTTGCCGGTTTTGACGATCTGCCGCGCCTGTTCCCCGGTGGTCTTGCGCGGATCGCCCAACTGCCCGAGCATGGTTTTATACTTGTCGAGATCCCGGATGGTGGCTTCGTCGGCGATGGCCAGAACCACCTGGTCGCGCCCCTCTTCGCTCTGTCCCAGCTTCCAGAACTTCGCCCGCGGCGATACGCGCGCCAGCTCTTCGTAATAGCGCTCGATGTCCTTGGCGTAGGTGAGCTCGCCGGGTGTGCCGGGGATCCGTTTGAAGAACTTGAGCGGCGAAGGCACGGTATCGGAGGCCGGCATGTGGTCCACCAGTTCGGTGGTAATGCGCGGGTCCTGGAGATAGTCGTGGATCAGCTTGGTGTATTCTTCGTCGATCTTCGGCGCAGCGGCCGCGGTGGTGGGCGCCTTCCTGTTTTGCGCCGGAGAGCTGGAAATCAGGGCGAGCAGCAGAGCTGCGCTACCCAGGGTGGCGAAGCGAGTTTTCATCGGTTTATCAGTAATACCTCGATCGTCCAGGGCGTGTCAAACCAGGTGCTTGGCGCTGCGGGTCGGGCAGGTACGCGCCGGGTGCGCGCCGGTGCGGGCCGATACGGGCCGGGCCGGGTGCGCGCCGGGCCGGGCCGGGTGCGCGCCGATACGGGGCGGGCCGAGCCGGGGCGCGCCGCGGATGCCGCGATCAGTATCCGATGCCGATCAGCGGCCAGTAAAGCGGCGCGAAGACCAGGAGAAGAATGGACTCCACGAGGGTGAAGAAGACTCCCACGCGGAACATGTCCTTGGCGGTGAAGCTTCCATAGGAATAGCCGACCACCAACACGGCGGATTGGTAGACGAAGATCCTGCCGCCCGCCGAGAACGTCCAGATCATGCCCGCGAACAATGGGTTCAGACCGTGGGCGTGAGCGAACTTCATCATAATGGGAATGGAGGTGCCGAGCATCCCCACTTCATCGCCCAGGAAGACGTGGTAAACGCAGCCGGACCAGTAGAGGACCAGCGACGCGGTGAAGGAATTCACCACCAGGGGCTGCAGCCAGGCGACGATTTCAGCGGTCAGGAAATCCAGGGTCCTGGTCGCCATGAGCACGTTGCCCATGCAGATCGCGGCCGCGGTGAAGAAGATGGGAAGGTAGTTGACTTTCTTTAAATCGTTGGTTTCCAGCACTCCGATGCCGGGGATCGCGGCGAGCAGACCGACGCCCAGGCCAATCATCGCCGGGGAGATGTGATGCAGGAAATCGGTCATCCAGAGCGCGACGGCGATCGCGATCAGGGCAGCGGCTTTCTTCTCCGCCGAACTCCACGGACCCATCAAGCGCAATTCCTCCCTGAGGATGGCCGAGCCCCCCGGCAGCGCCGGCTTTTCTGGGGGATAGGAGCGAAGCGTATAGCGCCACGCAATCAGGATGGTCAGCACGCTGATCGGAAGAAACGCCAACAGCCAGCGGCTCCACAGGACTTCGACGTGTCCCACGCTTTCGATCAGGCCGCGGGCGGTGATCGCCGCCGCTCCGGCGATCACCACCTTGTCGAAGATGCCGGTCGTGTAGGTCAGGATCACGAACATGCCGCGGGCGACATTGCTTTTCAAGTCGAGACCGAAGGCTTCGATCAGACCGAGCGCGATGGTCGCCATCAGAATCACGCGAGCAATTCCGGAAGGCGCCACGAACGTCAACAGGAAATTGGATACGATCAGCCCCAACAGCAGGCGCGAGTAGGTGCTGCCGATCCGCAACATCACCAGATACGCGATGCGGCGCGCCAGGCCGGTCTTGCTGGCCATCATACCGAACAACATCGCTCCGAACAGGAACCACGGGGTGGGCTCCGAGAAGCCGCTGAAGGCGACGGGAAAGGCCACCAGGTGGAGCGCCCAATACAGGAAGCAGCCGAGCAGCCCCGCGATGGCATGGTCCATGGCGTGGGTAATCCACGACACGATCATGAACAACGTAACGGCAATGACATGCTGGATCTTCGGGTTCATGCCGAAGGGCGCGAACCAGAAAGCGGCGGGGATGGCTACCGCGAGGATGCGCCCGACGACAGCCCTGGAAGCCGCGACCGGCCGCAGCGCGGGAACCCGCGGAGCTAGCAATTCCGGAATTGCGCTCATATCATTTCGCCAGGATCTTTCCCCATTTGAGTTGCGCGGCCCGGCGCACCGCGTCGGAAGATTCCGCCACGGGAGGAAAGTCGCCGATCCACTCGTACGGCCGGCAGGCGTCGATGATAGCCCGCGAGCTGTGGCCCTTGTGGTCGGTGGGAACGATTGGGTCGAGCGCGCCGCTCCAGCATCGGCGGACAATCTCGATATCCTGGTCGGGATTGGAGCGCGTTGCGATCGCCCACAACACGTCGTCGGTGTTGGTGACGTCGATATCCTCGTCCACCACCACGACATAGCGGCCCAGGTAAGCCGCCGAGTGGCAGAACCCCGCGACCATTCCAGCCTGGCGGGCGTGGCCGGGATAGCGCTGCTTGATCGACACGAAAACCAGCAGGCGGCTGCCGCCGGACTCGTGGCACCATACCCCGCGGACATCCGGGACCCCCGCCGCTTCCAGTTCCTGCCAGATCATCGCGGATCGCAGATAGCAGCGCATGTAGTTGAATTCGCAAGGAGGCCGCGTGGGAGGCGCGCCGAGAATGATGGGGTTGTCGCGATGATACACTCGCTTCACCCGGATGGTGGGCTCGGCCCGCATGGAACTGGCGTAGTAGCCGGTCCACTCGCCGAAGGGCCCTTCATTGCGCATCTCGCCGGGCAGGGATTCGCCTTCGATCACAATCTCGGCCGAGGCCGGAATCGGCAGGCCGGTATAATCGCCGATCACGACGGGAACCGGCGCCTTCTGCAAGCCGCCTACCCAATCGTATTCGCAGACGCCGTTGGGCACTTCCATGCCGCCCGCCAGAAAGATCAGCGGATCGTGGCCGAAAGAGACCGCTACTTTGCACGGCTCGCCTTTGGCAAAGTACTTCTCGCGCATGATGCGGCCGTGTTTGCCCGGAGAAATGTAGAAGCCCAGGGTGTTCTTGTCGTGAATCATCACGCGGTATGTGCCCAGATTCACCCAGCCGCTATCCGGGTCGCGGGTGATGTCCACGGAGCCGGTGCCGATGTAGCGCCCGCCGTCCAGTTCGTGCCATTTGGGCGTGGGGAACTTGAACAGATCGATGTCTTTCCCTTCGGAGACGTTTTGGGTCACCGGGCCGTCCTTGACGATCTCCGGCGCCAGGTACTTGACGCCGCCGATATGGCGCTTGACGTCTTTCACGAACTCGGACTTCGAATAATTCGTGTCCATGTGCAGCGTCAGGGCCAGCCGCTTGAGACTATTCAGCGTGTTGGAGAGCACGCGGTATCCGGCGGGGTATCCTTTGATGTTGTCGAACAGCAGCGCGCTACTCCGTTCGCCCATGTGGTGGCCGAGCTCGGTGACGGCGCCGATTTCGGTGTCCCAGTCGGCGCCGTCGATGGTTGTCAACTCGCCCAGCTTGTCGGCCTGGGCCATCCACTGGCGCAAGTCCCGGTTCTCCCCAGCCGATCCGTCTATTGGTTCGTTCGCTTCCAGTATGGGTTGTGTCATGCCTATGTCTTTTGCCTTTCGTTCAGAATCAAGAGTTTTCAAAAGCGCTCCGCCGCCCGATACGCCAGGATGTCTTCCTTATGGCCCAACAGAGCCAGCGCGGATGTGGACGCGCTCACGGTGGCGGGATCTCGAAGGCTGGGCCGGGGCTGGGCCAGAGCCACCGCGCCGAGGTGGGGACGGCCGCCGCCGGAGACCGCCATGCAACGATCGTCGCCCATGGGCGCGTCGATCGCCTCGATCGTAATCCGCGAGCCGGCCTCACTCCACCTATGCAACGTGTACCGCCTCGGGCAGCTCTTGCAAGCGCTCCCCCCAACGGCTGAACCCCGTGGCTTCCAGGCCGAAGGCATCCAAAATCTTCCCCACCACGTGCCGGGTCATGTCGTCGATCGACGCCGGCCGGTTGTAATACGTGAGGACGGGTGGAAGAACGATCGCGCCCAGATTCGCTAAGAGCAGCAGATTGCCCAGATGAATCGGGCTGAGCGGCGACTCTCTGGCCACCAGAACGAGTTTGCGGCGCTCCTTGATGGCGACATCGGCGGCGCGCAGCAGCAGGTTGTCGGAAAACCCGTGGGCGATGCCGGATACCGTCTTCATGCTGCAGGGCGCCACCACCATCCCGGCGCAGGGAAACGTTCCGCTGGCAATCGAGGCCCCCACGTCCTCCAGGGGGTGACATTCGGTGGCCAGCGCCTCGACCTCTCCCACGGAGAATGCCGTCTCCATCTGAATGGTGCGACGCGCGCCCGCGGAAATCACCAGGTGCGTCTCCCAACCGATGCGCGGCTGCATCTGCTTCAAAAGCTCGATAGCGATGGCCGCGCCACTGGCGCCGCTGATTCCGATAACCAAGCGATTCGGTCGATACATCTCCGCCTTCCCATTTCCCGCGGCACCGCCGATGGCCGCGCCGTCCTTCCCTTGGCACCGCCGATGGCTACGCGGTCCCGAGCGCCGTGAGTTCTATCCGCCCCACCCAGTGATCGGCTGGAACCATTGGAAACTTGAGGCACGCGCCGGGAACCCCGGGGTCCACCGGGAACCGTCTATCCAACCGAGGCCTTGAGGACCGCGGATACTTCCCGTAGCGTGCCGGCCTGACTACGCATCTCGGCGCTGGCCGCGGCGCTTTGCTGGGCGCTGGCCGCCGCGGCCTGGGTGCCCTGACTGATTTGAGATACCGCGCGCGCGATCTGCGCCAGTCCGGCCGCCAACTGTTCGTCTCCGGACTTCACTTCCCCGATCAGGTATCCGAGCTTGTCGGACTTGGTGCTGATCTGGCGGAACACGGTGGCGACCTGTTCGACGCAATCGCGGCCGGTTTTCGATTTGGATACCGACTCTTCGATGAGCGTAGTGGTATCTCTCGCCGCCTGCGCGGAACGTTGGGCGAGGGTGCGCACCTCGTCGGCCACCACGGCGAAGCCCAGACCGGCCACACCCGCGCGAGCGGCTTCCACGGCCGCATTGAGAGCCAGAATGTTGGTCTGAAACGCGATCTCGTCGATGACATGAATGATCTTCGAGACCTTCTTGCTGGAATCGCCGATATCTTCCATGGATGCCACCATGGCGGTGACCGATTGGTTGCCGTCGCGCAACGAAGCGCCGACTTCGGAGACCAGGGACGCGGCTTCGGACGCGTGTCCGGAGTTGCCGCGCGAGACGCCCGAAATCTCTTCGGTGGAGGCGGAGGTTTCCTGAATGGCCGCCGCCTGCTGGGAGGCCGAGCTCGCCACCAACTGGCTGGATGTCGAGATTTGCGATGCCGCGGCGTGTACGTTGTCCGCGCCCGCTGCGATGCTCTGCGCGGCGTCGCGCAATTGCCCGCCGACCCTCCGCACCAGAACGACGACCATCGCCGAGGCCGCCAGAATCAAAGCGACGCTCAGCCCGGCGAGCCATTGGGACCACTGGTGGAGGACCGCGCTGCGGGCGGCGCTCGACTGCAGGTCCTGCCGTTCCACGTCCAACAGATCCGCCTGCGCTTTGTCGAAAACCGCGGCGAACTCCCGCAGGCTCTTCTGTGAGTTGTTAGCGGCTTCCTCGGGCTTGCCGGCGCGGCAGAGATCCAGGGTCTGATTGGTGATGGAGAACCACCGGTCGAGGATGTCCTCCACCCGCTCGAAAGCGGCTCGTTCCGCTTGAGTTTTCAGCAGGCTTTGAACCTGGGCCAGCGCGGCCCGGGTGTCGTTCTCGCCGGCCATGATTTTGGCAATCTGTTGCTCCACCACGTCGGGCTTCTGCAAGAACGCGTAGACCACCGCTCCCCGGCTCAGAGTCCGCAGGTTGTCCAGGGGTTTCACGAACTTGCTGAGGGCGTCCATCGTCAAGGCGGTGCCGTTGACCGCATGGTCCATGCTGGCGTTGAGCGTGTCGGTCATCCAGGCGGAACTCAGGGCGCCGACAAGCGCCACCGCCGCCAGGACGCCCGAAGCGCCCAACAGCTTCTGCTGGAACGTGAAAGTCCGCTTCATGACGCCTCTTTCCTTAGAAGTTCTTCGTCCACATCACGAATGGAGAGGTGTAGCTGCTGCCCTTGCTCGCCTGTTTCAGGTACAGACCCGGGAAAATGTGGTTGATGCCGGCCTTGAACTGTGTGCTGCGAGTCGCCTGGAAGATTGCCAGGAAATCGGTTTCCTCTCCCACGTGGGCGCTGGTGGCATTGCGATCCGTAAACTTGGCGGAACCGCCGATGTTGTAGAAGGAGTCCTGCGTGGTGTCCAGGAAATCGTTCAATACGTCGAACCGGAATTGCAGTTTTTTGCTGGCCGAGAAATCGAAACCGGCGCGCGCGCTGCGGATGTTTTTCCAGCCCACCTGGTCGGCAAATCCGTAATAGCCGTGACCGCAGTACATATTATCGAAGGTCTGCCGCACGCCGTCTTTGTTGTTGTGGTCGCCCGAGGCATGGTCGTACTCGGCGCTGAAGCGCGGTTTCGAAGCCGCGGAAACGGGCCGCCAGCCCAGTACGTAAGCGCCCGCCAGCGCGTGGATGGGGTCGGTGGCATAGTGGCCGATCTGTTTGGCTACTTCGAACTGGTAGTCCACCCGTCCCGGAAGCGTTCCGATGATGCGTCCGCCCAGCGTCGATACATAGGTATCTCCGATTCCGCCGTGCTCGCCCTTGGTATTCCAGGTGGTCTTCAGCAGGTAATACGGCTCGACGGAAGCCTGCGGAATCCACTTTTTGGCCGTGCCGTAAACCGCATACCAGTGCTCGCCGGGGATGTGACGGTCGAACCGCGTGGCATCGATCAATACCAGCGAACCCGCAATCACGTCGATCTTCAGTCCGGCGCGGGTATTGGTGTAGGCGGCGCGGACGGCGTCGTGCGCTCTGCCCACGTTCAGCCAGTCCCCCGACCCGATCAGCCGCATGCTGCCGAGGAAGACTTCCTGCCGCCCCGCTTTGACGCTGAAACCGGTGGTCTCGGGAACTCCGATCTCCATGTTGGCCTGGTGCAAGTCGAATGGATTGGAAGTGTTGGCCGCGAACGTGCGGTTGCCGTAGAACATCACGCGGCCGTCCTGGCCATCGACGTTGAAACGCAGCCAGGAAGTCGGGCGAATGCTGAAGATGAGACGGACGCGCTGCAGGTAGTAGGTGTCGGCGGCTCCCGGAACGAAGCCGATGGCGGTATCGTCCTCGAAGCGGCCGCGGTACTGGCCCCCGAAGCGCAGCCACTTGGGGAAGCCGAACTGGTCGGCGATGGGTGCATCCAGGTTCCGCACGGCCGATCCGTCCGGCTGAGCGTTGGCGGCGGCGGGGGTCTGCGATTCTGCGACCATAGCCAGCATTGCAAACGCAAATGCGGCGCCGGAAATACGTCGGAGATGTCTCATGGGTTGTCGTGGTCCTTTGGGTTCAATTGCCCGAAAACAACTGCAGTTTTCGCGAGTCTATGAACCTTGTCGTCCATGACCGGACGGGTATTAGAGTTCTACGAGGCTTTTATCGGTTTACTAGGTCCTGGACCTTGCCGAAGGTCGCGTCGCGCGGCGGCCGGCGGCCTTCGCTTCCCCTATTCGAATCGAGCAATTCGGTCGATAAGGACAGTGTGAAGGCGGTCGGCCGGGACTAAAGAGCTGCTGCCGAGGACAAGCAGAATCGCTATGAGATCGAAGTTGACGTTGCAGCAAAAACTCCTTGCGTGTTGCGGGGCACTAGCATCGGTCGCTCTTTTGGGAGCCATTTCATCGGCAATCGCGGCCCATCGAATGGGAACGGAGATGGACCGTTGCGCCCGCGTGGCGGCCTCGAAGGTGGTGGCGATCGCGGAATTTTCCACGGTCATCGATCGAATCCGGATCGCCGGCCGGCAGGTCTTGGTGTATTCATTCCTCCAAAAGCCGGAGATTGTGGAACAGGAAATCGGCAAAATTCAGACGGCCAAACCGCAGTTCGACCAAGCTCTGGCTCGCGTCAAGAGCTTGCTGGACTCCGCGGCCGAACGCCAGGCGTTAGCCGAGTCCGAGTCCGTAATCGGTCCCTGGTTCCAGAACATCGAAACGGTGAATACGCTTTGCCGCGCGGGCAAACCGGAAGAAGCCGCCGCATCGTCGCAAAAGAATGGCCGCGCGGTCTCGACCACCCTCGACACGGTAAGAATTGGACTGCTGGACATAGCGCGCCAGGAATTGCGAGCCACCACGGAGCGAGCCGAAACAGTGCGCTCCTGGTCGTATTGGATCACGACGTTGGTCATCCTGTTGAGCGCTGCCGTTTCCGCCATCACTCTCTCGATCGTCCTGCGGATGAGCCGTCAGTTGCGGCGCGCCACCCGTGAAATCGCGGCCAGCGCCGAGTGCATTCACAGCACGGTGTCGCAATTCTCGTCCACCAGCCGCGCGTTGGCGGAAGGTGCGTCCGAACAGGCGGCGGCGCTGGAGGAAACCTCGTCCGCCACCGAGGAAATCTCCTCCATATCCAAAAGCAACGCTGCCAGCGCCGGTGAGGCCGGTTCCCTGGTCTCCTCCGTGGATGGGCGCCTGCGCGACGGGGAACGCGCGGTCAACACCATGATCGCCTCCGTAGATGACATTAACGCCTCCAATAGCAAGGTATCCAAGATCATCAAAATCATCGACGAGATCGCCTTTCAGACCAACATTCTGGCATTGAACGCCGCGGTTGAAGCGGCGCGCGCGGGGGAAGCGGGGCTGGGGTTCGCGGTAGTGGCCGACGAGGTCCGGAACCTTGCCCAACGCTGCGCCCAGGCAGCGCAGGATACCACCCAACTGATCGAGGACTCCGTATCCAAGGCGCAGGGAGGCCGCGGTTCGGTGGAACAGGTCAACATCGTGTTCCGTGAGATCAGCGCCAATGCCGGAAAGTTGAGCGCCATCATCCGCGACGTGAGCGCCGGCAGCGAGCAGCAGGCCACCGGAATGGCGGAGATCGCTCGCAGCGTAGCCCAGATGAACCAGACCGTTCAGACTACCGCCGCCCATGCCGAAGAAAGCGCCGCTGCCACCAATGAGATGGAGGTGCAGGCCGGCACCCTCCACGATGTGGCCCAGTCTCTCCACGAACTGGTTGGATAGCCGGGAGGCTCCAGCGCCGAAAGCCGCGGGCTCCAAGCGACTTGCGACTGCGAACTGCATCCTCCACGCCCCCCTCCGTCGTATCCATTTATAGAGGCGAGACCTGGATGAAGATTCTGGCATGGCCGCTGGCATGGGGCGTAGGCGGCACCCTGGCGCAGACCCCCGAGGTCGCCGCAATCATGGCCAAGGTGGGCGCGGGCCAGCGAGCTATAGATCGGACCTGCTGCCGCCGACTGTTAGTGTTGCCGGACCGCAAATAGAGAGTTTGTGAGCAAACTCGCTCCGGTCAGAATTCGAACGTCAGTCCCGTATTCAACGAGCGGCCCATGGCGGGCACCGAAGAGTCGCCCGTCTTGTCTCCAACCCAATAGCGGCCGCCCAACGGCAAGCAGTATCTCCGGTTGGTGAGATTATCGAGACCCACATCGAGACGCAGCCCCACTCGCTCGTCCACCTTCCATCGATAGCCGGTGCGCAGATTCGCGAGCGCGTAACCGGCGGTAGCCAACTCGTTGCGGACGGCTTCCACATCGCGCTTGGCATCGACAGCCTGGAATTCCAATGCGCTGGACCAGTTGCCGCGGCGATGTTCCAGCGCCACATTCCCGTGCAGAGGCATCATGTGATACAGGTTGCCCCCCGTGTCCGGATTCTCTCCGCGCACATAGCCCAAGAGACCCGTCAACGCCAAGTCTCCAAATTTGTCGCTGCCGCTCAGGGGCGCCTTGAATGAGCCGTCCACTCCATAAATCCTGGCTGCGTGGTTGGCAAACTGCAGGGTAACGAAGCCGGATGTGGCGGTGAATTTGGCCGCGGTGCAGCCATTACTCCCGTCCACGATCGCCGGGCAGCGGTCAACATCGATATAGTCCTGCACGTAGGTGTAGTAAGGAGTGATCTTCACTTCCCAGCGCTGTTTCGTCTTATCGTGCCAGCCCGCGGTTACGCTCGCCGTATTAGCGACCTCGGGCCGCAGGTCCAAGTTCCCCACATACCCGTTGCCATCGCCGAACCATCCGTTCATGTCGGCCGACATGGCACTCCGCTTGACCCACAGGTAGCGCTCGTAAATACTTGGGGAGCGGCTTTTCCGCGCGTAACCGAATTCGAAAGTTCCGGTCGAATTCGGCTCGTAGCGGGCCAGCGCCGTCAAATCGAAATTCTCATCCAGGCGACGGTGGTCCTGGGAGTTGAACCCCGTGGCGTCGGCATAATATGCCGAGCTTCCAGTTGTGGTGGTAGCCATGTTATACCCGGCCACGTTGCCCGTGTTCATGCGCACCACGTCACCTCGAACGCCGAACAATTCCGTCCATCCTTGGCCGCGTCGCGTCTCCCATTCGGCGAACGTTCCAAACCGGTCGCGCCTGCCATCATTCACGTTCAAAAGTGTGTTGGGGCCCATGGCGCCAACCATGTTCATCACCGGCGTCCACCAATCGCTCAGACCGAAATGGCGAAGCTCATTGCCACCCGCAATGTGTCGCGCGCCGACACCGGGATGTCGGCCTCCACCGAGTAACCCACGTTCGTGCCGTTGGTGTCCATAGGCATGTTCATGCCGGGAACCTTGTCTCTCAGGATATTCATCACGTGCCGGGTGTTCTCGTAGTAGATGCGCGCTTCGAGCCTTACTCGGGCGAAGGTCCCGGTATAGTGAATGTTTGCGGATTTGGCCTCGTTATCGGTCATGTCCATGCGGGCATTCACGAATCCTTGCTGGGGAATGTGCTGATACCCCAGGTCTACCGTAATCAGGCTGTTTCCGCTGCGGGCCGCTAACTCGATTGCGTGGTTCTGCGATTCGTAAAACGTAGACATGATCATTACGCCCGCGCCGTCCTTGTAGTCGTTGGCATTGACGTACGAGCCGACGTAGCCCACCCTGAAATTCCCGGTAGAGGCGGACACCCACGCATTGCCGCCATTGACTACTCCGTTGGTTCGGTGGAACGAGGAAAGGCCGCCGTGAACCAGAACCCCTTGGCCGTGTTGGGCAAACTCCGGGGCCGGCGAAGTTACCAGGATTGTGCCGCCGATGCTATCGCCCCCCTGGCTCACGGGCGTCAGGCCAGCCATCACACTGACACCGCCGACATTCGACGGATCGATATAAGACGTGGCGGGATTCATATGGTTACTGCAGGCGGAGGCCAGACTCATGCCGTTGATCAGCACATTAACGCGATCGTCCGCCATGCCATGAAGCGCGGGTATACCCGAAACTCCCCCGCTGTCGTAGAGGTCCAAACCCGGAATGCCGCTCAGCAGGGCCGCCGCGTCGCTGGTCCTGGTTCGAGCGGGGACGATGGTCTCGGGACCTACCAGGGGCGCCGTGTCCATCACTTGGATAACCGCCGTACTCTTAGCGACGGTCAATGCCAAAGAAACCGTCGATTCCTTGCCCTCGGCGACGGCAATATCATTACGCACGGAGGTTTCGAAGCCCGAGGAGTCCGCCGAAAGCTGGTAGTGACCGGCCGGCACGCCGTCGAATGAATATCGTCCCTGCCGGTCCGTAGCCGTCGATTTCGTGAGTCTCGACTCGAGGTTCTTGATCCGTACTTGTCCTCCCGGCACAACCGCGCCCGAGGGGTCGGTTACGACGCCGGCAATGCGGCCTGTCGGGACGCCAGCCAGAACGGCAGTCGATGCACCTGGCAGCGCAAGGAGCAGGATCGCCAAGCTTCTTGTCACACGAGTTAGGACGCCGTCTGGAGCAATATCATACACGGAAAGGTCCTCCCGTTAGCCGCCCATCCGGAGTTCCGCCGGCAGGCCCGAGTTTCAGAGCGAGAACTCGGTTTCAGATTAGGCGATTCGGGTCTTATTGTCGATGCGACAAAAGGTCGCAGCGCGTTCGTCGAAACGATCCGTCGCGGGTGTGGGCCGCAGCGGGAAGGGGCCAAGTTGCCGAGCGATCAAGCGGCCTTTGGACTTGAAGTTTGCCGCCGATATCGCTGAATCGCCGCGCGAATGCCGACTGGATTCCGGACGGGCTTGCTATCGTGGTACTCCTCATTCACCTTGCTAGCGATTTCGGCGGCTTTGACCCACCCGGGGAATTGGTATGCAGTGTCGCAGGCCAGTTTGGCCGCGAACGACATTTCCGTATCCGCGGGGGATTCAGCCCCCGAGCGGCAGTGGCGGCGATAGCGCTGGAGGGCGATCTTCAGCCTGGTTCGCGAGTGGAAGGGAACGCCTGCGTGGAACACCTCGTTTATCCGTGCCGCGAGTTTTCCGAAATCGGTACGGCCCGGACGCACGTAGCGCGGGTCCGCCGCAAGCCGGAAAGCGAACTCGATCTCCGAAACCCGTCCGCCCGTCGCAGGCACGTACGGAACCATGCCCTTGGCTACCACACAAGCTACGCCTCCCACCTTGCCGCCGAGCGATGCGATCTTCCGGCACTGCTCGCGAACCGCCTCTGGCGGCAGGGCGTGGCAACCGATTCGAAGCTGGTAGCTCAGCGGCCCCTGGATGAGTCCGCCTTTGCGGCGCGCATTGGCTATCTGTTCTGGAGTCAGCCCGTGAATTCCGAGCTGCCGCTCATAAACTTCAATCCCCGTCCGGCGGTTGTGAGCGAACGCCAACTTGTCTCGCTCGGACCGATCCGCGATCAGCCCCGGGTAGGTCTCATAGTAACGGCCGGAGTAACCGCGAATGGCATTCCGGACCGCGGCGATCGCCGCCTGACGGCTTACTCCATAGCAATGATCGAAGCCATGTGTGACGACCAGTTCCGAAGCCGTCAGCCCACTCCGGTATTCCTCCGCGATCGTCGGGTAGTCCTTCCGAATATGGTCGCCGATTTCGGCTGCCAGCCGAATCGCCGCCTGCTGTGGGCCGGTGAGGCGGCGGCTCAGACTCTCGTGGTGCCCCGCTCGATCTTCCGCCTTCACAAAGCTCTTGTGCGGTTCCATCGTCCTTCTCCTCGATGTCTTCTCTTCTCTGGATTCTCGGCTATCGACTCGAATTGGTCGATGCGGTAAATCGACGCAGGCAAGCTCCTACGTACTAACACCAGCCTGCGCCGGGCCGAGGATAGATCTGCGACAACCTGCCGAATGTTCAATGGCGACTCTGCCTTGTACACTTCGACAGGTGCGACATGCGCCGGCAAACTCGAGAACAGGTCGAGTGCTCGGGCGGAGGAGAGATATAACCACGAAAAGGACGGGACCTTTCAGGGACCAGCTTGCTGGAACCGGGGCGCAACCTGTTCGGACCAGTGCGCCGGCTGTTGCGAGTACGGGGGAGCGATAACGCCATTATCGGTTTCGCGAGCACTCTGCCACGCGACAGAAGCCCCCCACGACCCGGCGGACTCAGTCGGCGGCACCGGAGCGAAAGAGAATGATGCGAACCCCGCGGCGTTGTAAGGGGATTCGTCTTGCGAGAGGAACCGAGACGTGCATCGATGGACGCGGCATTGACAATTTCAGTAACTCCCACGAAGATACACCGCCCTGCGCGGGTTCGCCAACCGAAACTGGTTACTCCCTGAGGCTCAGGCGGCGACTTTCTTGCATTCCACCTGGCAGGCGGCGCAGGCTGCCGCGCAATCCTTGCAAGGCGTATGCTGTATGTGCTTGCGGCATTCGGCTTCACAGCGTCTGCAAACGTCGAGACAGACGGCTGCAAACTTGGGAATTGACGGGGCGCCCTGCGCGGCGAGGGAGAGCATGGCGCCACACACCGCCAGCATTTCGTTGGCGGTCTTGGAACATGCAGCCATCGACTTGTCGCCGCTTGCAAGCATATCGAGGCAATGGCTCAGGCAGATCTGCCCTTTGCCCAGACAATCGCTGGCAGTGGCAACCAGCGGTTTGTTTGCAACTCCGGCCAAACTCTGAGAGCGGCCCGGTTGCGCCGCGGCAGCGGCAGCCGCGAGAACACTAACACTACGAATGATTTCGCGTCTATTCATTGGAAGCTCCAGATGATTCCGTCGTTTCAATTCCGAGGCGTATCACGAACGGCGAAAATCATAGATTAGGGTATCAAATGTCGAAGATCACAGCCCTGCGACAATTTGCCACACCTAACTATCGCGCTGTACCCGTTTCGGCAACCGGCCGACTTACGGGAGCCGCATTCGCGGACGCGGCTTGGACCTCCCGAAAGGGCAGAACTGTGCCGCCGTGCGCCCGCGAGAACCGAAACGCTTCAAACCCGTGAGCGAAGGCAATGAGGCTCGGCGCGCACCGGTCGTAAGACAAGCCGGCGATGCTGCGGTCGGCGCCGATTGAATTGCCGGGCCGGGCGCACATGTTCATGTCGCTCCCTCTAACCACGTAGGCCTCGTTCGGGGACAATCCGGCGCCAGTCAGATATTCGGTCCGCTCGGTTACCCGCACCGGGCTCCCACTCTGCGCTTGCTCGGAGAGCGCACATGCGGGACAGCGGAACAACCTGGCCCCGGCCCGCAGCGAAGGCGACGGTTCTGGCATGGGCATGCACTGGGCGCCGACGGGCATAGCATTGTTCCGGCAGCGCCGTGCGGTACACTCGCCGGCCGGCATACCCGGCAGCCATCTCGACAACCACGACGATAGCGATCGTCGCTATCCGTGGTGCGATTCCCATGGCCGTTGCGCTCATTGTTCGGGTTTCATGTTACACCTCTTGGCGGCGGACTAGAGCCGCGCCTGAATCGGATTCCAAATGCCGGACTGCGACAATTCGCCGCACGACAAATGGCCGGAGAGTGAGTTCTTATGGAGACAAGAGGGGATTAAGATGAAGCCAGTTATTCCGTTGCTGTCAGTCCTTACGTTTCTGCTCCCGTCCGCCCTGTCGGCTTCGGTGTTCGGTTCGGTGCGCGGAATCGTGCATGACCCGGATCACCGCCCCGTACCAGGCGCGACACTTGTCATTACCTCCAGCAGTTCGGAATACTCGCAATCCGTATCGACGGGTTCCGATGGGACCTTTGAGGTCACTTCCCTGCCAGTCGGCGCCTACCAGGTCACCGTCACGCGGGACGGATTTGCGCCTTCGCGGCAGCCGGTGGTTGTGGTTTCGGGTAGCGCTCCGGTATTGCATTTTCAACTGGCAATTGGGACCGCCCGGCAAGAATTCGGTATCGAGGAGCAAGCCCTCGCCGCCAACCCCGAGCGGATGACCCCGGTCACTATCGTGAGCCGCCAGGAGATTCAAACCACGCCGGGAGCGGATCTCAGCAACAACCTCAACCTGATCGCCGATTATGTGCCTGGCGCCTGGGTGACTCACGACCAACTCCATGTGCGCGGCGGCCATCAGGTCACCTGGGCGATCGATGGCGTTCCCATCCCCAACACCAATATTGCCAGCAATGTCGGACCGCAGGTCGATCCCAAAGACATCGATTATCTGGAAGCGCAGCGCGGAGGTTACTCGGCCGCTTATGGGGACAGAACCTATGGCATCTTCAATGTCGTACCGCGTACCGGCTTCGAGCGCGACGGCGAAGGCGAACTCATTACGACGTTCGGCGCCTTCCACCAGACCAACGACCAGGTCAATTTCGGTGGCCACACGGAGAAGTTCGCATATTTTGGCAGCCTGAACGGCAGCCGCAGCGACTACGGACTGCAGACTCCGGGCCCCGATGTGCTGCACGACCGCGCATGGGGCATGGGAGGCATGGGCACCCTCATTTACAATCGCGACGCCAACAATCAGTTGCGCTTCATCACCTCGATTCGAACCGACGAGTACCAGATTCCAGACGATCCGGATAGTCAGGCGGCGGGGATTCGCGATGTGGAACGCGAGCGCGATGGACTGGCGAGTTTCTCCTGGATCCACACGTTTCAGCCGGGCCTGCTGCTTACCGTCTCGCCGTTTTACCATTACAACCGGGCCAACTACGATGGCGATCCGAACGATACTCCCGTCAGCACCACGCAGCATCGCGGTTCTCAATATGCGGGGGCCCAAATCACCCTGGCCGCGGTCACGGCCCGGCATAATGCCAGCGTGGGAATCTACGGCTTCGGTCAACACGACGACGAGTCGGTCGATCTGATAGCCAACGACGGATCGGGTCTCTCGGTCGCTCAGGACAGGATCGCAACGGGACACTTGGAAGCGGTCTTCCTGGAAGATCAATTCAAGGCGTTCTCCTGGCTGACGCTCACCGCCGGTGTTCGGCTGACTCACTTCACGGGCGCGATCTCGGAAAACGCGGCGAGTCCGCGCATGGGAGGGGCAATTCGGATTCCGCACCTTAACTGGGTGCTCCGCGGGTTCTGGGGAGAGTACTATCAGGCGCCGCCGCTCTCCACCGTGACCGGTCCGCTGCTCGATTATGCCGTGTCGCAGGGGCTGGGCTTCATTCCGCTGCGAGGCGAGCGCGACCAGGAACACCAGTTCGGGCTTACGATTCCGGTGCGCGGGTGGGCCTTCGAGGTAAACGACTATCATCAGCGTGCGCATAACTACTTCGACCACAACGCCATCGGAAACTCGGATGTCTTTTTTCCTTTGACCGTCGATAGCGCGCGGCTTTACGGATGGGAGGCCGGAATTCGCTCGCCCCGGTTGTTCCGTCGCGGGGAGGTCTACCTGGCTTACGCGTATGCGCACGCGCTGGGCGCGGGAGCCGTAAGCGGCGGCTTAACCGACTTCTCGCCGCCGGAGAGCGGTTACTTCCCGCTGGATCACGATCAGAGACATACGCTTCACGCGGGATTCAATTTCAGCCTGCCACACCGTATCGCGGCGGGCGGCAATCTCTATTACGGCTCCGGATTCACCGACGGGAGCAGCGATGTGCCGGCGCATCTGCAGGATCACACTACCTTCGACCTCTCGGCTGGCAGGTCATTCCGGGAAAACCTTACCGTATCGTTGACGGCATTAAACCTGGCGAACCGGCGGTTCCTGCTGGACAATAGCGCGACGTTTGGCGGCACTCACTACGCCGATCCACGGCAGATCTACATTCAGGTCCGGTATCGGTTCCACTATTGAGCGGCTCAAAAAGCGGCTGGCCGGGATGTTAGTAGCGGGGCGGGTCCTTAGATAGCTTTCGTTGCAGCGAGCGTCGGTGCATCCCCAGCAGTTTGGCGGACTGGGAGATGTTGCCGCCGCAATCGGCCAATACCCGTTGAATGTGCTCCCATTCGACGCGTGCAAGGCTCGGCACACTGGCAGGAGGCCGGACGCCGGCGCGATCGCGTATGGTTTCGAACGCCGATAGGATCTGGTCCACATCGGCCGGCTTGCTAAGGTAATGGTCCGCGCCGCACTTGATCGCCTCGATGGCGGTCGCAATACTCCCATACCCGGTCAACATTACGATTGCGACCGTGGCATCCAACTCCCGGAGTTGCCGGACTATGTCGAGTCCGGATTCGCTGGCCATTTTCAGGTCCACGACGGCAAGGTCCGGCGCCACCTCCAGCGCGAGAGTTCGCGCCGCGGCCCCATCGGCGGCCCCGAATGCCTCCCAGCCACGCAGGGCAAAGGCCTGGCACAATCTTACACGGTACCGTTCGTCGTCATCGACGATCAGTGCAGCCGGCTTATTCAGGTCGCTCATCGTTAGTCGGTAACGGCAACTCCAAAGTCACCGCTGTCCCCTCGCCCGCCTCAGACTCGAATACCAAACTTCCATGAAGAGCCTCCGCATAGGCGCGAACCAGGAAGGTACCCAGGCCCATTCCCCGGCCCGGAGGCTTGGTGGTGAAGAACGGTTCCGCCACTCGTTCAAGTGTCTCGCGCCGCATTCCGCAACCCGAATCCCTGACCGTAAAGCTCACCGTACCTGCGGCGCACTGTGCGGTCAGCATTACCGGCCGCTTCCCATCGCTTGCATCGAGCGCATTCCTCACCAGCGCCAATAGCGCCTGCCGGGTAGCGTCGGGCGGAAGTACAACCTCCCGGCATTCTCCGGCAACTTCCGTCCGAACCAGGTCCCGTTCCGGAGGTGCGAACTCCTGCTTCACGCTGCCGAGGGTCTCGCGCAAGTCGAGCGGCGCCGGAGTCTCCCCGGCCAATTCCGCTCCCCGTGCGCTCATCTGCTGCAAAATCAGGCGGCAGCGCTCCACCTCCGAGCGAATCAGACGAGCCTCGGAAGCTATGTCCGGACTCCCCAATGCACCCTGTCCTAGCAACTCGAGGTCTCTGGACACGACTGCGATGGTTCCCAGCGGAGTCCCCAGTTCGTGCGCCGCCCCGGCTGCCAAACTCACAATCGAAGCGAGCCTCTCATCTCTCGCCACCTGATCCCGTAACGACAGGGCTTCCTGCTCGCGCTTTCGCAAGGCCTCGGAAACCTTGCCGATGAACAACGTGATCACGAAGGACGCGGCGGCGAACGCAATCCACATTCCGGCCAGGTGGACTGAGAACCCCTCGTTGGTGTGATGACTTTCAAACACGGACACACGCACATGCACAGGGAATAAGAAGGCGAAGCCAGCCACCGACAGCCCACCGATGGCCCATGTCCACTCCTTGCTGAGTATGACGGCCGAGAGCGTGATCTGAACGAGGTAGAGGAGCGTGAACGGATTGGCCGGGCCGCCCGTAAGAGAGAGGAGAGCCGTCAGGGAGAGCGTGTCCAGGGTCAGGAGGATTCCCAGTGTATGCCGGTCGCTGAAAGCGCCCATAAAGCGATGCATCAGCAGATTGCTGAGGGCCGCTACGGCTAGAGGCAGAATCAGCCACGAGATCGGAAGTTGCACGCCAAAGACAAAGTGGGCCGTCAGAATCAAGGCGCTTTCCCCAGCCAGAAGTCCATATCGCAGCTTCGCCACCCAGGGCAAAGCCAGACTGGGCCCCGACTCACCCGCCGAACGGAGGTCGGTTACCGGCGGACTTCTGCGTTGTGCTGTTACGGAAACTCGCATTTTGCGAATGGCGATACTGCCTGCGCGCTGCAAACCGACCCGGCATGGGACCCGGAACTCCGCCGCCCCTCTCCAGACAATCTTTGCCGAGTATCACACAGCACCGGGTCAACGTAAAGAGTGGAGACACGGCTGCGGGTGCGGCAATTCGTCGCAGCGATTCCGAGCGTGAAGATTCGTTTTCGGTCCGATGGCGCCGCCCGAGTGGCGGCTGCGGACGGGGTCGCCGGCCCCAGGGTTTCGGATCGCCGCCGGGCTGCATCCTCCACGCCCCCCTCCGTCGTATCCATTTATAGAGGCGAGACCTGGATGAAGATTCTGGCATTGCTGCTGGCATGGGGCGTTGGCGGCGCCCTGGCGCAAACCCCCGAGGTCTCGGAGATCATGGCCAAGGTGGGCGCCCACCAGACCGAGGACGAGGCCCGCCGCCGCGAGTATGTCTATACCCAGAAGCAGACCCTGCGCCTGCTGCGCGGCAATGGCAAAGTGGCGCGCGAGGAGCACCGCGAATATGTCGTAACGCCCCACCGGAAAGGCACCGACAAGCGCTTGGCCCGCTTCGACGGCAGGTACGAGAGCAAGGGCCGGTATTTCACTTACGACAAGCCGGACTACCACTACAAGGGCATGGACATCGATGCCGACCTCATCAATTGCCTCTCGGAAAACCTGACCAACGACAAGGAAGCCCGCGACGGGTTGGCCGCCAACCTGTTTCCGCTCACCGAAAAGCAGCAGGAGCACTACCAGTTTCACCTTAAGGGAAGCGAAACGTTTCGCAGCCACCGGGTCTACCGCGTGAGCTTCGAACCCAAAGCCAAGGAACACCTGATGGACGCCGACGACGGCGCCGGCATCTGGAAGGGCGAAGCGCTCATCGATACGGCCGAGTTTCAGCCCGTATCCATCCAAACCTCCCTGGCCTTCAAGATTCCCGCGGCCGTCAAAATCCTGCTGGGGACCAATATCGCCGGCCTCGGCTATGCCGTTTCGTACGAAAAGTTCGATGATGGGGTATGGTTTCCGGTCAGTTATGGCGGCGAATTCAGCGTGCGCGGGCTGTTTCTCTATAAGCGGATCATGTCGGTTTCGCTGGTGAACGGCGAATTCCGCAAGCAGGACGTGAATAGCCAGATTTTGTATTCGGACGACGGAAACCGGTGACTGCCACTGTTTTGGAGCCATCTGCACAGGCCGCGTTGGATTTCGCCGGGTTGATGAAACAACACCAGGCGATGGTTTTTAGTGTCGCCTACCATTACCTGCACGACCGCGAAGTGGCCCGGGAAGTCGCACAGGAAGTTTTTCTGGGCCTGCATCGCAACCTGGCCGCCATTCAATCGCCGGCCCACGCGGGCTTCTGGTTGCGCAAAGTTGCGGTGCAGCGCTCCATCGATGAAGGGCGGCGGCGACTGCGGCGTCCGCAGGTGCCGCTCGAAGATGTGGCGGAACCGGCCGTCGAGGCCGCTCCGGGCGATCCGCTGCTCGGGGAGACCCTCCGCAAGTTGATTGCGACGCTGGCGGAAGCGCCGCGCATGGTCATGATCCTCCGGTACCAGGAAGACCTGGACCCCATGGAGATTTCCGAAGTTTTGGAAATCCCGCTGGCAACGGTGAAGAGTCATTTGCAGCGCTCGCTGGCTTTGTTACGGGAAAAGCTGGCGCGGCGAGGCTTGGGAGAACGCTGATGGATTGGTTGGAACAGGAACTCAAATCGGCCCTGGCGCGGAAAGAGCCGCCGCCGGAGTTTGCGGAAGGAGTCGCCAAGGCGCTTGACGGGGTGTTGCCGGATGCCGCATCGGGACCGCGGCGCAACTTGGTCGCCTGGCCCTCGCGGACCGCGCGGCGCTGGTTGGCCGCGGCCGCCGCGATCCTCCTCATGGTTGGCGGCGGCGCGGGATACCGGTGGCACCAGGGGGTCGAGGCCAAACGGCAGGTGATGCTGGCGTTCCACATCGCCGGCGGCAGGCTGAACCACCTGCGGACGCACCTCAAAGAGGTGTCGCAATGAAACTCGCCCGCGCGTTAACGCTCGCCGCGGCCGCCAGCGCGGTCCTGTTCGCCCAACAGTTCAAGTTCAACCTGGACCACCTGGCCGCCAAGGCCTCCGACACGGTGGATGTCTCGCTCAGCGGTCCGCTGCTGCAACTGGGCGCCCGTTTTCTCGACAGCCACGATCCCGACGAGGCCAAGGTCAAGAAGATGATCGCCGGCATCGAAGGAATCTACGTCCGCCACTTCGAATTCAAACAGGAGGGCGCCTGGACGGCCGGCGACCTGGAGGGCGTCCGCAGCCAACTCAAAGCGCCCGACTGGCAGCGCATCGTGGGCTGGAAGAGCGCCGAAGACGGGGAAACCGCCGAAGTCTACCTGCGCCTGGAAGGCTCGAAAATGACCGGCGTGGCAATTCTGGCCGCCCAGCCCAAGGCGTTCACCGTGGTCAACATCGCGGGCCCCGTCGATTTGGACGCGCTGTCGCAGTTGGGCGGCCATTTCGGTGTGCCCAAAGTCAAGCCCGATACGCCGAAACAAAAGAAGTAGAGCCGGGTGGCGCCGAAGAGGGTAACGGCCCGGAGACTTCCCGGCCGTACGTTCAGCGTAGGTTTTAGCCTGGGGGCCGGAACCCCGATTCGCGGATTTGTTACCGCGGCAAGCTGGCGGCATTGCGTGTGCCTGTCGGGGACCTGGCAGCCGAGGCGCACGCCGGCGCCGGTGCGATGAGGCGGAGACGCAATTCAGAGTGTAAAGAGCGGGCGGTTAGGTATACACTTAACAAAACCCGGCAATCTGAAATCAAGGCTTCCGGGTGGAGTGTTCATGCACGATAAAGCCCGCCCTCAAGCACCTTGGGCGTTGCGCTTGGTGCCGCCGTTTCCGGCCATTGCACGGCGTGTCCTGAGTGTTGTCAGCCAGGAGAACGCCAGCATCCGCCAAGTCTACGATCTCGTCAAGATGGATCCGTCCTTCTCCGCCGAGTTGCTGCGCTTTGCCAATTCCGCGCTCTTTGGGCTGCGGGGCGAGGTCAAGAGCCTATCGCAGGCGATCGGCCTGGTGGGTCTCGATCGAGTGAAGACCATGGCGACCCTGGTGGCCCTGAATCGCATGGTCCGCGCTTCGGTAAGTTTCGGAGCGCTGCGCAAGGTTTGGGTCCACAGCCTGGCCACCGCGGTGATCGCCGACGAGGCGGCGCGCGTCAATCGTGTGGCCCACGACATCGCCTACACCAGCGGCCTGCTCCACAACCTGGGAACTCTCGGTCTGATGTCGGCGTACCCGGACGAGTACTCGCGCATGCTCGAGGTGTCCGGCGATTTCGGATTCGATCTTCTGCAAACCGAGCGCGATCTCTTCGAGATCGACCACTGCGCCGCCGGCGCCTACTTGGCGCAGGATTGGAACTTTCCCAGCGAACTGGTCGCCGCGATCGCCAATCATCACGACGACCCCGTCGCGGGCGAGGCCACCCTGGTCAACCTGATAAAAGTCAGTTGGAGGCTCGCCGACACGCTGGGCTTCGCCGCATTCTCTCCCGACAAGGAGTGGGAGTACGAAGAACTGGTCGCGCTCCTGCCGAAGTCGCCCTCGTGGCTGGGAGACTCAGCCGAAACCGTTCGCGGCGAATTGGAGGCGCGCATCGCCGCCCTTCCAGTCTAGCCGACGGGCCATGGGAATTCGCCGCCGCGCCGCCGCCGCGCCGCCTTTACGTCACCGTCACATCCTGCTAGATTGGGCGGTGTCGGGAGGCCTATTCATGCACGGCAATACCGAAGAGTTCAAACAGAAATATCGCGATCTGCCGGACGACGGATTGCTCGCCATCAACCGGGACGAACTGATCGAGTCCGCCCGCCAATGTTACGACGAAGAGTTGGCCCGCCGCTCACTAGCCCCGCCACAAGCGGAGCCCGCCGAGCCGGCCGGGCCGGTGGACGAAATGGTCTCGGCTGGAACATTCATGCTCAAACGGGATTCCGACCTGGCACGAGGCATCCTCGAATCGGTGGGGATTCCCTGCTTCCAGCCCGATGAGCACATGTCGGATATCGCCCCGTACCTGATCGCTACTTGCGGACTGGGCCGGCTCCTGGTTCCCGCCTCTCGCGCCGAACAGGCTCGGGAACTGCTTGCGCCCATGGTCGCCGACGCCAACAAGGTGATTGTGGGCGACTGGTTTGAGCGCGTTTGGAGCGCGGGCGGCGACGGCGACGATCCGGTCTACGGCGCCAGCCCCGACCCGCACCTGCGCGCCCTGCTGCCGGACCTGCGCGTCACCGTAGACGACCTGGTTGCCGAGGCGGACAAGGTGGCCGCGCGCATTTCCATCCACGGCACGCACAACGGCGCGCCGGTCCAGTTCCACGGGGTGGTGTTCGCTCGCCTGGAAGACGGCCGGATCGTCGATACCTGGGACATGAACGACGCGCCCGCCAGTTTGTAAGCCGCCGGCTAGGCTCGCATATCTCACCGGCCGGGACGCCGGAAGTTGTGGCGCAGGTACACTCGGCGCCGCGTCGCGACAATTCGCGACGCCATGGGTTTGAAATCGCCAGGCATCCCGATGAGTCGGGATGCGGCACGTACGAGTACGCGCGCCACAGCGTCGAGCCGGCCTAATACGCCTTGGCGATCACGGCGCGGCGGTCCACGGTTTCCCCGGTGACGATGCATTTACCCGGGCCGTCGAACTCGTCCACCAGCGGAATATTGCGCACCGAGGCTTTGAACTCCTTGATGCGGGCGTCGCATTTCGGATCGTCCTTGATGTGCGCCATCACGAACCGTCCGCCGCCCTTTTCGGCGCTCACTTCGCCCAGAATGGACTCCACCTCTTCGATGGAATTCGCCAGCACGGTGTTGTCCTTCAACCGCTGCCTGGCGGTCTTCAGCAGGCCGGTCTGCATGGCTTCCAGAGTGGCCGGCAGCCGCGCCGCCAACTCGTCCTGGCCGATGGGTTCCTTGACGCCGGTGTCGCGGCGCTTGAGGACGATTTTGCCCGACGCCAGGTCGCGTGGACCGAGTTCCAGCACCACCGGCACGCCGCGCCGTTCCCAATGGAAAAACTTCGCGCCCGGGCTTTGACCTTCGCGTTCGTCCACCTTGGCGCCCACTTCGGCGGCAATCCGGTGGGCCGCTTCCAGCACCTGCGCGCGCTCGGCGTCCTTGCGATAGATGGGTACCAGCACCGTCTTGATGGGCGCCAGCTTGGGCGGCAGCACCAGCCCCTTATCGTCGGAGTGGGTCATGATCAGGCCGCCGATCAGCCGCGTACTGACGCCCCAACTGGTCTGCCACACGTAATCGAGCTGGCCTTCGCTGGTCTGAAACTTCACGTCGAACGCCTTGCCGAAATTCTGTCCCAGGTCGTGGCTGGTGCCGGCTTGCAGCGCCAGTCCGTTCTGCATCATGGCTTCGATGGAGTAGCTCTTCAGCGCGCCCGCGAATTTTTCGGCCTGGGTCTTCACGCCCTTGACCACCGGCATGGCCATGATGTTCTCGGCGACGTCGGCGTAGATGTCGAGGATGCGCAGCACTTCCTCCAGGGATTCCCGGTGGTTCGAATGCGCCGTATGGCCCTCCTGCCAGAGGAACTCGGTGGTGCGCAGGAACAGCCGCGTGCGCAATTCCCAGCGCACCACGTTGGCCCACTGGTTGAGCAGCATGGGCAGGTCGCGATAGCTCTGGATCCACTTGGAGAAGAAGTGACCGATGATGGTTTCCGAGGTGGGCCGGATGACGTAGGGCTCTTCGAGTTCCTTGCCCCCGGCGATGGTGACCACCGCCAATTCCGGGGAGAAACCCTCCACGTGCTCGGCTTCCTTCTGCAGAAAACTCTGCGGGATGAGCAGTGGAAAGTAGACGTTCTGATGGCCCGTGGCCTTGAAGCGCCCGTCGAACTCGCGCTGCAGCCCTTCCCACACGGCATAGCCGTTGGCCTTGATGACCATGCAACCCTTGACGATTTCGGCGGGTTCCGCCATGTCCCCGGAAAGGACGACATCTTGATACCACGCGGCAAAGTCCTGGCCGCGCGGAGTGATAGGAGATTCAGCCATATGATTTGTGAGCTTGTTCTTCTAGGGTACGACAAGTAGGGCGGGCTTGCCCGCGCCGCCCCTCACCAGACTTTCGCGAGGTTGCCCAGGCCCTCGATATAATCTTCCGTCTCCAGACGGCTCTTGACCCCATACTCGGCGAGCAACGCGAGCATCTCTGCGACCGTCACCCCAGCCATTTCAGCGGCCCTCCCGAGCGAACTCGTGCCCTTCTTGTACCGCTCGATCGCCAGCATGATTCGGCCCCGGCACACCACGTCTCGAACGGCCTTCGACAGGTCGGCTTGCTCATCTTTTGCGAGCTTGCTCAAGAAGCGGTAGCTCTCGTCATCCATGCGAATACTCATCGTCTTAGCCATTCAGGTTGCCTCCAGGCGCGCTCTCGCCGCCGATATGATGCTCTTCTTGTACCGGCCCTCACGCTCAAGGATTGCGAGCTTTCTGATGGCCTCGTCTCGACCGATCGCGCCCTTCTCGTGCATCATCGTGAGAATAGCCGGCGCCGTTGTGAACCGAACCTTCGCCAGCTTGCATGCGTTGATGGCGCTCTTGTCGCCCGTGGCCACAAGTTCAGCTTCTGTGGCGACAGCCAACGCAATGGCTTCCGCCTCGCCGGCGCCAAGGCCAAGATCCCGCCGCATTCTCTCGAACAGCCTTCGGTCGGGGGCGGCCGCAATTCTGATCTTCTGCTCGTCGATCAGCCGGCCGATCATCAATGCGTCGAACGAGCGCTTTCCCAGACACTCTCTTGCGACCGCCGTTGGAACTACCACGTCCATCTTCGACGCCTCCAGAAATTGTTCCAGCAATTCCGCCTTGGCCAACAGGATCAACGTGGATGCGTCGAAGACAATCGTCATGACAGTTTATTACAAGTGTAATTATACATCGGAAAGAGGCGCGCGAACGAGTGCGCACGCCACGGGCTTCTGTCTCATCCACGTGCGTTCTTTGATGGCTTCTTGGCGAGCGGTTTCGCAATCGCACCGAATCTGGCGGTCAGGTCCGGTTCCAGCCGTCCTCACGCGTGTAAATGCTGGCTCGGCTGGTCGCAGCACTGGATAACGGAGGAACGTCCGCAGGCAGGAGATCGGCAATATCGTCCAGTTCTCTTTCGATCTCCTCCGCGGTGAGCTGGCGCTGGTTGTTTATAGGCACGGCTCGGTACAGGTACTCCGTCACCAACTCGCCGACGGGGACGCCCTTGGCGTCGGCTTCCACAATCAGCCGGGCTTCGAACTCCTCAGGCAATTTCAGGGTGACGGTCACTTTTCGGCCTCCGTCAGCAGCAAGCTAGCGCGTGTCGGCTCTCTTCAATGCCTTCCGAACCGTCGCGGCGCGCTCGGATGAAACGACGGCGCGGGGCGCGAGGGAGCCGGGCGGAATCCGCGCGGCGCCGGTGCGGAGTGCGGCTCCGACGGCTTCGATCCACTGCCGAAGCGGTGCGGGCTATTGTCGCCGCCCTGCGACGCATAGGGCGAGTTGCGGAATCCACCCGGCTTGCTGGCATACTGCGAGCTCTTGAATCCGCCGCTCTTGGCGAAGGTGCTGCCCGAGTAGCGCTCCTGCGTGGCGGTGCCCTGCGATCCGTAGCGCGGCGCGCCGGTGGCCGAGTCGTGGCCGTAGTAGGTGCGCCCGCTGCGCCGCGATTCGTAGTAGCCGTCCCAGTCGTAACGCTCCAGCGGCCGGTAGGAGTGGTTGAACAGCAGGTCGCGCATGAGCGCGTACTGCCCGTAAAACACCCAGAAATCGCGGCCGTCGTGGTGGTCCCAATACCCGTACTGATTGGTCTGGCCGGGAGGCGCCATGTAGGCGAACCCGGCGGGCTGCGCCACGCGCTCGGCTTCGGAATCGTACTGGCCCGGATGCTTGTGCTCCACCGCCATGCCGAGGTCGTTCTGCATCGCCCGGTAGGTCGGCTGCCCGACCGTTACCCAGCGCTCGTCGGAAGTGCTGTCCCCGGTCTTCGCGGCGGCGTCGGGATAGCGCGTGGATACGGTGCGGAGCTTCTGCGCGTAAGTGCCCCCGTGGGAGCGCATGTCCACCAGCAGTTTGTCCCACGAAGTGTAAAGCTGTCCCGAGAGCGCCTTGATTTCGTCGGCGGACCGAGGCAGCGATTCGGCGGTCGAATGCAGCGTGTCCGCGGCGCCCATCAGCGCGCTGAAATCCAGGTGCGCGAAATCGTTGGCTGCGGCGGCGCGGCGTGCATCCGCGCTCTTCAGCCATACCGTCTCCGACTGCGCAACGCTGTCCCTGATGGCGGCCACGCGCGCGTCCAGATCGGCCTTCTTCTGCGGCCAATCGGTCTCCGCCTTTTGCACCACCGCCAACAACGGGGCCGTTTCGAAGCCGTGGATGGCGCGGTAATCGCGGTCCATCTGCTGGACTTCGTCGGGCAGGTGCTTCTTGACGTCGATCCAGTGCGCGGCTTGCCGCTCGATTCCCGCGGCTTCCGATAGCGCCTCGCTGCGCCGGTCGCGCTCCTGCGCCAGCAACTCCGCGGCCCGCTGGCGATCCGCGCGGCGGTTGGCCTTCTCCAGGCGCGTCAGTTCCGCCATCTCCCCGGCGGCGGATTGCAGCGCGGTTCTCTGCAGCTCGAGCGTGGCGGCCCACTGCGCGCTGGCCGGGACGGCGCGGAACAGGTCGGGTTCCTGCGTGAGGTCCTGAGATACCTCGGCTTCGGTGGCGTCCAGTTGCTTCTGCGCCGAGACCAGTGTGGCGCGCTCCGAATCGATCTGAGCCCGCACACCGCGCGGCAGGTCGTCCAGGCCGGCGAACAGCACGGCGACGATCAGAACGCTCAGAAGGACGGCGAGAAACTTCAATCCGGATCGGCTCATGGCCGGCCTACCCTCTGCCCCGGTACACGGTTACATCGCCCGGAGCGATTCCCTGGTACAAAGTCACTGTGAACGGCTCGTCCTGCTCCTTGCGCACCGCCAGCAGGCCGGAGCCGTTCTCTTCCCGAAACTCCCAGTAGTAGAAACCGCGGGGTTGCGGGAGATTGTTGCGCGTGGCGTGGGCTTCGCGGCTCAGTTTGTACATCCACACCTTGCCGTCGAATTCGAACGAATCTCCGGTGTTCTGGCGTTCGTCCATCTGCCCCAGGTCGTCTTCGGAAAGGCCCAGGTCTTCGATGGTGATTTTGCGCGGATCGAGGTGCATGGCGATTTCGAGATCGTCGCCCGATGCATCCACGCGCAGGGTCACGCGCCGCAACTTATACGGGCCGGTCAGCTCGAACCAGCGGCGCGGACCGGTTTCGATCCAGGTGCAGCTCTCCGCCGTGAAATCCAGGTCGGTCATGTCGTCGCCCACACCGGATACGGATATGGCGTCCCCGATGCGGGCGTCGGAGGCCTTGAGGTTGGCCAGATCTTCCACCGGCGCCGCCGGGACTTTCGGCTTTCTGAAAAGTTCCATCAGAACCTTTGCCAGCAGCACGCCCAGGATGGCGACTACCGTAATGGTGATCATTTGGGGCTGGGCAATTCCTTGGGAATCGTGGGCGGCGCGGGCTTCTTCCGCTCCAGCTTGAGGGCTTCCAGCTCCTTGTCCACGCTGTGGTCGCCCAACTGCGCGAACTGCTTCTCCAGGTCGTCGTCCTTGCCGGTGGAGGCCAGTTGGTCGAACGCCTTGGCCGTGGCTTCTTCGCGCGAGACCGATTCCTCGAAGCGGCCCAGGGCGGCGAACGCGTTATCGGCGTGGCCCACGCCCGACATGGCTTCGGCAACTTTGCGCTGCGCCATGGCGGCGTTCTTACGCGCCACCAGCGTGGTAGCGGTACGCTCGCCTTCCTCGATTTTGCCCTTGAGCTCGGTGACCTGTTGTTTCAGCTTGTCGCTGGCCTGTTGGGCGGAATCGATGGCCGGCTGCATGGACGCAACCTGCTTGTCGCACTCGGCTTTCTTGGCCAGCGCCTTGCGCGCCAGGTCTTCGTTGCCGGCGTCCAACGCCTGCCCGGCGCGATCTTTCCACTCCTGCGCCTGGTGGACGTACTTCTGGTATTCGGCGTCCAGGCGATTGTAATTGCTCATCGCCACGGCGGAAGCCCGCACCACGTTGTTCAGCTCATTCTTCATGTCCGCCACGGTCTGGTTCACCGTAGCTTCGAAGGTGGCGTCTTCCAGGACGCCCACGCCCTGGTTGGCCTCGCCGCGCGCCACGCGGCCTACGCGGCTGAAAATGTCGGATAAGAATGCCATAGGTGTGTTCCTCCGTTACGCGCTAAACTCCGAAAGCAGACCGCGGGCGGCGATCACGTCCACCAGCAGAAAGTGGACGCAGGAGAGAATTTCGTCCTGGTTATCCGGCCCCAGGTCCTGTAGTTTGCAGAAGTTGGCCAGCGTCACGGCGACCCGGTCCTGGCCCGCGTCGTAGAGCTGGAAGTGCGAAGTGGAAATGCCGTTATCGGCCGCCAGCATTCGCGCCATGATCTCGGTGGTCAGCGCGGTGCGCGCGACTACCGTGCAGGTGAGCGACAGAAACAGCACGTCGCTCTGAAGGACCGCCTGGAGGCTGACGCCGCTGTGCGTGTCCTGAATTCTCAATGTATCGGGAGCTGGTTCGGAGACTTCGTACCCTCTCTCCGCCAGAAGCGCATGGATCTGGCCCAGTCGAGGGCTGGTTGTGGCTGTCATGAGCGTTCGCTACTCATTATGCCGTACGCAACCCCCGAAGGAAAGTTCAAGGAATCTTCACCGTTACTGTAACCCGGTCTTCACAAACTTGACCGCCGCCGAGTTGATGCAATAGCGCAATCCGCCCGGCCCCGGCCCGTCCGGGAAGACATGTCCCAGATGCGCGTCGCACTTCTTACAGAGCACCTCGACGCGCTCCATGGCGTGCGACAGGTCGGTTCGCGTCTCGACATTCTGTTCGGCCACGGGAGCCATAAAGCTAGGCCACCCGGAGCCCGACTCGAACTTCTCGGTCGATTCGAACAACGCCGTGCCGCAGCAGGCGCAGCGGTACAGACCCTGTTCGTGGTTGTTCCAGTACTCGCCCGTGAATGCGTGCTCGGTAGCCCGCTGGCGCGTCACGCAAAACTCCGTGGGCGCCAGATCGGTCACCCAATCCGCCTCGCTGCGGACGATTTTCTTCAGCCGGACAGTCTCGCGCCGCCGGCCGTCGTCGCTGACATCGACCAGTTCCACTTCCGGCCCCGTACCATCTTCTCTGGGATCTAGCATGATCCAATTCTACTTCTTCATTTCGACGCTTTTGGGCGCGCCCAGCGGACGGCGGTAAACGGTCTCGAAACCCGGTCCGCCGGTGACGGTTACGCCGGACGTGGTGGTGGTGCCCGCTACCGGGTGCGAGTTCATGCCGGCATCCGGTTCTTTGGCCGCCTGCGGATCGTCGGTGGTGGTCTTGCCCTCCACTTTGACCCGTCCGCTGGAAGGTGCGGTCCGCGCGTCTACGCGGTCGATCTGGTCCTTGGGGATGGACACCTGCGAGTTCTTGACCACCAGGAGAAGTCTCTCGTCGTTGGCTTCATCGAACTTGCCGAGGACCGGCTGCGTGGAACCTTTCTTCAGCACGCGAATGTCGGTGCCGCTCTTCAGTTTGGCGACCGCCGTCCAGGGGTCGTCCGCACAGACCGCCGCCGCGGCCGCCGCCAATAACAGGAAAAGAAATCGTCGCATGCCGCGAGGATACCAGATCGACGAGGTGCGGGCAGGCCGCGGGTGGGCGAGCGCCTTCCGGCTTGCGGAAGACGCCGTGAGAGAATCCCCCGCACAAGGGTGAGACGGCAGTTCGTCGAGTGCGCACTCATGCACAATGCTACTTACTTTTCCCGGTATTGGAGACCCTGCGGAATCTGTGGGGCAGGATGGTATCCTGCGGCCCGGCCCCAAGTGGGCACCCTGTACTCGGCCCGGTCGGCACTTGCATGCTGGTCGGCAGGCCGAGTGCCACTCGGCCGCAGGTTGCCAACCTGCCCCACATAAAACAGCGTGCCAGACTCAATCAAGACAGGTGCCCGGTTGTGGGAGAACCGAGCGATATTGCGCACGCGCCGATTCTTTCACGGCTTCTAACCCTCGCGGTTCCGGGACCGGAGACAACCGGTCAGTTGCCCGAGGCCGAAGGCTCCGCGGACGGCGCCGGCTGCGGATAACTCTTGAAGTGCAGGATCGCATTGGCGAGCATGTTGAATTCGCCGAGATTCTGCCATCGATACGCCGGGTTGGTCGCGAACATCACCACGCGGCCCCGGCCGACAGGCACATCCAGGATCGCCGGGCGCCCGCGCGTCTCGGCGACACCGCGCATCAGGCCGCTGAGGACCGACCGGTCGTTGCCGGGAAAGCGGGCCAGCGTCCACGCTCGACCGTCGGCGCCATTCACCCGCAGCAACGGGCCGCCAGCCCACCGCACCGGCACGACGGTATCCGTGTATCCATAGAAGATGGGGTGCGTGGGGCGCAGGATCTCGGCTTCCACGATGGGGCCGGGCGCATAGAATTGCGCCGTCGGACGCGCCGCATCCACGGTGTGCGCGATGCCCATATCGGCGGGTAGAAAGCTGGCCGCCCCCAGGGTGATCAGGATGCCGCCTTCATCCACGAATTTATCCAGCTCGGTCAACCCGGGCAAGCCCATGCCGCCAGTGATGTCGTCGCTGGCGCCGTACATTCCCAGGCTGGGGAATTCCGGCGACCGGGTGTAGGCGAAGCTCTTTCCGGGGCGCGGCTCGATGTCGAACAGCAGCCCCTTCGCGCCTCCACGGCCGCCCTGGCTGGGGATCACAATCACGTCGTAGGACGCGCGCAGATTGCCCTTGCGCACCCGCTCTTTGTAGATCAGCTCGTAGGGTGTTTCGAAAGTATCGAAGGCGTAGCGCACCCAACCGACGTCCTGCGTGCTGCCCCAGGTGCTGAACATGGCGACGCGCGGCACCTCCACGGAATGTTTGGGAACATCGGGCGCGCTCGCCAGCGCTACGGCCTGCAGGCCCAGTTTTTCGATCTCGGCTTTCACGCGCGGGCTGGATTCCACCAGCAGCGACCCGGCGGGCAGAGCGGTATTGGCGGTCTTGACGGAGCGTTCGATGGCCTGGAACTCGAGGTCCTTGAGCCGATAGCGCAAGGTGGAGAGGAAATTCGATCCGTTGTCGAGCACCGCGGTCACCGGACCGCTGCCCTTCACCTCGCCCGCGATAGTGAGCGTGTCGATGGGCTGCACGGCGATATCGAGCGCTTGTTTATCGGCGATCTCGCGCACGTCGGCGTGGTTCATCAGCCCCATGGTCCAACCGGTATCGTCGTAAGTGGTCGGGCTGGCGTCGGGATAGACCTGCTTTTCGAGCAGGATCTTGGCGAGCCGGCCATAGGGCTGATTGCGCTTGACGATCAGCGAACCGGCCGGAAACGTGCCCTCCGCGAGCTTCACTTCGGCCGTGGCGCGGCCCACTTCGACACCCTGCAGCCTGAGGACGTTGACGATGAACGCCACCCGCGTCATATCCTTCTGATTGGCGGGGAAGATGTAGGCGTACGGCGCTTCCCGGGACCCGGATTCGATGGAGTGCAGGCTCTTCTTATAGAAGTTCTCGAGCACGGTTTTGGGGAAGCTGGCGGTGAGTTCGAGCGCCGATAGCGCCGCGGTCTCCATGTAGTTGGTGTTGTTGCGCATGGACCACGGGAAAGCTCCCGGCGGAGGGGGCAGCGGCCGGTACCACTCGCGCGTTCCCATGCCGCCTCCACGTCCGCCGGCCCCGGCCGCTTCCGCCGCCGCATCTGTGCCGCGTCCGCCGCCGACTGTGCGCCGCATGGTGTTGGCGCCCCCATTGCCGAAGGTCTCGTACATGCGCAGAAGGCCGTTGTGGTTCGACGACATGAAGCCCAGGTAACCCGGCGACCACATGTCCACGTAAGCGTGCGTCCACACGCCGGGCATGCCGTAGGAGATCATCCTGGTCATCTCGAAGTCCGAGAACCAGGGCATCTCGGCATACAGAATGGGATCGAGCGTGGGGTTCTGCGGCGACTGTCCGCTGAAGGTGTAGAGCAGCGGCTGCGACTCGTGCAGGTCGTGCAAAATGGGCGGGTGCCACTCCAGGTAGAACTTCAACCAGTTGCGCATGGTGACCTGGGAGTAATTGATGTCGCGGTTGTTGTCGTGGAATATATACTTGCCCCAATAGGGCGGGCCGGGCACGCGGTCGTTCTCGTTTTCCTGGGACAGCATGTAGCGGTTGTACCAGTCCACATAGCGGTCGCGGCCGTCGGGTTCGGCCACGGCGGTCATCATCACGATCACGTTCTTGCGGATCTTCTCGTAGAGCGCCGATTCGTCGGCAGCCAGGCGGTAGGCCAGTTCCATGAGCATTTCGGGCGGGCCGGTTTCGGAACTGTGGAGGCCGCCCATGAACAGGTAGATGGGCTTGGCCTGATCGACGATGTCGCGTGCCTGGTCGGCGGTGAGGCCGCGCGGATCGGCCAGTTTTGCGAGGTATCCTTTGTACGTATCGAGTTGGCGGATGGTCTCTTCGTCGCCGACGGCGATCGCCAGACACTCGCGCCCTTCGTCGGTAGAGCCGGCTTCGAGGACCTTGACGCGTTTGGAAGCCGCGGCCAGCGCGCGGTAGTAGCGGGCCAGGCCGGCCGTCTTAGTCAACTTCTGCGGAGCGCCCGAGTAGTAGCCGAGGACGTCCTTGGTGGTGGGCACGCCCGGCGCTTTGGGCAGATGGTCCACCAGCGGGCTCATGAAATCGGGCCGCGTGGTCCATTCTTTCGCCAGGTGGGCGTACTCTTCGTCCTGCGCCTGGTGGGCCACTTGCGCCACGGTCGCGATGGTGGCGGCCGACGCCAACAGACAGACTGCCAAGGTGCGGGAAGCTTTCATGGTCCCTCCGTCAAATGGTGCGAGTCTTCGAATTTACATCATTTCCAATCTTGGCGGGGGGAGCGGTGGAACTGCGGGAAGCGCTCCGGCGCGCCGACGTGGTGCACGCACGAGTGCGCAATGCAACATACTTTTCCCAATATCGGAAATACTGCGGAATTTGTGGGGCGGGATGGTATCCTGCGGCCGAGTGGTACTCGGCCTGGTCGGCTTGGGCAGACTGGTCGGCAGGCCGAGTGCCACTCGGCCGCAGGTTGCCAACCTGCCCCACATAAGACAGCGTGCGAGACTCAATCAAGACAGGTGTCCCGACTCTTCGGGACGGCCGGCGGACACCCGCAGGTTCAGAGATCCTCCGCCGGGCATCCCGAAGAGTCGGGATGCGGCGCGCACGAGTGCGCACGCCACAGGCTTCCCTCGCATTGCGGAATGACTGCCCTGCTCCGCCCGGTCTTACCGTGCTGGCCAATTGCTAATGGCGGCAAATCCCCCCGTCGTGGCCCCTGAGGGAGGACGAAGCCACTGTCCGAACTCGGACGCCCGGTCTCAAAACGGGACACCTGTGCCGTCTAACCGCCTGCTTTTCCAGCAGCTTGTAGGTGGCGCTTTGGGTCCTCGAATTGCTCTCTGGAGGAGCTTGATCCTTGAGGCCTACATGTCCATCTTCATGCGCCGCTGCGGGCGCGCACTTCCCGTCCTTGCCCTGCCGTGTTTCCTGGGCGCGCAAGCTACCAACATCGCGGTCCTGCCGCCGGCGCCCTCGCCGCTCGGTTTTCTGACGGCGCGCTACAAGCCGCGCATTGTGCCTAAGGTGAACCTGAACAACTCCGGCCGGCTGACCTCGCTGATCCGCTCCGGGACGTTGTATTTGACGGCGCAGGACGCCATCGCCTTGACGCTCGAGAACAATATCGATATCGAAATGCAACGCTACGGGCCGCTCATGGCCACCGAGGACATCCGCCGCGCCGGGGTCGGCGGCGCGCTTCGCTCGCCTACCACGCCCATCGCCGCCGGGCCGCAGAGCGTCAGCCTGGCCGGCATCAATGTAAGCGGCAACCTGGCGTCGGGCGCAGGGGTGGGATCGGGCGGAGGAGTGACCGGACTGATCGGGTCGTTCGTTCCGCAAACCGATCCGACGTTGACCTTTTCGGCCAGCATCGGCCACAGCACCACGCCCGAAAGCAATATCATTGTCGATCAGACCAATTCGCTGGTGCAGGGATATGCCGGATTCAGCATCGGCTACAGCCAGCAATTCATGCCGGGCACCGGCTTCAGCGTCTCCTTCTCCTCGCAGCGCAGCACCAGCAACAGCCCCAGCGAGTTGCTCAACCCCATCAACAACGGCACGCTCAGCGCGACCGTCACACAGAACCTGCTGCAGGGTTTCGGGACGTCGGTCAATACGCGCTACATCCGCATCGCCCGCAACAATGCCAAAGTGACCGACCTGCAGCTCAAACAGCAGACCATCACCACGGTCTCGGCGGTGCTGAACCTGTACTGGGACCTGGTGGCGTTCCATGAAGACGTGCGCCTCAAACAACTGGCGTTGGAGGCGGCGCGCAAGCTGTATGAGGACAACAAGAAGACGGTGGCGGCGGGCGGCGTGGCGGGGATCGAAATCACCCGCGCGCAGGCCGAAATTCCGGCTCGCGAGCAGGACGTTCTGATCGCCCAGACCAATGTTCTGCAGCAGGAAATCGTCCTCAAGAACGCGCTGAGCCGCCGCGGCATCGAAGATCCCCTGCTGACCGACTTACAGGTGGTGCCGCTCGACCCCATCGAAGTGCCCGACAAGCAGGAGTTGCCGCCGGTGAAGGAACTCCTCTCGCAGGCCATGTCGCAGCGGCCCGACCTGCAGCAGAACCGCCTCAATTGGGACAGCCAGAACCTGGTTCTGAAGGGCGATAGAAGCGAGCTCAAACCCACGCTGCAGGCCTTCGTCTCCTTCGCCAACCATGCCCAGTCCGGCACCAACAATTCAACCAATCTCGACTACGAGTATGGAACGCCCGACTCGTTCTACCTGGGTGGCTACGGTACCATGCTGGGACAGCTCTTCCGGCGCAACTTCCCCGACTACTCAGCCGGCATCTCTCTCACCATTCCCCTCCGCAACCGCGCCGCCCAGGCCGATTACGCGGTGGATCAACTGCAGGCGCGCCAGCAGGAACTGCAACTGGAAAAGAGCGTCAACCAGGTGGCCGTGGACGTGCGCAACGCGGTCATCGGACTGCAGCAGGCGCACGTCCGGTATGAAACGGCGCTGCGGACCAAGCAACTGGCGCAGGAGACCCTGGAGGCCGAGCAGAAGAAGTACGAGTACGGGAAGTCCACCAACGCCCTGGTGATCCAGGCGCAGCGCGACGTGGTGGCGGCGGAAAGCGAAGAGGTGCAGTCCATGGCCAACTACACCCACAACCGCATCGCCTTCGAGGCGGCCCTGGGAGTGACGCTGGAGCGCAACCATATCGAAATGGCCGAGGCCAGTTCGGGCCGGGT
>Ga0181529_10000861_pt1 | contig 42240 bp, 26 predicted proteins | sample PEATcosm2014_Bin_36_FD_119763 | JGI IMG/M metagenome (GOLD analysis project Ga0181529, IMG submission 119763) | Peatland microbial communities from MTU Mesocosm Facility, Houghton, MI, USA - PEATcosm2014_Bin10_30_metaG | ecosystem: Environmental > Terrestrial > Soil > Wetlands > Peat | place... | reverse complement strand
TTCCGATCCGGTGCCGGTGCCCAATGCCAGCGGGACGCCGCCCAGCAGCGCCGCCATGGTGGTCATCATGATGGGACGGAACCGCAGCAAACAGGCCTGGTAGATGGCTTCGAGCGGCGGCATCCCCTCCTTGCGCTCGGCATCTAGCGCGAAATCGATCATCATGATGGCGTTCTTCTTGACGATGCCGATGAGCAGCACGATGCCGATGAGCGCGATGACGCTGAAATCGTTGTGGCAGAGGTTGAGCGCCAACAGCGCGCCTACGCCCGCCGAGGGCAGCGTGGAAAGAATTGTAATGGGGTGGATATAGCTTTCGTAGAGGACTCCCAGCACGATATAGACCGTGACCAGGGCCGCCAGAATCAACATCCACTCATTGGCCAGCGAGGCCTGGAAGGCGGCGGCCGTTCCCTGAAAGTCGGCCTGGATGCTGGCCGGCAGGCCCAGATCGTCCTTGACCTTGTTAATGGCCGTCACCGCGTCGCCCAAGGACGCCCCGGGCGCCAGGTTGAACGATAGCGTCACCACCGGAAACTGGCCCTGGTGATTCACGGTGATGGGCACGCTGGTGAGGTTGGTCTTGCTGAAAGCCGCAAACGAAACCTGTCCTCCGTTTGGAAACACCCCTGACGACGCAATCGATCCGGTGCCAAACGCGTTGTTGCCGGACGATGAAGTTGTCGCCCCCGTGCTGGCGCTGGTCGATGCCGCTGCGGCCGCCGCCGCGTTTGCCGAAGACGCGCCGCCGGTCGCGGTAGTGCCCGAGGATCCGCCCGAGACCACCCCCGTGGACCCGGTATTGCCCGTACGGATGAACAGGTCGCGCAGGTCCAGCGGGTTCCTTTGGAAATTGGGATCCACTTCCAGAACCACGTGGTACTGGTTCAACTGCGTGAACATGGTGGATACCTGCCGCTGGCCGTAGGCGTCGTACAACGTCTGGTCCACGGCCGATGGCGTAATGCCCAGGCGCGCCAGGGTGGCGCGATCCATTGAGATGAGCGTGCGCAGCCCCTGAACCTGCTGGTCGCTGGCCACGTCGCGAAGCATCGGCAATTCGCGAAGCCGCTGGATCATCCTCGGCGTGTAGGTATTGAGTTCGTCGGCGCTCGGATCTTCCATGGTGTATTGGAACTGCGTGCGGCTCACGCGGTCTTCCACGGTCAGGTCTTGCACCGGTTGCATGAACAGGGTCACGCCGGCGATGCCGTCCAATTCCGGTTGGAGGCGGCGGATCACATCGCTGGCCGAGATCCCGCGCTCTTCCAGCGGCTTGAGGTTGATGAGAATTCTTCCGCTGTTCAGGGTGGTGTTGGTGCCGTCGATCCCGATGAAGGAGGAAAGGCTTTCCACCGCCGGGTCCTTAAGAATCACCTGCGTCAGATTCTGCTGCAGTGCGGACATCTGCTCGAACGAGATGGTTTGCGAGGCCTCGGAGACGCCCTGAATTACGCCGGTGTCCTGAATCGGGAAGAAGCCCTTGGGAATATCCATGAACATCTTAATGGTCAAACCCAAGGTGCCGATGGCCACCAACAAGGTGATGGTCTGGTAGCGCAGCACGAATTGCAGGGTCCTGCCGTAGAAACCGATGACCGAGTTGAAGGCGCGCTCGGAGGCGCGGTACAGGCGTCCCTGCGTATGTTCCGGTTTGTGACGCAGCAGTTTGGCGCACATCATGGGGGTGAGCGTCAGCGAGACCACCGCCGATACCAGGATGGTGACGCTGAGCGTAACCGCGAATTCCCGGAACAGGCGCCCCACGATATCGCCCATGAACAACAGCGGGATCAGCACGGCGATCAGCGAAATGGTGAGCGATACGATGGTGAACCCGATTTGCGCCGATCCCTTGAGGGCGGCCTGCAGGGGAGGATGCCCTTCCTCGATGTAGCGCGAGATGTTCTCGATCATCACGATGGCATCGTCCACCACGAAGCCGGTCGAGATGGTCAGCGCCATCAGCGTGAGATTGTTGAGGCTGTATCCCAACAGGTACATCACGCCGAATGTTCCCACCAGCGAAAGCGGTACCGCCAGGCCGGGAATGATGGTGGCGCTCAGATTGCGCAGGAACAGGAAAATCACCATCACCACCAGCCCCACCGTGAGCATCAACTCGAATTGCACGTCCGCCACCGAGGCCCGGATGGTGTTGGTGCGATCCGTGAGAATGCTCACCTGAATGGCCTTGGGAAGCGTCGCCGTGAGGGTCGGAAGCAGGACTTTGATACGGTCCACCACGGAGATGATGTTGGCGCCCGGCTGCCGCTGGATGTTCATGATCACGGCGGGCGTTTCGTTCATCCAGGCCGCCTGCCGTATGTTCTCGGCGTCGTCCTTGATGTTGGCGACGTCGCTCAGCTTGACCGGAGCGCCGTTCTTATAGGCGATCACCAGCGGAGCGTAGTCGGAACTGGACAGCAACTGGTCGTTGGCGCCGATCTGATAGGCCTGGTTCGGACCGTCGAAATTGCCTTTGGCCTGGTTGACGTTGGCCGCCATGATGGCGCTGCGAACGTCTTCCATATTCAGGCCGAACGACGCCAGGGCGGTGGGATTCGCCTGAATCCGCACGGCCGGTTTCTGGCCGCCCGAAATGGAGACCAGCCCCACGCCCGGAAGCTGCGAAATCTTCGGCGCCAGGCGCGTGTCCGCCAGGTCCTCGACTTTCGACAGTGGCATCGTCTTGGACGTCAGCGCCAGAGTGAGGATCGGCGTGTCGGCCGGATTCGTCTTGCTGTAAATCGGAGGCGACGGCAGGTCGGCCGGCAGGAATGTCCCGGAGGCGTTGATGGATTGCTGCACCTGCTGCTCGGCCACGTCGATGCTCAGGCTGAGCTTGAACTGCAAGGTGATGACCGAACTTCCGTCGGAACTGGTGGAGGTCATCTGCTGCAGGCCGGGCACCTGCCCGAACTGGCGCTCCAGTGGAGCGGTTACCGACGACGCCATCACGTCGGGGCTGGCGCCCGGGTAGAACGTGACCACCTGAATAGTGGGATAGTCTACCTCCGGTAGGGCCGAGACCGGAAGCTGGGTGTAGCCCACCGCTCCGGCCAGCAGGATGCCCACCATCAGGAGCGACGTAGCGACCGGCCGGAGAATAAATGTCCGGGACGGACTCACTGACTCTTGCCCTCTCCACCGCGGCCGCGGCCGCGCCCCTTGCGCCCGCCCGCCGTGTCCGCGCCAGTCCCGCCACTCGGGCTAGCCACACCCGCGCCCGCGCGCCCGCCCCGGCCTTGCCCTTGGCTCCGGCCGCCTTCCGCCGCGAACTGCACCGTGACCTTGGTGCCTTCGTTGAGCCGGTCCACTCCCGCCATGACTACGACATCGCCCGGGTCCAGGCCGCTGGTGACTTCGGTTGAGTCGCCTTCGGACACGCCTTCCACAATCTGCCGCACAGTTACCGAGGAATCGGGTTTGACGAGGTAGACATAAGTGGTGGAACTGGTGCGTTGCACCGCCGCCGAAGCCACCAGCGTCACCCCCTGCTTCTCCTGAACCAGGAGGCGCACGTTGACGAACTGATCGGGGAACAACGACTCGTCCGCGTTGGGGAAATCCGCCCGCAACCGGATCATGCCGGTGGTGGGATCGATTTGATTATCGACGGTCTTCAGCGCTCCCGTCCCGATCTTTGTCTGATCGGCGCGGTCCCAGACTTCCACCTGCAGTTGCTGTCCGGCGCGCCACCTCTTCAGAACCTCCGGCAGTTTGTCCTCCACGATGGTGAACACCACGCTGATCGGCTGAACCTGTGTGATCACCAACAGGCCGTTGGAATCGCTGGCATGCACAATGTTGCCGGGATCCACCAGGCGCAGTCCGACACGGCCCGTGATGGGCGCGGCGATATGGCAATACACCAGGTTCAGCTTGGCGGAATCGATCTGGCTCTGGTCCGTTTTCACGATGCCTTCATCCTGCGCCACCAGCGCCTTCTGGGTGGCCAACTGCTGTTCGGGAATGGCGTTTTGCTGCAGCAGGGTTTCGTAGCGCTTCAGATCCACCTTGGCGTTGTCTAACAGGGCCTGGTCGCGCATAAGCTGCCCTTGGGCTTGGTCCAACTGCACTTGGTATGGACGGGTATCGATCTCGATCAGCGCGTCGCCCTCGTGAACCAACTGGCCTTCCGTGTAGTTGACCTTCATCAATTGCCCGTCCACCCGCGACTTGAGGGTGACGGTGTTGATGGGGGTCACGGTCCCCAATCCGGTGACATAGACTCCGATGCTGCCACGCCGCACCTTGGCTGCCACCACAGGGGCAACGCCGCCGCGACCCTTCTTGCCTCCCGTCGCCCCGGGAGCGGCCGCGCCGCCAGCCGGATTCGTGCCCTTCGGCCAATAATAGTAGGCGCCCACAGCCGCGGCAATCAGGATGAGCAACCATATCCAGCCAAGTTTCGACTTGCGCGGGGCTTTGGGGGTGTCTTCTGCCGGCAGAGTCGGCAAGGACGTTTTTTCGTTCATGCAGTTGGTTCCACTATATTCTATCTGTTGAGTAGAACGACGATCCAGTATAAGCAGGTGTTACCTGCCTTGTGAATCCATTGGGGCTGTTTTGGCATAGCTCTTTAGGGCTATTGCGTCTGACAATACATTCTTTTTCAGTTGTTTACAGGAGCCTAACCAGGCTCGGCTTTCCCTCCCTGGCACGCTGCTGGCGTTCGAGGCAGCGATCTGGCGCGAAGAGGGAGTCGAAACCGCACTCCGCAACCCGGCCGAAATCGCACCTTGGGAGCGGTTCATTCCGGCGGCCCCACTCTGGATCGGCGGTCGCCCACTCGCCCGGCTTGGCGGCGAATTCCGCCTGGAGGCTAAAGCCGTGCCAGCGCTGTATGACGCCCATGCTCGTCTGCCCTGGCACTCAATAGTCGAATGGACAGCCAAGCGGCGAGACACGCGGCACCCCCAACCGCCAGGGCTGTCAAGCACAGCAACAGGCCCGCGGGCATTAGCGCCACGGTCCCGAGGTTATCGTACAACTGGCCCAGCGAATCGCGGTAGGACCGCGCGAGCGCGGCGAGACGCGTGGGTCCGGCCGAGATGCCGCCGTACAGCGGCAGCAGCTTTGCCACGTATGTCGCGGAGATGACGTATGCCCATAGCCACACCGTGCCGGCCCACAGGACGCGGCCGGCCAGTCCCCCAATCGAGAACCCGGCGACCAGCAAACACAGCCCCGGCGGAAACAGGACCTGCGAGTACCAAGGGGCCGGTGCTATTCCGGCGCCATGTGTGAAGTTGAAGGTCAACGCCGCGGAAAACGCCAGACCCATCGAGTAGCAGAGCAGTCCCGTGATCACAGTGCGCCCTGGTGCCGCTGGGTGTTGGATAAGCGCTCGCGTCCCGTAGAGGCAGGCGCCCGCCAGTGCCAGGAGAAGCAGCAAGTCGATGGTAGCCACGTCAAAGGTCGTGCCCGAGTTGTTCCCCGTCCACAGCGCGGCCCTGGCGGTGGTTAACACCGACCGCGCCCACGGCAAGCGGAGGGCTGCCGTGAAGACTTGGCGCAGCGACGTCCCTCCCGCGCTTTCCTGCATTCCCGTCAGGCTCCCGTACAGGACCAGATTCCGAGCGTACCAGGGGCCGGCAAGTCCCCCGCAAAGGAGAAGGAACAGCATCGCGTGACGCAATAGCAGCTTACGCTTGAGGCAGAGAACCAGCACCACTCCGCTGGCGGGGGGGACGGCGCAAAGGAAGTAAGCCTTCGTCAGCAACCCCGCGGCCAGAGCAAGCCCAAGGGCCAGAACGGAGGATCGTCCGGGGCATAGGTAGGTCGAAACGGAAAGGCTCAGGACCAGCACGAAGAGCGGTATCGCCAGCCAGTCGTTGGCGATGTGGGCGACGCTTGCATAAAACATCTGGCACGAAAACACAAGGAATATCACCGACGACCGCGCCAGGGCAGATAATCCGAGCTGTCCCCCGAGCCTAAGCGTGAAGACGGCAGTCATCAGCACGGAGCAGACGCCGCCAACCAGGCGAAGGGCGAGCACCCGCGAAGGAAGGTGCATCCAAAAGAATAGGCGGTCGAACGGTGCGAGGAACACATACGCCAGAGGCGCCTGGAGGGCTTCATAATCTCCACCGCCCGAGTCGGGCTGCGTCCTACCGGATTCCAGCCGGTCCAGTCGGCCGCGCAGGGCAAGCCGATCTCGCCGCGGCAGGCGAAAGTACTCGTCGAACGTCATCACACCAGGAATGTTTCTCTTAACCAGATGGCTGGCCGGGGCAAGCGCCAGCGATTGTCCAATCTCGGCGGACAGCCCTGCCCGCCCCACCACCGGCAGGCTGCCGTAGCGCGCTACGTACTGCACGTACCCATAGTGAAATGGTTCATCGAACCCATCCCACAACGGTGTCAAGCCGGCATACAAAACTACATTTGCTGCCCCATAAGCGACTAAGGCGATGCTAAGCCTCGCCGCCCAGGCTCGGTGGAGCAGCGTCGCGCAGCCCCGAATTGGCCGCCGGCCAGCGAATTCCATGTGGATATATTGTATACCTTGCGCGTGTCCGGGGTTGCCGAAGTTAGTCAGCCACACAGCCGATCTGAAGGTCCACGAGCGGGTCCCGAGATTCACGCGGGCGTGTGCCAGGAAACAGACGTGCTAAATGCAACTAACTCAATTGTAATTGTATTGACAACGCCCAGCCGCAGGGATACGCTACTTTAGGCAATAAAGTTCTAGACTTATTAAGAGTTCTACAACTTCATCAATGGAGACTAAACGGATGAATCGCCATCTTCTTCTCGCAGGAGTGCTTTCTCTGTCAGCATCGTCCTTGTCCGCTCAGACGTTCCAGGTCATTGCGCCTAGCGGTCACACGTATAGCGTCACTGTTACAGCGAAGACGAATAGCGGCCGTTCAGCGGCGTCAGGCTCTACCACAAGTCGTTACTTCTATACCCCGGCCGCCATCCTTCCATCGACCCAAACGGGTAATAACTACTATGTCCTGTTCGTTGGCAACAACTCCAGTAGCGGGGCCACCCCTACCAACGAGTCCATTTTTCTGACACAATCGGCCGACGGCTACGACGGGTTTACCGATCCGGTCGCGATACTTGGCCAATCCGGCACGAACATCTGCGACATGACCGCCCCCAGGGCGATCTACGACGACAACCTCGGCGAGTGGCACGTTTTCGTCCAGGCCGTGATCGGGACTGCCAGTTCGTGCCCGTATCCGACCGGGCCCGCCTACATCTTCGAGGCGACCGGGCCGAGCCTCAGCCCGGGGAGCCTACAATGGGTCATGTCCTCGCCGGGGGTTGCGAAGCCGATTATCCAGAGCGCCTGCGTGGCGAATGCCGAGCAGCAGGGCGAGAACCCAGCGAGTCAGTGCAACGGGGTCAACGACGCAGACGGCATCGGCCAGGAGTTCCAGGCGTTCAATATCGGGAAGTATACTGGCACCGCAGGGCTGTCAACGTCGTATCCGTTCATGCTGAACTATTACGACTATTCCTACACAGGTCCTGGCGGCGGCGGGGAACTGTTCGGGTACTTATCGCCGTGGAGCGACGGCGTAAACAACTGGTACTTCTGGTACAACACGCCCTCGGCATCTCTGGACAAGGCCTGCGGCGGCTATGAGGTCCTGTGGCCTGACGTGATTCTCGCGCACTCCTTAGAGGAGTCGAGCAATGGAGATCCTAGCATTGCAATCGGATCGGACGAATCATGCAGCGCAAGCCCAACGGGTAGGGGTCTAGCCTTTTGGTCCACCCTCGTTCCGTACTACGGGAGCGGGTACTTATCGAACATAGGCATAGGCCCGACCAACGCCCTATACTTCAATAACACCAATAGCAACATAGTCGATGGGACCTTTCCTTCTGCGGGAACGGGCATAGACGACCCGAAGTTCGCGCGCAACGTTTACGGGTACCTGGAGCCCACCTCCTACTCGCCCACTACGTGGACGTCGTACATTTACTACGGAGTAACTGACTTTGGCACGTGGAACGGCAGCACTCCCGGGGGATTCCGCGTCAGCCAAGTCACAATCACGGAGCAATAGCCCGGCCTTCACCTGCTTCGGCAGGCTCCGCTGGGCTGTGAACTACGAGATTCCTTTTTGAACAGGATTCGGACGCTATGAAAGCGCCCCCGTTAGGAGGCGCTTTCATAGCATGCGGCCTGTGTTGCCTTCAGCCATTGAAAATTGAAAAGGGGGACGCGCTGGCTCTGGCGGTTTACCAGCACGCCTAGACGCGCGAGACGAGGCGGTCGGCGTACGACGACTTAAAGCGGGCCCTCCGTTGCTCGCACAAAGCGCACGCCTGCGCCATGCTCTCGTGGTTCCTCCAAGCGTTTTCTCTGTTATCTCAACGGTTGAGCGCTTTCTTCACTTCCATGTGAGGGGGAACGACCGCATCGAATAGTACCTTCACCGGACGCGCGGCGGCCATCTTCACTTCCACCCCTGGGATTCCTCGCACCGCCAGCAGGCGAGTCAGTTCCGCGCTCTCCCGATCCAGCCAGCCGGCCTCTGCCGACGGCCCTCCTGTGAGAGCGTCCAGGAGGCGCAAGCCGGCCGTGCCGAGGTCGGCTAAGTCCTTCGAAAACGGCTGCAATTCCACCAGAAACACGTTGCCTTCGGCCATCGCCTGGAAGCGCGCATCGTTAGCCGCCCACTCGGCAAACCGGGCGCGAAGAAACGCCACATCGGGCTTCGATGCCGGATCGGCGACCACCCGCTTGGCCGCCTGTTCCAGGGCGCGAACGCTCCCGCTCTCCGGCGGGACGGCATCCACGAACCGGTTGAAGGGCGTCAACGTGGTGTTGCGCCGGGCGCTGCGGGCGCTCAATCCCAGGGCTTCGGCGGCTTCCACCAGGGTCCGCAGCGGCTCCAACGGTCCTCCGCCCGCTATGCGCGCCACCATCCTCTCGCCATTCGCGTGGTGCCTGACGCCGGCAAAGTCCAGTTGCCAACTGACGGCCTCCAGGCGGGCGTACATGGAATCCACGTCGGTGGTTTCCTTGGGCGACCACAACCGCTCGGCGATCGCCGCCATGCGCGGCCAGATCCGCGAATCCACGGTTTCCGCGTTCACCAATTCGGCCCACATGCAGGCCTCGCCGCCTAGGATCAAAGCCGCTTGATCGGCGGTGAGTTGCGCCGCCGGACCGCCCAGCGGATCGACCGCATAGTGGAGACTGGCCGGGCTCAGGTGATCCAGATAATACCCCGACGACAGGATCGCGCCGAAGCCTTTCGAAGCCGCTTCGGCCAGCGACGCCGCGCCGCGCCACGACTGGATGACGGTGCCCGCCGGCAGGCCCGCGTCCAGAATCTCATCCCACCCGACCGGCGTCTTTCCGTACTTCGCCAGGATCTTCTCGATGCGCTGGTTGAAATAAAGCTGCAGTGCCTTGTTGCCATCCAGGTTCTTCTCTTTCGCGAAAGCCTGAATGGATTCCGACGCTGTCCACTGCTTGCCATTCACTTCGTCGCCGCCGATATGAAAATACGGGTCGGGGAACAGCGCGGCCATCTCTCCGATGAAGCCGTCCAGGAAGGTGTAGGTGAATTCGTTGGTGGGATCCATGGCGCTATCGAAGATTCCGAAATCGCGTCCGATATCGTAAGGCCCCGGCGCAGCGGCCAGTTCGGGATAGGCCGCCAGCCAACTGGTAGTGTGACCGGGAATATCGAACTCCGGCACCACGCGGATGCCGCGCTCGCGCGCATACGCCACGATGTAGCGCAACTGGTCCTGGGTGTAGTACAAGCCGTCCGAACCCAACTCGTGAAGGTGCGGATACTTCTTGCTCTCGGCGCGGAAGCCCTGGTCGTCGGAAAGATGCCAGTGGAACACGTTGAGCTTCACCGCGGCCATGGCGTCGAGGTTGCGCTCCACCACATCGATCGGCATCCAGTGGCGCGACGAGTCCAGCATGAGCCCGCGCCAGGGGAACCGCGGCCGATCCTCGATATGCACGGCCTGGACCTCGAAACCACTCGCCCCGGGAACCACCAACTGCAGGAAAGTCTCCAACCCGTGAAGTGCACCCGAGACGGCGGGAGCCTTCAACACCGCGCCATCGGGCGTGACGTCCAACACGTAAGACTCGTCCTCGCGCAGCTTGGGATAGTCGGGGCCGGCGGCCGCGCATTCCACGCGCAGAACCGCATGGCTGGCGTCGGCAGCCTTCGCCGTGGGCAAGGCGATACCAGTCTGACTCGCCAACCGCGAGAGGAACCGGTCTACGGCGCCTGGGAGCCTGGCATCGCTGACGCCGGACAGCGCCACGGTGAACGTGGGGCCGATCGACAGCGCCCCCTGGCCGGCCGTGGATACCGCCGGCAGCGGCATCAATGCCGGAGTCGCCGCGGTGGCCGCAGCGGAGAGAAGGCCCAGGAGCAAAAAAGTTCGACGCATTCCTATTACTTGAACATCCCTCCACGATTTCGGCAACTGAGGCCGTTCGCAAACCTGGTCGAAATTCCGGGCGGTCTCCCGCAAACAGCGGGTGGACAAAATAGTTATGCGAAATCTCCCGACAACGCCCCTCCTGCATTTAGAGAGACATATGCCAAAATCCAGCCAAGCACTGATCCCCCTCGAAGTCATCGAGAGCAGGATTCTGATTCTCCGGGGCCACCGGGTGATGCTCGATCGCGACCTTGCGGAACTCTTCGGGGTGCCTGTCAAGCGCCTCAACGAGCAGGTAAAACGCAACGACAGCCGGTTCCCGGACGACTTCATGTTCCAACTTACCCTGGACGAAGGAAAAGCGGTCCTCCATTCAAGGTCGCAAATTGCGACCTTGAACCGCGGGCTCAACATCAAGTACCGGCCGTACGTCTTCACGGAGCACGGGACGGTGATGCTGGCGAACGTTCTGCGCAGCCCCGTGGCAGTCCGCGCCAGCATTCAGGTAGTCCGCGCCTTCGTGCATCTACGCCAGATGCTCGCCACCAACCAGGACCTGGCCCGGAAGATCGAGGCACTGGAGCACAAAGTGGGCAAGCACGACACCGATCTTCAAGCGGTTCTCGCCGTTCTGCAAAAGCTCCTGCAAGCGCCCAAGGCGCCGCCGAAGCGTCTCATCGGGTTCGTTGGGTTGGGCAAACGGTAGCAATTCAGGCCCCCCATCCCCGATCTGTTAGCCTGAAATCATGCGGTTCGCCGATTCCATCTTTGCCGGGCGTTTTGGCATCACTGCCCGGGACCTCAACCGCTACCTGGCCGAGGCGCTTTCGCAGGGCGGCGACTTCGCGGATCTCTATTTCGAATACCTGCTCACCAGCTCCATCGGCATCGACGAATCCATCGTCAAAAGCGCCTCCCAGGGCGTCTCCATGGGCGTGGGAGTCCGCGTCATCGCGGGCGAGCGCACCGGGTATGCCTATTGCGACGACCTGTCGCCGGAGAAGGTCCTCAAGGCCGCAAACGTGGCGGCGCACATCGCCTCCGGACCCAGTAAGATCGACAAGTTCAACCTCAATGAGGGCCTCCGCCACAACTTGTACCCGGTTGTAACCGCGCCCACCGAAACCGCCCTGTCCGCGCGCGTGGATCTGGTCAAACGCGCCGACCGTGCGGCCCGCGCCTACGATCCACGAGTGTTTCAAGTGCAGGCCGGCTATGCCGACAACCTGCGCCACGTGCTGGTGGCCACAAGCGATGGCGTGCTCACGATGGATTGCCAGCCGCTGGCGCGTTTGAGCGTGACTGCCCTGGCGCGCCGCGACGGCGAAACGCCGCAACAGGGCCACTCCGGCGGCGGCGGACGCGTGGATTTGGACTTCTTCCTGAAGGATAAACCGCCGGAATATTTCGCCCGCGAGGCCGCCCGCGAAGCCATCGCCATGCTGGACGCGGCGGAAGCGCCGGCCGGCGAGATGACGGTGGTGCTGGGTCCCGGATGGCCGGGCATTCTGTTGCACGAAGCCGTGGGCCACGGCCTGGAAGCCGATTTTAACCGCAAGGGCGTCTCGGCCTTCAGCGGCCGGATCGGCCAGAAGGTGGCCAGCGAACTGTGTACCGTGATCGACGACGGCACCATCCTCAACCGCCGCGGCTCGCTAAATGTGGACGATGAGGGACACCCCACGCAGCGCAACGTGCTCATCGAAAATGGCGTCCTGCGCGGCTACCTGCAGGACAAGCTCTCCAGCACGCTCATGGGCGCCGCTTCCACCGGCAGCGGGCGGCGGGAGAGTTACGCCCACATCCCCATGCCGCGCATGACCAACACCTTCATGCTGGCCGGCCAGAGCGATCCCGACGAAATTGTGCGCTCGGTGCCCAAGGGACTTTACTGCGCCAATTTCGGCGGCGGACAGGTGGACATCACCAACGGAAACTTCGTGTTCTCGGCGTCCGAGAGCTACCTGATCGAGGACGGCAAAATCACCCGCCCGGTGCGTAACGCCACCCTGATCGGAAACGGTCCGGAGGCTCTCAAGTACGTCAGTATGGTGGGCCATGACCTGAAGTTGGACGAAGGCGTCGGGACCTGCGGCAAGGCTGGCCAAAGCGTGCCCGTGGGGCTGGGAATTCCCACCGTCAAGATCGACCGCATGACTGTGGGGGGCACCGCGTGAACGGGATTCATCTGCTGGAACTGGCCAACGACGTGGTGCGGAAGGCCGTCTCCGCCGGCGCGAGCGATGCCGAATGCACCATCGGCGAGGGCGACGAGTTCTCGGCCGAAGTGCGCATGCGCGAGATCGAGAGCCTCAAAGAGGCCGGCTCGCGCGGCATGGGGCTGCGAATCCTGGTCGGCCAGCGGACCGGTTCGTCCTATACGTCGGACCTTTCGGGCGAGGGCATCGAGCGGCTGGTTCGGTCGGCCTTCGAGATCGCAGAGATCACTACCGAGGATCCATTCGCCGGACTGCCCGATGCCGGCGAACTGGGCTCCGTCGAGGGCGATCTCAAGCTATATTCCACGGCCATCGAGAATCTCGATCCGGCGCACAACATCGAGCTGGCGAAACAGGCTGAAGCCGCTGCCTTTGCCGCCGATCCGCGCATCTCCAATTCCGACGGCGCGTCGTTCGATTCCGGAACTTCGCGGCACATTTTCGCCAATTCCCGAGGCTTCTCGGGCGAGTATCGCACCAGCAGTTGCTCGCTGAGCGCATCCCCGGTGGCCCGCGACGGCGATTCGATGGAGCGCGATTATTGGTTCTCCATGGCGCGCGATCCCGGGGGCTTGCAGCCCGCCGCCGAAATCGGCCGCATCGCCGCCCAGCGCGCCCTTCGGCGATTGCATCCCGTCAAGGTGGACACTCAAAAAGTCCCGGTGGTCTTCGAGCCGCGCACCGCACGGTCGCTGCTCGACAGCATCTTCGACGCGGTCCACGGCATGTCAATCTACCGCCAGGAATCGTTTCTGGCCGGGAAACTCGGCGAAAGGGTGGCCGGCGAAAACGTGACGGTGATCGACGACGCCACCCTCCCCGGTCTTTTCGGCACCTCTCCGTTCGACGACGAAGGCGTGCCCTCGCGCCGCACCCCGGTGATCGAACGCGGCGTGCTGAAAAGCTACCTGCTGAATACCTATGCGGCGCGAAAACTGGGCATGAAAACTACCGGCAATGCGTCGCGCGGGTTGGCGGGGAATGCGGGGATCGGGCACGGGAACTTTTTCCTGGAAGCGGGCGTCCAAACCCCCGACCGGATTGTCGCCGGTATCTCCAACGGATTTTTCGTCACCGGCCTCATGGGGTTCGGAGTCAATATCGTGACAGGAGACTATTCGCGGGGCGCCACCGGAATGTGGATCCGCAATGGAGAACTGGCGTTCGCGGTTTCCGAGGTCACCATCGCGGGCAATTTGCGGGATATGCTTCTAAGTGTGGAGGCTGTGGGAAGCGATCTGGAGTTTTCCGGCGCCATGGCGGCTCCCACGCTGAAGATTGGAGAAATGACCGTTGGCGGCAAATAGCGCGGCACCCTTGAAGGAAAATAAGCGGGTCTCCATACCACCGGTGCTGATCGTCGTCGTTCTGGTACTGGTGGCGGGCCTGGTTGGATTTTTCTATTTGGACCATGCGGCCAAGCAGCCGCCTCCTAAGGATCCGCCCCTGACGGGCGCAGCCTGGGAGTACGTACATCATGGGTTTCTGCCCATCACGGACTTCAAGATGGAAGCCCACGAAAGCTACCTCAAACAGCAGGTGGTGGAAATCACGGGCAAGATCGGAAACAGCGGCGACCGCGTGATCGATACGGTGGAGATCGTCTGCGTCTTTTACGATCCGTACGGCCAGATGGTAATGCGGCGGCGCGTGGCCATCGTCAAACCGGGCGGGCGCCTGGCCCCGGGCGAGTCCAAGCCGTTCCGTCTGCCCTTCGACGACCTCCCGGCCGGTTGGAACCAGGCGATGCCGCAGATGGTGATCGCGCGCATCGATTTCTCGTAAGCGTCGCGCGGCCGGCGGTACGCTAGTCTAGAGCTATGCGGAAAGGCGATCATCGGGTACTGCGTGTTCTCGGTCGTACCGAGATTGCCTTCATTGTTTCCGTGGTTGCCTTCCTGCTGCTGAACCTGTTCGGCGCCAATCTTTTATGGCAGGCCCTGCTGGCGATTCCCGTGTTCGTCCTCGGGGTGGCCACCGTATATCGCACCGTGCGCCGCATTCTGCGTGGCGCGGTGTGGCGGCTGCGGAACCGTTTGATTGTGGCCTACGTGTTCATCGCCGTGGTCCCCATCATTCTCATCCTGGCCCTGGCCGGGCTGGCCGGTTACGTGGTGATCGGAGAGATGGCGGTCTACCTGGCCAACCGCGAACTGGAGAGCCACCTGTCGCAGATGCACCGGCAGGCCATGGCCCTGGCGCGCGTGCCGGCCCGCGATCCGGAATCGGCCCTCAACCGCACTGCCGAGGTGTTTCGCCAGCAGCATATTTCCGATTTCGAATTGGTAGCCTCCGGCGCCCACGACCTGCGCTATCCGCCGGAATCGACCCTCACCGAACCTCCCGCATTCCGCAGGGACCGAACCTTCGGCCTGGCCGTGATGCACCCTCCGGGCAAGCCCGAGGCGCTCTACGCCTGGTCCCACGCCGTCGAACGAGGCAGCAGCGTCACCATCGTCGCTCCCATCAGGCACGAAATACTGGCGGGACTGGTACCCGGATTGGGCGACGTGAATTTCGTGGACCCGCTCGCCGCCGAGCCTACACGCCTGACCGGACCTTCCGGACGTACACACCTCCCGCCCAAGGCGCATTTCTACGATGTCCAGGTCGAAGGCTTCTATCCCATATTCGTTCCCGACTGGGATTCGCCCCAGGCGGAGCCACGCAGATTGTTCCTGGTTGTCACCACGCGCCTCTCGGCGGTACTGAACACCGTCTTCCAGAATCCTCATTGGAACGATTTCGTTTTCATCGGCCTGGTGATCGTCTCGATCCTCCTGCTGTTGGTGGAACTGGCCTCGCTGGTAGCCGGCGTACAACTCAGCCGCACCATTACCGGCGCGGTGCATGAACTCTACCAAGGTACGAAGCACGTCAAGGATGGCGATTTTTCGTACCGCATCCCCGTACAGGGCCACGACCAGCTTGCCGATCTGACCAACTCGTTCAATACCATGACCGCGAACCTGGGCCGGCTGATCGTCGTAGCCAAGGAAAAGGAGCGCCTGGAGTCCGAGCTCGAAATCGCGCGCGAAGTGCAGAACAAGCTCTTCCCCAAGGACGTTCCGCATTCCCTCACCCTCGAGTTGAAGGGCGTCTGCAGTCCCGCGCGCATGGTATCCGGCGACTACTACGATTTCATGGCTCTGCCCGGCCACGCCCTGGCGTTCGCCATCGGCGACGTGGCGGGAAAAGGCATTTCCGCGGCGTTGCTCATGGCGACCATTCAATCCACCATGCGCACGCAGTGGAGCGCGGGCAACGGCGATGGTCCGCGGCACTTTTCCACCGCCAGGATGGTCGGCACGCTGAACCGTCAGTTGTACGACGCCACGTCCCCCGAGAAGTACGCCACCTTTTATTTCGCGCTGTGGGACGAAGCCTCCAGTTCGTTGACTTACACCAACGCCGGACATCTGCCGCCCCTGCTGCTCCGCGGATCGGCGTTCGAATCGCAGGATTCCAACGGCACCGTGGTGGGCGCATTCCCCTTGGCGCGCTATGAAGAACGGACCGTTCTATTGTGCCCCGGCGATCTGCTGGTGGCCTACACCGATGGCATCACCGAACCCGAAAACGCCTACGGCGAAATGTTCGGCGAGGAGCGCCTCAAGGAACTACTAGTCAAGCATGAAGCCGCCGATTCGTCGGAGATCATCGCCCACACCATGGAGGCGGTGGTCCAGTGGACCGGTTCTTCGGAATTGCAGGACGATATGACCATGATCGTGGCTCGTCACCTATGAGAGTACTCACCGCGGAACAAATGCGCGAGGTCGATCGGCGCACCGTCGAATTGGGCATCCCCGGCATCGTCCTGATGGAGAATGCCGCTCACCGCGTGGTGGAGTTTCTCGTGCAGCGGTTCGCTCCGCTGGGGTCGCAACGAATCGTCGTGCTGTGCGGCAAGGGCAACAACGGCGGCGACGGCCTGGCGATCGCGCGCCAGCTTCATACGCGCTTCCGGCCGCTGGCGCTCGACGTGGTTCTGCTGGCCGCTCCCGAGGATCTGAAGGGCGACGCGGCCGCCAACCTCCGCATGCTGGCCGTGGCCGGCTGCCCGGTCCTTTCCGAAATCCCCGAACGGGCGCGCCACGCCACCGTGGTGATCGATGCGTTGCTCGGCACCGGCATTACCGGCCCGGCGGGCGGCCGCATGCTCGAAGGAATCCGCCAGATCAACTCCGCCTTTGCCCTGGCCAAGGTGGTGGCCGTCGATCTTCCGTCCGGCATGGCCAGCGACTCGGCCGAGCCTGTCGGCGAAACCGCCCGCGCCGATTACACCGTCACCTTCACCGCGCCCAAGCCGGCGCAGGTGCTGCCGCCCAATTGCGACCGCGTGGGCGAGTTGGTGGTCGGCGCGATCGGCAGCCCCGAAGAACTTTACCAGGACGCCTGGCTCTCGCTGCTGGAGCCGGCGATGTTCCGATCGCTGCTGCAGCCGCGGCCTCCGGGCGGTCACAAGGGCACCTTCGGGCACGTGCTGGTGATCGCCGGGTCGCGCGGGAAAACCGGCGCCGCCGCTATGGCTGGCATCGCGGCCCTGCGCTCCGGCGCTGGACTGGTGACCGTGGCCTCGGCGTCGAGCGCCATCTTTGTGATCGCCACTCATGCCCCCGAGTTGATGACCGTGCCGCTGACGGAGACTCACAACGGCGCCATTGCCCAAGCCGTCGATCTGGAATCCCTGATCGAGGGGAAAACCGTGATTGCCATCGGCCCGGGACTTGGCCGCCATCCGGGCACCGACACCCTCGTGGCCACCGTAGTGGAAGAGTTCGCCCGGCCCATGGTAGTCGATGCCGATGCGCTGGGAACCCCGGTCCAAGGCGCGCCCGGCCGCGTGCGCGTGCTCACGCCCCACCCCGGCGAAATGGCGCGTCTTACCGGCCAGACCGTCACTGAGATTCAGAAGGACCGCGTCGGCGCCGCCCGCGCCTTAGCCATCGCGCGCCAGGTCACCGTGGTGCTGAAGGGCCAACGCACGCTCATCGCCTTCCCCGACGGCCGCGTTTGGATCAATCCCACTGGCACTCCGGCCATGGGCACCGGCGGATCTGGCGATATCCTCACGGGGTTGATTGCAGGCTTACTCGCCCAGTTCCCGTCGCAGCCCGACGAAGCTGTCGCCGCCGCCATCTACCTGCATGGACGCGCGGGCGAGCTCGGCGCGCGCTCTCTCGGCGAGAAGTGCCTCATCGCCACCGATCTGCTGCGGTACCTTCCGCAAGCCATGGAGGAATGTGCCGACCTACCGTGCGGCCTCTGAGGCCGAGACCATCGAACTGGGCCGGCGCCTGGCGCGCGAATTGCCGGCCCACGGCGTGGTCCTCCTGATCGGCAACCTGGGCGCCGGCAAGACCACGCTGGCGAAGGGCATCATCAGCGGACTGGGCGCCGCCGAACCGGACGACGTCTCGAGCCCCACCTTTACCTTGATTCACGAGTACGCCGGCGGCCGCATCTACCATGTGGACCTGTACCGCCTGGACGATGAGCGCGAAGTCTCCACGCTCGGCCTGGAAGAGCTGTTCGAGCGCGACGCCATGGTGCTGATCGAATGGGGCGAGCGCTTCCCGCGCCTGATGCCCGCCGCGCGCACCGAGATCCGCATCCGCGCGACCGCCGAAGACGAACGGGAATTCGAACTGGATACCTTATGAGCAAACAACCGTGGGCACTGATTCTTGGAGCGAGTAGCGGATTCGGCGAGGCCACCGCGCTGGAGTTGGCGCATGCCGGCATGAACATTTTCGGCGTGCATCTGGACGGCCGCGCGCGCGCCCCCCATGTCGCCGAGATTCAGGAGCGCATCCGCCAATTGGGCCGCGAGGTCCTCTTCTTCAACTGCAATGCCGCCGACGACGGCCGGCGCCGCGACTGCATCGCCCAGATGTCGGCACGCCTGCAAGAGCCCCCGGGAACCCTGCGCGTGATCCTGCACTCGCTGGCTTTCGGCGCTCTCAAGCCCCTCGCCGGAGCCGAGGAAGTGGCCTCTCGCCATCAGCTTGAACTAACCGCCGACGTAATGGGCCACTCGCTGGTCTATTGGGTGCAGGAGTGTCTGCAAGCCGGCATGCTCGATAGAGGCGCCCGTATTTTCGCCATGACCAGCGCCGGCAGCACGCGCGTGATTCCCAGCTACGGACCGGTCAGCGCCGCCAAGGCCATTCTGGAAGCGCACATCCGGCAACTCGCCGTGGAACTGGCCCCGGCGGGGATCACCGCCAACGCTATCCTGGCCGGCGTGACCGAAAGCCCCGCGCTCCGCCAGATCCCCGGTCACGAGAAGATCCTGGAATTCGCCAAACTGCGCAACCCCAGCAAGCGTCTTACGCAAGCCGAGGACGTGGCCCGTTGCATCGCCGCGCTCTGCCATCCCGCGACTTACTGGCTCACGGGGAATACGCTGCAAGTGGATGGCGGTGAGAGCATTGTGGGATAAAGACCACCCCGAATGTTCCCGTAGCAATGAGTTATTTCTGGATGCTCCCCGCCTGACGCCAAGCGAAAGTTTGGCGCGCTATGCCGATTTGCGCCTCGGGCGCTTTGCGGGAGGTTCCGGCTCCGCAAACTTGAATCCGGGAGGAAGGGGCTTGTTCTCGAGGTATTCGAGCAGGCGGAGGTTGTCGTAGTTGAACCGAGCGGCCAGGCGGTGCCGGTAGGCATGCAGGTCGGCGAAAGGATCGTACCGCGTGGGCCGAACGCGGCCTTTGCTCGATGGCCGCTTGGAGGAACTGCCCGGGCGTGGCGATGAGGGGCGTTCGGCAGCCATGGCGTCTAACCATATTATCGACCAGGTCGCGGATGACAGTACCTTTCGCAAGCCATGGAAGCTGTGAAAAAAACGTACAAGGGCGAGACGGCAGTTCGTGGCGTGCGCACTCATGCGCGCCGCATCCCGACTCATCGGGATGCTCGGCGAACACCCGTAGATTCAGAGGTTCTCCGCCGGGCATCGCCACGAGTGACGACGCGGCACGCATGAGTCCGTGCGCCACGTCGGCGCGCCAATTATTTCACTTCTTCTCACCGCGCCCTTGCCGCCGAGCGAATCGCCTTTTCCCTGAAAGTCCCTTACTTCCGCCCGTTGAACTCCGCCAGCGCCTCTACCATGGCGAGTATGTTCTCCCGCGGCATTCCGGGACTGGCCCCGCCGCCGACCGACAGAATGATACCTTCGCCGCCCGATCCTTCCAGCACCTGAAGCGTCGCCTTTTTCACTTGCTCCGGCGTGCCGCGGACCCCAATCTCCAACGGGTTCACATTTCCCATGAGACACATGCGGTCGCCCACGCGCTTCTTGACGTCGGCGATGTTCCGCTGTTTGCCCCAGTTCAACACGGTGAAGCCGGTATCCGGCAGGAAATCCAGGCAGGCGTTCACTTCCGCATCGTTGTGGTACAACTTCACCCAGTCCTTGGGAAACGCGTCGCAGATACGCTTCAGATATGGGTGCGCGAACTCCTGGTAGGACCTCTTACTAATCAGTCCCACGATGTCGTCGAGGATGAAGATGCCCTCCACGGTGTCGCCCATGGCCTTGTACTGCGCCTTCAGCCAGTCGATCACCACGCGCGTGCACAGGTCGATCAGCTTGTGCGCGCCTTCTGGATTCTCCACCAGGTCCATCATGAAGTTCGAAGTCCCACGCACGAAACCTGCCGTACACAACGGGCCGCGCGCCGTCACCATCGGCAGTATGTGTCCGTGGTCCAGGATGCGCTGCCGGTGCATGGCGATGCGGTGCAGCGTCAGCGCGGCGTAACTGTCGGCTTCCACTTCGTACTCCGCCAGATTATCGACGTCTTCCAGGCGGTACAGCGTGTGGCATTCGCTGGGCGTATTGCCCTGCCAGAATTTGATCTTCACGCCCAGAATCGACGGCTCGGCCGCCATGCCGTACTCCACCCACCACGAGGGAACGAAAATCACGTCGGGAAACTCCCGTATGATCTTCAGGTTCGACTGGAACCAAACTTCCGGGTCCAGGTAATAGTCGAGGTGTTTGATCCCCAGATACCCTGGTATCCAGGGACTGTCTACGATGAGGGCCATCGGGATCTTGTCGAGCTTCTCGCGACGCGACGCTCGCTTGAAGATTTCCCATTGTTCTGGCAGCATAACGATGTCTTGACGAGGCTACTATCCAGTATTGTTGTACCATAAAACTAAATATGAAGATCCAGGATATTCGGGCGACCACGGTCACGGTCCCGCTGGAGGCTCCTTTGCGCCACGCCAATGGGTGTCACTGGGGCCGGTTCGTGCGAACCATCGTCGAAGTGGAGACCGATAACGGACTGATTGGCCTGGGCGAAATGGGCGGCGGCGGCGAGTCGGCGGAGGCCGTGTTCCGGGCGATGAAGTCGTACCTGGTGGGGCACGATCCGGCCCGCCTCGAGGAGATGCGCTTCAAAATCGCCAACCCCACGGCGTCGCTTTACAACAACCGGACGCAGATTCTGGCGGCTCTCGAATTCGCCTGTCTGGACATTTTGGGACAGGCCTGGGGAGTTCCGGTTTGCGACATTCTGGGCGGCCGCCTGCGCGACCAGGTGCCCTTCGCCGCATACTGTTTTTTCCGCTATCCCGACCCGCGCACCGGACGCGGCGAGGTCCGAACTATCGACCAACTCGTCGAGCACGCGCGCAGTTTGAAGCAGCGTTTCGGCTTCACGACCCACAAGTTAAAAGCCGGAGTCTTCCCGCAGGATTACGAATTGGAAGCCTACCGCGCATTGGCCGCGAGCCTGCCCGGCAACTCGTTCCGCTTCGATCCGAACGCCGTCTGGTCCACCGAGCAGGCCATTCGTTTCGGCCAGGCCATCGAGGGGATACGCAATGACTATCTCGAAGATCCCGTCTTCGGATTGCACGGCATGCGCCGCACCCGCGAGATGGTCCGCGTCCCACTGGCCACCAACACGGTGGTGGTCAACTTCGAACAACTGGCCGCCAATGTGCTGGATACCGCCGTCGATGTGATTCTGCTCGACACCACCTTTTGGGGTGGAATCCGCGCCTGCGTGAAGGCTGCGACGGTTTGCGAAACGTTCCAACTGGGAGTCGCCGTCCACTCTTCGGGAGAACTCGGCGTCCAACTCGCCACCATGCTGCATCTCGGCGCCGTGATCCCCAACCTCTCTTTCGCTGCCGACGCCCACTACCACCACTTGACCGACGACATCATCGAGGGCGGCTTGATGCGCTACGAAGGCGGAACGATCCGCGTGCCCGACGGTCCCGGTCTGGGGATTAAACTCAATCGTGACAAGATGCGCGAGTATCACGAACTATACCAGCGCCTGGGGGGCTACCCGTATGACCAGGATCCCGGCCGCCCTGGTTGGACCCCCATCGTCCCCAACGACCGCTGGGCCGACCCGAACGACGACCGGCCCGTTTCCATCCCTTATTGAAGGAACCGACATGATACAAACTGCCGTGGCCTTTGTGGGGCAGGTTGGCAACCTGCGGCCGAGTGGCACTCGGCCTGCCGACGCTTGCACTGGGCTCTCGCTGGCATTCAGCTCCCGCTTTGCAAGTCGGCAGGGGGGTTGCCAACCCCCCGCAGGATGCCATCCTGCCCCACAAATCCACGCGTTCATCGCACTGCTTGTGATCTTCCTTCCGCTCCTGCTCCACGCTGAAACCGGCCAGAGTGCGTGGCTCCGCTACACCGCGCTGAGCGACACCGCCAGCCGTCCGTACCTGGCCTCGCTGCCCGCATCCGTCACCACCTTCGGCGATTCCCCGGTCATCGATAGTGCGAGGCACGAACTAACCAGCGGAATCCGCCAGCAACTCGGCCGTACACTCCGCCAGGAATCCCACTTGCCCGCCGAAAGTTCCTTCGTTCTCGGCACTCTGGCGGACCTTCGCCAGTTTCACCTGGACGCCAACCTCGACTCCGACGCCTTCTGGCTGACCACCGCCATCGCCAACGGTGTCAGTTACACCGTGGTGACCGCGTCCAACGATCGGGGCGTGCTCTACGGCGTCTTCGCCCTGCTGCGCAAGATCTCGCTCGGCGAGCCAATCGCCCATTTGGACGAGCGGCAGTCCCCCTACGCTCCGCTCCGCTGGGTCAACCAGTGGGACAACCTGGATGGCTCCATCGAACGCGGCTACGGCGGCCGGTCCATCTTTTGGGACGGCGGGCGCGTGCGCGACGACCTCACTCGCGTGGCCGAATATGCACGCTTGCTGGCCTCTCTCGGCATCAATGCCTGTGCCATCAATAACGTCAACGCCAACCCTAAACTTCTCACTCCGGACTTCATTCCTCAGATCGCCCGCATCGCCGCCCAATTCCGCCCCTGGGGCGTGCGTGTAGCGCTGTCCATCGATTTCGGCAGCCCCAAAACCGTCGGCGGCCTCGACACCTTCGATCCGCTGGACCCCCAAGTCGCCGCATGGTGGAAGGCCAAAATCGATGAACTCTACCAGGCCGTTCCCGATCTCGCCGGCCTGGTCCTCAAAGCCGATTCCGAAGGCCGCGTCGGCCCCTCCGCGTATAATCGCACGCACGCCGATGCCGCCAACGTGGTGGCGCGCGCCCTAGGGCCGCATCACGGGTACCTCTTCTACCGCGGCTTCGTCTACGACCACCACATGGACTGGCGCAATCCTAAGAACGACCGCGCGCGTGCCGCCTGGGACAACTTCAAGACGCTGGACGGCCTGTTCGACGACAACGTCATCCTCCAGATCAAGAACGGTCCCATCGATTTCCAGGTGCGCGAACCGGCCTCGCCACTCTTCGGCGCGCTGGAGAGAACCAATCAGGCCATCGAACTGCAGGTCACGCAGGAATACATGGGACAGTCGCGGCACACAGTCTTTCTGGGCCAGCAGTGGAAAGAGACGCTGGATTTCGACATGCACGCCGCCGCGACTCCCACGCCCGTCAAAGCGCTGTTGGCCGGGAAGCTCTTCCATCGGCCCGCAGGAGGCTTTGTCGGCGTCGTAAATGTTGGATTGGACGAATCCTGGTGCGGGAATCAATTGTCGCAGGCCAATCTCTACGCCTTTGGGCGACTCGCCTGGAATCCCGATCTGACTGCCGGGCGTATTGTCGATGAATGGACCCGCCAGACGTTCGGTAACGACCCCAAGGTGGCCGCCGCCGTGAGCGCCATCCAGCTCACTTCCTGGCGTACTTACGAGAACTACACCGGTCCGCTCGGCTTGCAGACTCTCACCGATATCGTCGGCAACCACTACGGCGTGAATGTCGAGGCCTCCGAGCGCAACGGCTGGGGGCAGTGGCACAACGCCGACGAAACCGGCGTGGGCATGGACCGCACCTCCGCTACCGGAACCGGTTACATAGGGCAATACCGGCCTGCCGTGGCCGCTGTCTACGAGTCGCTCAAGACGTGCCCCGACGACCTCCTGCTCTTCCTGCACCACGTTCCCTACACCTACATCCTGCATTCCGGCAAGACCGTGATTCAGTCCATCTACGACTCGCACTACCAGGGCGCCGACGCCGTCGAAGGCTATGTCCGTCAGTGGAAGTCGCTGCAAGGCCTGGTGGACGAACAGCGCTACCACCAGGTGTTGGCACAGCTCGAATATCAGGCTGGCCAAGCCGTGGTCTGGCGCGACGCCGTCAACACCTGGTTCAACCGCACCTCCAAAATCGCCGATGTCCAGGGGCGCGTGGGCCAGCATCCCGGCCGCTTCGAGGCGGAATCCATGACGCTCGAAGGCTACACGGTGCGCGAGATCGCACCTGCCGAAGACGCATCCGGCGGGAAAGCCGTCGGTTGTCCGTCCGGCACGCCGCAATGCACCGCTACTCTGAAATTCAGCGGCGCTCCCGGCTGGTACACGCTGCGCGTCCAATACTTCGACCAGGCGAATGGGGTCTCGCACTTCCGCGTTTTCGTCAACCGGCAACTGGTTGACGAATGGTCCGCCGATCTTCGCCTGCCCACGTTCCGTCTGGACTCCAGCTCGTCAACGCGCCGCACCGTTTCCGGCATCGCTCTTCGCCCCGGCGACGAGATTCGCATCGAAGGCCAGCCTGACAGCGGCGAACTCGCCGGCCTGGATTACCTCGAAATCCAAAAACTGCAATGAATCGCCAATACTACCTCGACCTGGCGTCGTCCGGTCTTCGCATGCCCATCGGCGCCGACCTGGTTCTGCATGAGAGCCCCGACGCCGAGCAAATTGTCCTTGATGGCCGCCGCCTGGCGGATGTCGTCGCTTCGACCGCCCGGCGTTACGGTACGCCGCTGGCCGTCCCGCTGATGGACCTTCGCCTGGAGAAAGCCGACCTTCTCGGCCTCCTCGGCGTGACCGGCGTCGATGCGGACTCTTTCCATTTCTCCGAGCCGCCCGCGGCGGATCTCCCGGCCCCCGACGCCCCGTTCGCCGCCGCCAACCAGGCGCAGTTCGACGCCATCCGTCACATCCACGGCACTGATCTGGTGCCCGTGGGAATGTCGATCGGCCCATTCTCGCTGACCACCAAGTTGATTGCCGACCCCATCACCTCCATCGCCATGGCCGGCATGGGCGTGACCGCCGAAGAGGACGCGGGCGTGCGGATGGTGGAGCGTTGCCTGCGCCTGGCGGAGTTCGCCATCGAGCGCTCGCTGCGCGCGCAGATCGCGGCCGGCGCCGCCGCGGTGCTGGTCTGCGAGCCCGCCGCCAACGTGGTGTACCTGTCGCCCCGGCAACTGGCCGCCGGGTCGGACATCTTCGAGCGCCTGGTCATCCAGCCGAACCTGCGGCTGCGGCGCCTTCTGGCCGATGCCGGAGTAGATCTGATCTTCCACGACTGCGGCGAACTGAACGACTTCATGGTGCGCGAGTTTTCGACGCGCCTCGATCCGGCCATCCTGAGCCTGGGGAGTTCGCGCAAACTGTGGGAAGACGCCGCGCTGGCGCCCAAACACGTCGTCCTATTCGGAAACCTGCCGACAAAGAGCTTCTACTCCGATGCCGCGATGCCCGTCGAGAAGGTGGAGAACCTGACGCTGGAGTTGATCGAACGCATGCGCGTCGCGGCGCATCCGCATATTCTGGGGTCGGAATGCGACGTCCTGCACGTTCCCGATGCGGCCGCCACTATCCGCCACAAAGTGGACGTGATGCTCACCTGCGGCCGCGCGGGGTAAGCGTTCCTATCAAACAAAACCGGCGCCTCCGGGGTTACTCCCGAAGGCGCCGGTTTTCAAACCGAAGTAGCAGGTGTTAGAACCGCAAATACCCTCCCACTTGCAGGATGCGCGGGCCCACGCCCTGCGTGGTCAAAACGCTGCTGATCACGCTGTAATTGCCGTAGCTCGTGATGTTGCCATTCGTCACCGTGGGTGTGGCAAATGTGTTTCCGGGATTCGAGAAATTGGGCGTATTGGTCAGGTTGAACGCCTCGCCCAGAATCTCCAACTTGAACCGCTCCTTGAAGGTGAAGGTGCGGGAAACGCTTTGGTTCATGGTGAAAACACCGGGGCCGCGCAGCAGATCTCTACCGGTCGTGCCAAGGCGCGCCGTGGTGATGGGAGCAAACGCCGTCCCATCGAAATACGGGTGGTAGGAGTCGTGGCCTCCCAGTATCTGGACGGTCGGATTGATCTGGTCGGCTGTCTGCGATTGGCCGGCGGCGTTCAAAGAGCTGCTCGAAGCGGCCACCGTAAAGGGCAGACCGCTATAGCGGCTCAGCGTGCCGCTGATTTGGAAGCCGCCGAGAATCTGGGCGGCCACACCGTGGCTGGCCAACTTGTGGCCTTTGCCGAACGGCAGCGGGAAGACGTGATAGAGCTGGAAGGTGTGCGTCCGGTCGTAGCCCGAAGTGGCCTTGTCCAACCGGAACGACACCGGGTACGCCCGGAATAGCGTGCCGTCGCCGTTGTCGCCGTTGTTGGTATCGAGGGCATGAGAGTAGGTGTAGCTCACGCCGACCAATCCAGCGCCGATGCGCTGCTTGATCCTGCTCTGCGATGCATGGTACGTCGAGTCGCCGAACGGCTCATACGAGTTCATATCGCTGGTGATGTACGGATAGAGTTGGCGTCCCGCAGTGCCCGTGCCGGGGGCCGACCCGTTGATGTTGACGCCCGTCATCGTGTGGACGGCATGCGTACCCACGTAGCCGGTTTCAAACGACAGGGTCGAGGTGAATTCGTGTTGGACGAAGAAGTTCCAACTTTGAATGTATCCCCGGTTCATGTTCTTCGCGAACGTCGTGGTGCCCGTGCTGGGCAGGTAGGTGCTGGTGGACGCGGTTGTCGCCGGCTTGAGGGTGCCGACCGAAATGTTCGGGTAAGTGGGCAACGGAATGCCGTCCGCCAAGGTCACTTGCGGATTCTGAGTCGAGCCCGGTACGCCAACATAGCTGATGAATTGGTAAGTGCTCGCCGGACTATAGTCTTCGTTGATCACCGAAGGATACGCATTCCGCTGGTTGCGCATGTTGTCCGGATCCACGGAAATGCCGTACCCGCTGCGGATCACGGTCTTGCTGTCCAAGCGATACGCCGCACCGAAACGCGGTGCGAATCCCTTCTTGCTGGCGGTAGCCCCGGTGTTCCACGGCACGCCGCCCTCGCCGCCGATCAGGATATTGTCAGTCGCCGGATCGAAGCGGACGGCGCCGAAGTTGTCATGCGAGAAGATGGGATAGTACTCCCAGCGCATGCCGTAGTCGATGGTCAATTTCTTGGTCACTTGCCACTGATCGCGCGCGTACATCGACCAGGTGGAAAAGCGCAGCGAATTGGGGTTCTGGAACTGCGTGATCTTTCCAACGTGCGAGGGGTCGCCCAACAGAAACTGCGCCCAGGAGTTGGCAGGAGTGCCGTTGGCATTGACGGCCGCTCCGCCCTTCAATGCCGTCAGCGTGCCATCGAAGCCGAAGGTGCCGCGCGCCGTTCCAAACGTTCCGCCCTGGGGCTGGAAGTGATTCAGAGCGTACTTGTCGTATTCGAAGCCGAAGCGCAGGGAGTGCGACCCTTTGGTTTTGCCGAGGTTGATGGAGGTGGTGTATTGGTTATCGCGGAACTGGAACGGGCTGCCCGTGCCCGCATTGCCCATGTTATTTTCGCCGGTCACCTGGAACGACGGAATGCCATAGTAGTTCGGGCCGACTCCGTTGGTGCCCGGGATCTTCAGCACGTTCAATCCGTAGTCCCCGTCCTGAGGATCGCCGTTGGCGCCGATGTTTTGCCGCGTATAGCCCACGTTGCCGTCCATCAGGAGGGTCGGCGAAAAGGTATAGGTGAAACCGGCCGCGGTAGTCTGCACCCGGCCGCCGGCATGACCCGCATTGCCGCCGTTAAAAGCATCGCCACCCGCCGCGCCTAAATCCAGACCCGCAAAGATATCCATCGGCGAAATGCTGTAGCGTCCCCAGACCATCGACTTCTGTGTGGGGTTGTAGTTGACCTTGAAATCCCAATTGCCACGGTTGGAGTAGGTGTCGCCGTAGGCGTCGTAATTGAGGGTATAGAGGTTCGGCCGCGTCAGCGGGGGCAGGAGTGCCGTCAACGTGGCGGCAGCCGAAGATATGCGGTTGCTCGGAATGATGTTCCCGGCAAAAGGCGTGCGGCCGGTTCCGTCCGCGTTGCCCGTGAGCGGGTCGTAAACGGTCAGGCCCGTAGCGCTGAAGTCTCCCGTGCGCATGGCCGCGGTGGGCAGCGTCAGATTTGTGGCGGATGCGTATTGGACGCGCCGCGAACCCTGATAGTCGGCGAAGAAGAACAGCTTGTTCTTGCCATTGACGACTTTCGGGATCCAGATCGGTCCCCCTACCGCGAACCCGAACTGATTGAAGATGTTCTTGGTCAGCGGGCTGCTGTGGCCGAAGTATTGCACTGCCACCATATCGTTGTTCTGATTGCGTTCGAACAGCGTGCCGTGCAACTGGTTCGTGCCCGACTTGATGACGACGTTCACGGCCGCGCCTCCCGCCGCTCCCTGTTCGGCATCGAAGGCGTTGGTGGTCACGTTCACCATTTCAATGGCTTCCGAAGGCGGTACGTAGGCGATATTCACCGGCAGCCACGGGTAGGCAACGGTGGTGCCGTCGAGTTTCGTACTGTTTCCCGTGGACGAGACTCCGTTCATGAAAAGCGTCTGCGCGCGCTGCGGATTGCCCGCCTCCGAGTTGGCTTCAGGAGCGGCGATGATGCCCGCGCCCGGTATCAGAAACAGCAGACTCTGGAAGTTCTTGCCTTCGCCGCCACTGTACGGCAGGGCTGTCACTTCCTGCGGCGTAATGTCCTGATGAACATCGGCCCGATCGGTTTGCAGCACCACCGCTTCGGCCGAAACTTCAACCGATTCGGTGGTTTGCGAAATCTGGAGTTCCACGTTCACGCGCCGGACTTCGTTCGCGCTTATCGGTACGTTGTTCTCGATAAAGCTGCGGAACGCTTTGGCGGTCACGGTGACCTTATACGGACCCGGTAGAAGGTTGTTGAAACGGTAGATGCCGTGTTCGTCGGTATTGGTTTCGCTCTTGACGTTCGTGTCTTGGTTCAGGGCTTCCACATGGACACCGGGCACGGCGGCACCGGCTGGATCGGTCACATTTCCCGTGAGCGAGCCATAAAGAACCTGAGCGGAGGCAAAGCGCCCGGTGGAGGCTACTGCGAGCAGAACGAGAGCGCAGCGGATCAAACAGAGACCCCTTTTTATCATCTTGGTACAGATCTCCCGAAGCTTAGTTTTGTACTCAAACTAAATATAAGCCTCTTCACCAGGATGTCAAGCGGAAAAACAGGCTATTCGTACCGAATATCGGCATTTTCCCGGATGGAGTGGACCCGCCATTCGGTCAGGAGTCGTCGTTGTCTCCTCCCTCCCACCCCGAAAATCGCCCCGCCTGCACGCTCGATCCGCTTGATTCTGCGGACAGAAGTGCTATGGGTGGCCTCGTGCAATAAATTCGGAAGGCGAACTTAAACCGTATGCAGCAGAACAGTACGCGCCGCAACTGCACCCCTGGCCGCCGCCTGGCAACAGTCCCCCGCCGATCGGATCCGCCTCGGCCAGAGCGGCTGCGGAGGCCGCTCGCGCGACCACCTGACGGAACTGGTTCGCTCCCGCCAGAATGCCGCCATCGTCGCCGTCTGCGACGTTATTCAGGGCGGCGCGATCGGCAAAGCCACGCTCGTCGAAATGCGTGTAACTTTTCAGGAGCCGCGCTGGCGCAAGGACCTTATCGACGTCAACGAGCAGGACGCCGACCGGGAGGCGTTCCAGTCCGACGGGCGCATCGCCGGCCTCTGGATGTTCCACTTCATCGATCTCGCCCCCTGGTACCTCACCAACGCCGCCGGTAACCGCAGCCTCTGGTCCGGCGCCAAGGGCATGCTGGATTTCGACAACCTCAGAATCTCGGGGGACGGCAGTCGCGATCCCAACCGCATCGCCCGGAGTCCATCCGCACCATCATGACGCTCCACAAATCTCTTAGACCACGTAGTGTCCGATACTATCGTTCGAACGGACAACAAACGCCCGTCCAAACGCCGGTGAAAATGCAGCCATCCTATGGCCTGACATGATGCAACTCTGCACTACGCATCCCCAGACATAACCACTTAGGCGCCACATGGCAGAGGCCGCAACTTACACTTTTCGCTTGACACAGCTTTGCGACGGAGAGATAATTCGGCAGCCGAACATAGTGCCGGACTACGTGAAGACTGTGGCAATGGGTGAAGGACCGTTTTCCGCTCCGGAACGGGGCGTGCAAGCCCGTAAGAGAACGGCCGGCCGCTCAAAACAGCGGTATTCCAGCTTCTCAATTGGCCTTTTATTGGACCAATACATCTCAAAAACGGCGGATGATGCGTCAGGCAATGTCCGCTGCCCTCAATTGAGTTTTGGGGGTGCAGGGGCGTTCTCGGGAAGCCCATCCAGGGCTACTCTTTCAGAAGCGTCCTTGCGAAACGGGGAGATCCTAATGAAGAAAGTGGTTCTGCTTTGCGGCACGATCCTTCTGATTGCAGCCGCTGCTTATGGCCAGGGCGGCGGCAATGCCGCCATGACCGGAACGGTTACCGACCCCAGCGGCGCGGTGGTATCCCAAGCCACCGTCACCATGACCCAGGTAGGAACCGAGACAAAACGAACGGCGAGTACCAACGTCAATGGCCAATTCACCATTCCTTCTCTTACGCCCGCGACGTATCGGCTGACTGTCGAAGCCGCCGGGTTCAAGACATACTTCCAGGATGTGACCCTTTTGGCGGACCAGAGCGGTTCGCTCCAGATCCTGATGCAATTGGGGCAAGCGCAGGAAAGGGTCACCGTGGAGGCCACCGCAACGTTGGTCAACACCGTGACGGCGGTGGTCAGCCAGGTGGTTGAGCGGTCCCGGCTAGTGGAGTTGCCTTTGAACGGCCGCAACCCGGCAGATCTCACGAAGTTGGTTGCCGGCACCGTGGATTCCAATAACGGCGCGGGCACGTCCCAAGGGGATACCAAGCAGGTTCCCGGCACCGAAGTGGTCTCGGTCAACGGAGCGCGGCCCGACCAGATCAGTTACAACCTGGACGGCGGCACCAATCAGGACCTGATGAGCAACTCCAATAACCCGTTCCCATTCCCCGACGCGCTTCAGGAATTCAGCGTGCAAACCAATAGTTTCGACACCCAGTACGGCACCAACGCCGGGGCCGTCGTCAACGTCGTCACCAAGTCCGGGACCAATCAGTTCCACGGCGACGTTTTCGAATTCCTGCGCAATCGGGAATTTAACGCGCGCAACTATTTCGCCGCCGCGACAGACCCGATGAAACGCAATCAATACGGCGGGACGATCGGCGGTCCCATTCAGAAAGACCGCACCTTCGCCTTCTTCGGCTATCAGGGAACGCGCATCCGCACCACCGGAAACGCCAACAATACCATTCTCCCTACAGCCGCCAACATGACCGGAGACTTCTCGAATTACCTGAATGCGAGCGCCGCGGTCAATCCTCAGGCGAAAGTAATCAGCCTGGTTGACCCAACCACCGGAAACCCAATTCCCGGCGACATGATTCCCGCCAGTTCCGTCAGTCCGATCGCCGTCGCTTTGTCGAAGTATCTTCCCATCTCTCAAGGCGCAGCCAATGGCCGCATTACCTATCCCGTGCCTACCATACAAAACTTCGACGAGTATGTTGCCCGGTTCGACCGCGTATTTCGCGGAGTTGACAGGTTCTATGCGAGATTTTACACCGACAAGTATTACCATGCGCCTGCCTATGACGGCAAGAACATCCTCCTGACGAGCACCGCGGGATCTACAGTACGATCCCAGAACTGGGCTGCCGGTTACACGTGGGTGGCCGGGCCGCGGTTTGTAGACAATTTTGTGGCGACCTTCATGCGCGCGGCTTCGGACCGCGGGCAGGGCGGCAACGTGCCGCAATTTAACGACTTCGGTTCGACCGCTCCGCAACTCCCCAAATCGAATGGCGGAATTCGCGCGTTCAGCATCACCAACGGATACTTCGGGCTGGGCACTTTTACGGACGCCAAGTTCATCCGCAACACTTACGAACTCCGCGATCAGGCCACCTGGACCCGTGGATCTCACACGTTCCAATTCGGCGGCAATCTCGAGTTCGACCAGTCCAACATCCGCAATACCGATTACGAGGACGGCAACTGGCAGTTCGCCGACACCCTGTCGAACCTGGGGCTGGCAAGTTTTGTAATGGGCCACATGCATTACTACAACCAGTCCTCGGGAGACTATTCGGACTCGCGCCAGCACGTCATCGGGCTCTTTGCGGAAGATAAGTGGAAACCCCGGAAGAACCTGTCGATCACGTTGGGCGTGCGCTGGGAACCGCAGTTCGTAATGAAGGAAATCTACGGCCGCACCGAGCAGTTCTGGCCGTCCGCGTATGCCGCCAACGTAAGATCCAAAGTCGTCCCCACCGCACCCGCGGGGTTGATGTTTGTCGGCGACTCGTATAACGGACTCAACTTTCCCGCCACGGGAGACAGACCCGCCTATAAGAACATAGCTCCCCGCCTGGGGATCGCCTGGGATGTCTCCGGCAACGGCAAGACCGTGGTGCGCGGAGGAGGAGGCACCTTCTTTTCCTCGCGAATGCCCGGCCTCTTCCTGAATGATGCGTCCATCATCCAGCCGTTCAGCTTGCAAACCAGCATCACCGAACCGAACACTCCCAATAATCTGATCCCCTTCAGCAACCCATTGGCCAGCGTTCCATCGTATGCCGCCCAATGGCCGCTGCTTTACACGCTCAAGACTCTTCCCTCCGGCGGAGTTCCGTTTACCGGGCTCGTCAAGGTGTACGGTTTGGAGCCGGGCGTGAAGTGGGAAACGCCGACCACCTACGACTGGAACCTGACCATTGAGCGCCAGATACTCCCGGACACTCTGCTCAACGTCTCCTATGTGGGACTTCGAGCGGATCATCTTCGTCAGGATATCGACCTGAATCCCAGAACCGCGGGAGTGGGGACCGACGCCAGCCGGCCCTATCAAGGGTTTACGGACATTCTGGAGAACCACAATACCGGAATGTCCAACTACAACGCCTTCCAGGTCAATATCCAGAAGCGCCCGGGCGGCGGCAAAGGCATTTTGAAGGACCTCACAGTGCTCGGTAACTATACATTTTCCAAGGCCATGGAAAAGTCCTTGGCATCGGGTGGCGGCATCACCGATGTGGGCTCGAGCGTCGGTTCCGGAATGCCGTTCGGCTATCCGAACCAGGGCAAATTCGATACCGGCCCGGCCCCTGGACAGGACCGCACACACCGCTTCGTAGCCTCCTACGTTTGGGACCTCCCCAAGATGAAGGGAGCGAACCCCGCGATCCGCGCCGTCCTCGGCGGTTGGCAATGGACCGGCATTTTCACCTATATGACCGGAGAAGCCATGACCATTCTCCTTGGCACCGATAAGTCCGAAACGGCCCTGAACGGCGATCGTGCGACCTTCATCGGGGACACTAGCCTCTATGGCAAGACCGCCTCTGCGAGTTCACGCTCCGGATGCGGTTCCGCCACTTGCGTGCCTTGGCTGAATACTTCGTTGTTCCTATCAGTTGCGCAAACGCCCGTCGGGAGCTTCGGAAACGTCGGAAAAGGCGCTTTCCGCGCGCCCAATCAGTTCAATGTGGATTCGGGACTTATCAAGAACTTCTATCCGTTCCGGTCGCGTGAAGACATACGCTGCCAGCTTCGCGGAGAGTTCTTCAACGTCCTCAACCACACGCGATTGAACGATCCCGATGTTACCAGAAACGACGGAAACTTCGGCGGCATCTACGGAGCCGCCGACCCCAGAATCATCCAGTTGGCGATGAAGATCTTCTTCTGATTCGACTCGGGCCGGATCTCTTCCGCAAGGCGGAGATCCGGCCTTATCGGCACATTCCCCGAATCCACTTCTTCTCCCCCACACTCGCGTAGCGTGATATAGTTTTCGTCTGCAACAAACACCCTGCGAACACCGGTGAGCTTGCAACGATGCTACAACGTGTGGTGATGCGAATTGTCTTCCTCGCCCTTCTGGGCTTCTCCCTGTTCGGTCAATCGACGGACAAGCCGGCCTGGCTCAATCCCGACATCCCCGCCGAACAGCGCGCGAGGAGCCTGGTCTCCCGCATGACGCTCGAGGAAAAGGTTCTGCAGATGCAAGACGAAGCGCCCGCGCTGCCGCGGCTCGGCATTCCCGCCTACGGCTGGTGGAATGAAGCGCTGCACGGCGTGGCGCGGGCCGGAAAGGCCACCGTTTTTCCGCAAGCTATCGGTCTCGCCGCCACCTGGGATACGGAGTTGATGCATCGCGTCGCCGACATTATTTCCACCGAAGCGCGCGCCAAGTACAACGAGGCCATCCGCCACGATAACCATGCGCGCTACTACGGGCTCACCTTCTGGTCGCCCAATATCAATATTTTTCGCGACCCGCGCTGGGGCCGCGGCCAGGAAACTTATGGCGAGGACCCGTTTCTCACCAGCCGCATGGCCGTGGCCTTCATCCACGGAATGCAGGGCGACGACCCCCACTATTTCAAGGTCGTCGCCACCGCCAAACATTACGCCGTGCACAGCGGGCCCGAATCCGTTCGCCACAAGTTCGATGTCCGCCCCAGCGAGCGCGATCTGAATGAGACCTACCTGCCGGCATTCCGCGCCAGCGTGGTGGAGGGCAAGGTCGATTCCATCATGTGCGCGTACAATCGCGTCGATGGCTTCCCGGCCTGCGCCAATACCGGTCTGCTGCGGAAGATTCTGAAGGACGAGTGGGGCTTCCAGGGCTACATCGTCAGCGACTGCGGCGCCGTCCGCGATATTTTTTCCGAGACCGCGCACCACTACACGCCCAATGCCGCCGAAGGTTCCGCTCTGGCGGTCAAGGCGGGCACCGATCTCACCTGCGGCACGGAGTACCGCGCCGGGCTCACCGATGCCGTCAAGAGCGGGCTGATCGCCGAAGCGGAAATCGATACTTCGCTGGAACGCCTCTTCGTGGCGCGTATCAAGCTTGGGATGTTCGACCCTCCCGGGCGCGTGCCGTTTTCGAAGATTCCCTATTCGGTCAACGATTCCGCCGAGCACCGCAAGGTGGCGCTCGAAGCCGCTCGCCAGTCCATCGTCCTGCTCAAGAACCACAACCACGCGCTGCCGCTGCGGTCCGGCATAAAGAAAATTGCCGTGATCGGGCCCTCGGCCGACGACCCGGTCGCTCTCCTGGGCAATTACAACGGCTTCTCCTCCAAACAGGTGACGCCGCTCGACGGTATCGAAACCCGGTACGCCGGTAAGACTGAAATCCGCTTTGCGCCCGGCGCCACCTACACGGCGCAGACCCAGTCGCTGGTGCCCTCCAGCGTCCTCACCCCGCCCAACAGCGTCCGCCACGGACTTCAGGCCGAGTACTTCCAGAACGCCGGCTTCCAGGGCGAGCCCAAATTGCGGCGCATCGAACCGCGCATCTTTCAGCAGGCCGACCCTCCCGACGGCGCGGTGGCCACGGCATTCGCCAAGCGCGGCTACTCGGTGCGCTGGACGGGAACGCTCCGCGTGCCCGGCGCCGGCGACTACGTCTTCTCAAGCCGCGGCGTCTCCGGCCAGTCCGCCATGCACATCTTCCTCGACGACAAGGAACTGGTGGCCCGGCCTCCCGCCCCTCCCCCGGCGGGACAGACTGGAACTGCACGCCCTCCCCGGCCCGGCCGCAGCCCCGCGCCGCAGTATCACGTTCAATTGGTAGCGGGACAGCCGTATAAACTGCGTGTCGAGTACACAACGCCGGGCGCCGGCAGCGCGCAGTTGACTTGGCTTCCACCCGCCGGGCCGCTGCTCGCCGAAGCCATCGACGCCGTGAAACACTCCGATGTAGCAGTCGTTTGCGTCGGACTGAGTCCCAGTCTCGAAGGCGAGGAGATGCCGGTCAGTATCCCCGGATTTCAGGGCGGGGACCGTACCGACCTGAAACTCCCCGAGACCCAGGAGAAACTCCTTGACGCCGCCATCGCCACCGGAAAACCGGTGATCGTCGTGCTGACCAGCGGCAGCGCCGTGGCCACGAACTATGCCGCCGATCATGCCGCCGCGATCCTGGAAGCCTGGTACGGCGGCGAAGAGATCGGCACCGCCATCGCCGAAACTCTGGCCGGTTCCAATAACCCTGCCGGCCGCCTGCCCATCACCTTCTATCGCAACGTGGAGCAGTTGCCTCCGTTCGAAGAGTACGCCATGACGGGCCGCACCTATCGCTATTTCAAGGGCGATTCGCTCTACGGTTTCGGATTCGGCTTGAGCTACTCCACGTTCCATTATTCCGATTTGAAGGCCAGCCGCGCGGCCGATGGCGCCCACGTCGCGGTTCGCGTGAAGAACGACTCGGCGCGCGATGGCGACGAAGTGGTGCAGTTCTACGTCGATGGCCCCGGCGGCGCGGACGATCCCATCCGCAGCCTGCGCGGCTTCGAGCGCATCCATCTGCGCGCCGGCGAATCCCGCGATGTCGAGTTCCACCTCGCCCCGCAGGACGTCCCCAAAGCGCCCACGCACATCGGCGTCGGCGGTGGCCAGCCGGTTCCGCAGGTCTCTCACGTTGAGGGAATCCTATAGATCCCTGCGAACGCCGTCGCCGGCAGGCTTTCTGATGTGGGGCAGGATGGTATCCTGCGGCCCGGCCCCGGGTGGGCACCCCGTACTCGGCCTGGTCGGCATTTGCATGCTGGTCGGCAGGCCGATTGACAAGCGGCCGCAGGTTGCCAACCTGCCCCACATAAGACAGCGTGCGAGACTCAATCAACACCGGCGTTCGGTCGCGGGAAAAGTACGCGGCATTGGGATACCGTCCTGCCCCACAACGGTATCTTGCGGGCCTCACCGCGGCAGTAAATCGCGCATGGTTGTCGTCTGCAGCACGGCGGCTCGCGCGCGATGCTCGGACGCCTGAACCGTATCGCCTTCGCAGCGGTACATCTCGGCCATGCCGTTTTCCACCTCGGGACGCAAGGGGTAATCGCGCGCCATTTGCAGGTAGACCTGGCGAGCCTGCTCGCTCCGGCCGCGATAGCTCCCCAGCATCTCGGCCAACGCCAGGCGCGCTTCGAAATCGGCATCCGGCTGCACGTCGAGCGACTGTATCGTCTCCGGTGGGGCGCCATTCATAACCCTTGAATTGGCTTGCCCCGCATCCAGGTAGGCTCTCAGATCGCGCTCCACCTGGGCGATCGATTTGCCGTAGACCCGATCGAACGCTTCCTCCGTGCCGGAGGTTTGGATCACTGAAAGCAGACTTTGAAAGCGGCCGGCGTATCTGGGGTCCATGCTGAGCATATGGGCCAGAAGCCAGCTTTCCGCATAGGCCGATTCGACAAACGCGGGACTGGTGAATTCCGGAGAATGCGCGCTGGCGGAGACCAATTCGTTTAGGCCGATCCAGCCATCGCGGCGCAAGGAGAATACCCTGCCAGGGATGAATTCGCCCACCACAACGCTGGAATCCGTCGGCCCAGCCTCGATGTTGGAGTACAGTTCGGCTATCCCTTCGGTCAACCACACCGGGAGTTGCAAGCCGCTTTGCGCTATGACGACGTGACCATATTCATGCGCCGCCGTGCGGGTCCGCGTGGTAGGGCTTTCCAATACCACAAAATCGCGCCGCGTCCCCGGGAGGAAGAATCCCGAAGCCTGCCCAACCGGCGTATAGGGCCGAAACTCGTCATTGGATTGGAAGGCGATGATGCAGACGGGCCGTTCCCGCGAGCCCGTCCAGGCCATGGCTGGTCGCAGGACCGTCCGCAGGCGCTCGAAACGACGGATCAGATTCCGTCCAGCCTCTTCGCCGGCGGTTGTGTACACTTCGAAGTTGGCCGAAGCCACTTTGAGCCACAAGCCCTTCGCCGGGTCCACCGGCCGGTCGGGCGACTCTGCCGCAAAACACCATGCCGCACAAAAGAGCCATATGGCAGGAGCGATTGCCGATGCCGACATCTTGATCTAGACATCTCATCGGCAGAAGTCACCTCATTTATAACGATTCTCGGATTTCCCGCCCGGCCGTTCCCCGGCCCCCACAAACAAAACCGGGACCCGCGCAAGCAAGTCCCGGCCGTAAATCGCGAATGGCGTTCAGTTAGACGTGCGAATCAATCATCTTCTGCACTTCCGATTTGCCGATTGCGCCTACCCGCTGCTCCACCACATTGCCGCCCTTGAACAGCAACAGTGTGGGGATGCCGCGAACGTTATAGCGCATGGCGGTGGCGCCGTTGGAGTCCACATCCAGCTTGCCCACCTTCAGTTTACCGGCATACTCCGTGGCTACTACGTCAATAGTGGGAGCCATCTGCCGGCAGGGGCCGCACCATTCGGCCCAAAAGTCCACCAATACCGGAACCTCGCTCCGCAGGACTTCCTGGTCGAAACCGGCATCGGTAAAGGATAACGTGTTATTGCCTGCCATTTAATCTCCTAAAGCTATTAGAATCGCGGCCGAGGGGAAAAGATTCAGCCCCCCAGAAGCCGCTGGTACAACTGGGAATAGACGGCCGCCGAACTCTTCCAGGAGAAGTCCTTCTGCATGCCATGACGCATCCTGGCCTGCCAGGCGTCCTGGTCGGAGAACGCTTCGATCGCGGACCGCACCGCGCCCGCCAGAGCCCGTCCGGAGTATTCCGCAAACTTGAACCCCGTATCCTCATCGATGGTATCATCCAGCCCGCCGGTCGCGCGAACCACCGGCACCGTGCCGTAGCGCAGACTGTAGATCTGGTTGAGCCCGCACGGTTCGTACCGGCTGGGCATGAGGAACAGGTCGGCGCCGGCTTCGATGCGGTGGGCCAACCCGTTGTCGAACCCGATGCGCACCGCGATCCGGCCCGGATAGGCCGTGGCCATGCGCTCAAAAAACTCTTCGAACTCCGGCTCACCGGTCCCCAACCCTACCAGGTACAGGTCCTGCGCCATCATTTCGTCGGCCGCTTCCGCCAGAATGTCCATCCCTTTCTGCCGCGTGAAGCGCGAGATGACGCCCATCAGGGGCCGCTCCAGAGCCGCGGGAGGAAGGCCGAATTCCGCCAGGAGCGCCGCTTTGCAAGCGCGCTTTCCCGAGAGGTCGGCGGCCGAATAATGCGCCGGGATAAGGGGATCTTGATCGGGACTCCACTCGGTGTAGTCCGCGCCGTTCAGAATGCCGCTGAGCGAATCGGCCCTGGCGCGCAACGCCCCATCCAGGCCGAAACCGAACTCGGGCGTCTGGATCTCGCGGGCGTACGTCGGACTGACGGTATTGAGCGCGTCGGCGAAAGAGATTCCGCCCTTGATGAAGCTGATGCGCCCGAAGAATTCCATGCCGTCGGGCCGGAAGGCGTCGTCGTCGAGTCCGATATCCGCCAGCGCGGCCTTCGGAAAGAGCCCCTGATATCCCAGGTTGTGGATGGTGAACAGCGTCTTCACCCCGAAAAAGGTCGGGTCGGTGGCGAATAGCGTGCGCAGATAGGCCGGCACCAGGCCAGCCTGCCAATCGTGGCAATGGAAAACTTCGGTGCGAAAGAGATAGCGCGCCACTCCCAATGCCGCCCGCGCCAGCACCGCGAAGCGAATGTGGTTATCGGGATAATCGACGCCGGATTCGCCGTACAGACCCTTTCGGTCGAAGAGCAGCGGGCAATCCACCAGGTACAGCGGGTAGGGGGCGGCGGCCTGGTAAATCGACGTATCGTAACGCTCGGGGCCAAGGAAAATCGGCAGGCTATCGTAAACGCGGCGTGCGCCTTTAATATCGATAGAGCCGTAACGCGGAATCACCACTGCCGCTTCGTCGCCAAGAGAGCGCAGAGCTTCGGGCAATGCGCCGACCACATCGGCAAGGCCGCCGGTCTTGGCGAACGGAGCCGCCTCGGAAGAGACCATCAGGACGCGTGCCACATTGGAATTGTAGCAGGGGACTGGGGTGGCGCCGGCGGTGTGGGGTATGATTCACCTGTGGACCTGGAGCGCAACGAGATCCTCGCCAAGCTTCGTGAAAGGATTGTGGCCTTCGCGGCATCTCATTTAGCGAGGGAGGCCGCCGAAGACCTGGCCCAGGAGGTGCTCATGCTGTTGCATGAAAAGTACGCGCACCTGGATCGCCCCGAAGACCTGTTGCCGCTATCGTTGCAGATCGTCCGGTTCAAGATCATGAGTTATCGCCGCAAGGCGGCGCGGCGGGGCGAATATAGCCAGGTTTCGGTGACCGATATCGCGCTGCCGGACCTGAATTCCAACCCGGCGGACTATGTGGAGCGCAAGGAAATGCTCGACCGCCTCACGCGCGCCGTGGCGCAACTGGGCGACCGTTGCCGCCAACTGATCCGTCTCAAATTGCAGGGCAAGACGTTTCCGGAAATCCAGAAACTCATGGGGGTGAGCGCGATCAACACGGTGTACACCTGGGACCATCGATGCCGTAAGAACCTGCTGGAGTTGATGGGCGGCGATTGGGAGCGTACGAAGCGATGACCCGCGACGAAATTCAGAAGCTGCTGGGTGGATACGCGACCGGCACGCTCACGCCCGAAGAACAACGGGCGCTGTTCGCGGCGGCGCTCGACGATCAGGATCTCTTCGACGCTCTGGCGAAAGAGCAGGCGTTGCGCGATCTGTTGCACGATCCCGCCGCGCGCGCCCAGGTTCTGGCCTCGCTCGACGAGAGTCCCGAGCCGTGGTGGCAGCGCACCACGCGATGGGCGCTGCGGCCGGCCGGAGTCGGCGCCATGGCTGCCTGCCTGGCCGCGGTTGGCGGATATGCAATCTGGCATGCGCGGCAGATGCGGGCGCCCGAAGCGCCAGTCCTGACGGCGGAGAATGACCGCACGCCGGTGGCGCCGGCGCCGCAAGCGCCCGAGCCTGCGCCTGTGCCTGCGGCGAAACCCACGCCTGAGCGCAGGGCGATTCGCGAGCCTGTCCTGCCTCCCGCCGCGGCAGTTCCGGCGCCCGTGAACCAGCCCCGCCAGTCGGAAGCGCTGCGCGGGCCTTTCCAGCAGAGCGATTCCGCCACCCAGCAGCAGACCGTCACCGTGACGGGGATGGCGCCGGCGGTTCAAACACAAACTGCCGCGCCCAAGGACCTGACAGCGATGCCGACGCCCCAAGTACAGTTGGCGCAGCTTCCGCTGAACTCCCGAGCGGCCCTCCTGATGGGCCGGCCCGAAGTGAAGTGGAGCGCGCTGCGGCGCGAAGCGGACGGCCGTCTGTCGCCCGTGGAAGCGGACCTGATCCGCGCCGGCGACGCCATCGTCCTGCGCCTGGAGCCCTATGCCGACGGGTATTTATCGGTTACAGAGCGCCTGCCGGGGTCGGCGGCTCTACGGACGCTGGTGGCGGCCACCCGCGTGGAGCGGGAAAGGCCTCTCGATACGCCGCCGCTGACGCTCCGCCGTCCGGGCAGCCTGGAACTATTCGTCCAATTCACCGCTCAGGCAGGCGGCATGATCGTGGGCCACATACGAGACGTGGCGGGCGGCGCGGTCGCAAAGACCACCGTGGTCGTGACAAACATAGACACGAATGGGACGGTGCGCGTCCAATCCAATGACACCGGGTACTTCGAAGCCCCTGGGCTGCCGCCGGGCACATATACCGTGACAGCGGAAGCTCCAGGGTTCAAGAAGGCTACGCGCAGTACCGAGTTACTGGCTGAAGACCGGCAGGCCGTCGATATCGCCTTGGAGGTCGGCTCGGTGACCGAGTCGGTCGAAGTCCGCGCGGCGGGCGCGCGGCCGGCGATGAAGGCCAAGGACACCAGCGCACCGCAGCCGGCTGGCCAGACGATCACGCTGCGCTATCGGTAGAGTTTTTTGTGGGGCAGGTTGGCAACCTGCGGCCGAGTGGTACTCGGCCTGCCGACCATTGGCACGCTGCCGACCAGGGCCGAGTGCCACTCGGCCGCAGAATGCCATTCCAATACCGCTTACTTTTCCCGCAATCGAATACCTGTCTTGATTGAGTCTCGCACGCTGTCTTATGTGGGGCAGGCTGACAGCCTGCCCCACAACTGGAGTTTCTACATTTCCCGCCAGGTTTGTTTTGATTCGATTGACCGTAACGGAGATTTGCCGAACCCGTAGTGAGTCTGTCTATATTGAGTTCTATTGACAGACCGACTTGAGTATGGCAT
>Ga0181529_10000859_pt1 | contig 42257 bp, 21 predicted proteins | sample PEATcosm2014_Bin_36_FD_119763 | JGI IMG/M metagenome (GOLD analysis project Ga0181529, IMG submission 119763) | Peatland microbial communities from MTU Mesocosm Facility, Houghton, MI, USA - PEATcosm2014_Bin10_30_metaG | ecosystem: Environmental > Terrestrial > Soil > Wetlands > Peat | place... | reverse complement strand
CCCTCTAACAACATATAACTCCTTCACCACTGCACCGGCCAACAAAATCAAGATGCCTACAATGAATAACAATATCAGCATTCTATAGAGATTGTGATTGGTTTCACGATAGGCAAGTTCTTCAGAAATAAACAAGATTACAAATATACCTATAGGATATAACCAGCTCTTTATATGTGAATATGCATTCAAAATTGATGTCCTATTAAGACTATTAACTGAAGGTAGCACTGCGTTTTTTTATCGGAGGAAAATCTATTGATATAATATAATGCAGCGCAAGGTTTTGTGCAATCTCGGAATTATTTACACATTCGATCCTGATCAGCCTTGCCCTGGCAGATATCTCCGGGTAAGATATGACCATGTACACCCGGTCTTTCCATTCAACTTGATGGCGAAAGCAAAAATATTCTAAGTCAGGTGAAGTTTCACATGGATGGTACTCTTTTTGGTATAACACTTTCGATACAAATACCATACTTTTGTAAAAACCCCAGATAACCGTTATCCGGGTTGAATTTTTATGTATTTTATCTATTATCAAATTTTAACCGCAGCATTTTTTCTTTCCTAATCTTCTACCGGGCAAAAACTTATTTTTCTGCCAATAAACAGATTCTCTTTCCGTTTTAAAAAAGGATTTTTAATGCAATTAAAAATAGATTACGGATAATAGGGATATTGGTCTGAGTGTTTAATTCTTTAGTTTGAGTGTTAAAAGTTTGAAGTTGTGACAATCAACTTATTTAATGGCAATGGAATACAAATTTTCATAAATTATTAGAATGAAAAATAGGAGAGAAATAGGACTAAATTTCATTGTTGACAATCGAACCAACTCCATTGAAAATGTGATTACCGGCGACAGTTTTGCAACGGATATTTCTATTTTATCTACAAATAATCTAAAATCAATCAATTAGATGAAAACTAAAAATACAGAACTTGATGTGGACTTTATTGATGGTGAAGCTGCCTTGAAGATTGCTTAAGAAAAAGTACATAGTAACTTCTTAAAAAAGCGCGAGATGAATGTTAAGAAGACTATTAGCTGCAAACTAAAAAGCGTTAGGCAAAAAAAAATAAAAGACTAATTTTGAAGTACAATATTTCACATTAACTTTATATGGACAAATAAATACAATACAACCTCTTTTTCTGATGAGATGAGCTTTTTAATAGGTGCGTTTTTGAACTGAGTTTGAATCATTTTTAGGCTAGCTTAAATTAGCTACTTGCGTTGGCAGTGGTCTGACTCATCATAACAGGCAATCTATGGAGCGGCGTGAGTAAATATAATTGATATTATCGAATCATTATCAATGATAACAACTATGAAACCAAAAAAAATCTTTTTACTATTCGTTCTTCAGTCCCTAATTATTTTAACATCATTCGCAAAGGAAAATCAAATGGGAAAAAGCATATTGAATAAAAACCGGCTCCGGGTATCAGGGGATCAAATAATCAACCAACAGGGAGATACCGTTCAATTACGCGGCTTTGGTCTGGGTGGAATGCTTCATATGGAGAATTTCATTGACGGTTATCCGGCTAATGAGGAATCTATGCGCGAAGGTCTAAAGAAAGTATTAGGAGAAAAAAAATACAATCTTTATTTCGATACATTTTATAAGAATTATTTTACGGAACCGGATGCAGAATATATTCACAGCCTGGGTTTAAACCTTGTACGCATTCCAATCAATTATCGTCTTTTTGAAGACGATATGAATCCCGGTGTCATTAAGGAAAGAGCTTTTGAATATCTCGACAGGGTAATAGAATTGTGTGCAAAGCACCGGATCTATACTATCATCGACCTGCACGCATTGCCGGGATGTCAAAATCAGCATTGGCACAGCGATAATCCTACTCACATAGCCTCATTCTGGCTGTATAAAGATTTTCAGGATAGGGCATTACATTTGTGGGAAGTTATTGCCAAACATTATAAAGATCAGCCCTGGGTGGCAGGTTATGACCTGATCAATGAGCCGGCAGATCCTTCCGGCGAAAAACTTTTTCCTTATTACAAACGTCTGCTGGATGCTATTCGAAAGATCGATCCAAAACACATACTATTCCTGGAGGGAGACACATATGCCACTGATTTTAGCAAATTCACGGAAGTCTGGGATAATGTGGTGTATACCAATCACGATTATGCCGTTCCCGGTTTTATTTCAGGCGGAGATTATCCGGGTTATACAAATGGAAAATTTTATAATAAGGCAGCTCTTGAAAATGACTTTCTCAACAAAAGTGAATTTATGTTTTCTCACCACGCTCCGCTTTGGGTAGGTGAATTCGGCCCGGTTTATACAGGCAATCCTGAAAAAGATGAAATGCGTTACCAGATATTGAAGGATCAACTGGCTTATTACAATAAGTATAAAGTAAGCTGGTGTATCTGGCTGTATAAGGATATGGGTTTGCAGGCCATTATGCATCCCAAAGCCAATTCTCCATATATGAAACTTAGTTCAGCATTTCTTTTGAAAAAAGATTCTCTCGGTGCAGATGCCTGGGGATCAACCGATGGAAATATCAGGCAAGTGATAGAGCCATTGGAAGAATTATTTAAAAAAGAGTTTCCGGATTACAACCCCTATCCACATGGTCAGCAAGGGCAAATAGCACTGATTGTCAGGCATATCATGATTTCACAAGCGCTTGTACCCGAATATTGTAATTTGTTCAAAAGTTTGACTGAAAAAGAACTGATATCCCTTGCTGAATCATTTCGATATGAAAACTATGTAAAACGAATCAGGCTGGAAGACATATTAACCGGCCGGGAAAAGTAAACAGCGATTGCATGAAATGATCCCGGCATGGTTATGAATGCTGCGGGGTTAACCCCGGAGGGTGACAAAAAAATGATATTATAGTGTTTTGGTAAAATTAATTCGCTATTGTTAATCAAATTCGGCATGAGTAAATGACAGCCTGCCGGATCTTTTTGTTTTATTCAATTTTTATTATTTTAATTATTGATGGAATTAATAACAGGACGAAAATGGAAATAGAAACCAATTTGGATTTGATTAAAAGAATGGGGGCACAGAAGAAGGATAAGAATTGGAAGTTCTGTTCTTAATTGAAAGCCCTTGATATCCAGCCTTCAGAATTAGATAGAATAGTTCACAAATTAAATATTGAAGTTTCTTCACAAATTGACTGCACTAAATGTACAAACTGATGTAAAATTATCTACCCGGTTTTAGATCGGAAAGATGTTGCAAAGTTTTCTTCCTGATTGAATAAAAGCATCGAAGAATTTAAATCCGCTTTTTTAACTGATTCCGAAGATGAAAAAAATAAATTCAAATTTAACTCTCTCCCCTGCCCGTTTCTAATAGATAATAAATGCAGTAATTATACCCACCGCCCTGGATATTGCAAATCTTTCCTGCATTTAGATAAGGAATATTTTAGTTCAAGATTAATGGGGGTGATTGAATCTTATTCGATAAGTCCAATTGTGTTTAATGTTTATGAGCGGTTAAAAAAAATATTATGGGGCCGGGGGTGGAGAAAAAATGTCAAAAATATTTAGTTATGCTTATTCTTTAAAGATATATTGGTTAATAATTAATTACAAAATGAAACTACATTTTGAAAGAGATGTATTCAACCGGGCAAAGGGATGAAAAAGAGTTTAATTCTTTTTGTTTATTTAATTTACAAATAAGCATAATTGCAGAGGATTTCTAAATATTATTGCTTCAAACCCACCCCTGAGACCTTTCCCAAGAGGGGATTATTCTGTCAAGAGCTTCGATTAAAATAACAATATGATTATTTTTTGTTGTATTTATAAATTAATCATTTAACTAATTTTTCCACATATTTGCTTGGATTCATTCCGAAATAATCTGTAAATGAAGTAGTAAAATATGAAAGGGAATTAAAACCAACGGAGTAAGCAACTTCAGAAATATTGTTTTCCCGGGTAACCAATAATTCTGCAGCTTTTTTTAAGCGAATTATGCGGATAAATTCCTTTACTGATTGTCCTGATATGGCATTTATTTTACGATAGAGCTGCGTACGACTCATACCAATTTCAAATGCAAAGTCATTTACTTCAAAATTAGAATTATTCAGATTCTTTTCAACAATAGCATAAGCTTTTTTAAATAGCATTTCGTCAGTTTTTGAAGGAGAAATTTCGGTTAACGTGGCAAACGGTTCGGTTGTAAATTTTTTTCTCAACAAAATTCTTGATTCAATCAGGTTTTTAATCCTAGCTTTAAGCACTGCACTGCTGAAAGGCTTTGCAACATAATCATCGGCACCGCTTTCAAAGCCTTCAATTGTATGCTGCTCAGAGCTTTTTGCAGTCAGCATTACAATCGGAATATGGCTTGTGCGCTCATCACTTTTCAAAGTACTGCAAACCTCGAAGCCATCTTTTCCCGGCATCATTACATCGCAAATAATTGCGTCAGGTATTTCTTCTAAGGCTTTTTGCAGACCTATATCCCCGTCATGAGCCTCCAAAACATTATAACTTTCCTTAAATTCATTTTTAATGAAGGTCCGCATATCGGCATTATCTTCAACAATTAGTATTTTAGGCAGTTTGTCTTTGAGAACAGCGAGTTCTTCATTTAATTCAACGGGTTCAATTTTTTCATCAACAATTATTTTTTGTTCTTTCCCCGAATGAATCAATTTCTTTTTCTCTTCTATATTAGCAAAATGGGGCAATTCATTCTCTTCCATCCAAAGCGGCAAAATAACCGTAAATTCTGACCCGATATCAGGTGTGCTTTCAACAATTATTTCGCCAAAGTGAAGTTGTATTAATTCATAAGTAAGAGATAATCCAATACCTGTACCTTGTTTATTAAGAGTATTTTTAACCTGGTAAAACTTGTCGAAAATTTTTGATTGAAAATCTTTGGGAATACCGATACCGGTATCTTTAATTCTAATTATAAATATTTTATCGCTTGATAAGAATTTATTATTCTGCCTGGGAATTCCTCTCAAGTTTGCTGTACAGCTCAAATCAATTGATATTTCTATACTGCCGCCGTCGCGTGTAAATTTAAATGCATTTGACAAGAGATTATAGATAATTTTATCAAGTTTATCAGTATCGAACCAGATTTCAAATGAAGAATGTGTATGTTTAAATTCAAAATTGATACCGCGCTGCACAGCATCCTGTTTGAAAGTGTCAACTATTTCCCGGATAAAAAGTACAATATCATTTTTTGTAGGATTCAATTCCAACCTGGCTTCTTCAATTTTCCTAAAATCCATCAATTGATTTATTAAACGCAGTAAACGATTAGCATTGCGATGGATAATTTTAAGCTGCACCTGCTTAAAGTCATCCTTAATATCGCGTAAAAGATTCTCAATCGGCCCGATGATAAGGGTTAAAGGCGTTCGGAATTCATGAGAAACATTTGCAAAAAATTGCATTTTTAATAAATCCATTTCGTGTAATTTTTGTATCTCAAGTTCCTCCAATTCCAGCTTTCTTTTTATATCAGCCTCGTGTAAAATGAATTTTCTGAATACATAAAGCAGAAAAATTATAAATGCGAAATAAACTGCATAGGCCCAATTAGTTTTCCAGAAAGGCGGATTAACAATAATTTTAAGTGAAGCGCCCTGCGTATTCCAAATGCCGTCATTATTGGATGCAATTACTCTAAAAGTATACTCACCAGGATCAAGATTTGTATACGTGACTTCCCTTTTATGGCCCGGTATAGACCAATGATCATCAAACCCTTCCAGTTTGTATTTGTATAAATTCTTTTCAAGGTTAAGGTAATTTAAAGCGGCAAACTCAAGTGTTATCTCATTCTGATCATGATCAAGCGTAATTTCATCACAAAACATAATCTGTTTAGGAATAAAAAATCCCTTTGAGATGTTATCTTTTTTCACCTGAACAGATTGATTAAATAATTTAAAGTCAGTTATATAGACCGGCGGTCTAAAATTATTTATTTTAATACTATCGGGATTAAAACGGGTCAATCCATCCCTTCCTCCAAAATACATTTCGTTTTTTTTGTTCTTAAAAGAGGCGAATTTATTAAATTCCATTGTTGCGAGACCATCCCTAACTGAAAAATTTTTAAATGTGCCGTCTCTTGGGGAAAATCTAGACAAACCGTTAGTGGTACTAATCCAAATGTTGTTCGCCTTATCTTCAAGAATGTCGATAATCAGATTGCCTGGCAATCCGTCTTTTGTGAAATATTTTTTTATTACACCGGTTTGAGGATCAAGTTTATTTAAACCATCCGATGTTCCAATCCAAACAAAATTCTTTGAATCTGCAAAAATGATAAATGCAAGATCTGCGCTAAGATTGTAATCTTCTTTGTTACTACTTGTATATTGTTTAATAACACCATTTTTAGGGGAAATAACTGATACTCCTGCAATAGTTGCCACCCAGATATTATCCTGCTTATCACATAATGCCGTAAATGTCCAATCACTTAAGATTGAAGCTGAAGCGTTGTTACTATCATGTTTATAATGAATTACTTTTTCAGTATTAGGATTAAACATATCAACACCGCCGCCATGAATAGAAAGCCACAGATTACCCCGGCTGTCTTCTGAAATATGTCTAATATCGTTGCCAGCAATAGTAGCTTCATCTCCGTCAATATGCTGATATGAAATAAATGATTTGGCAGATCTATCAAATTTTTTCAGTCCATCGAGGTATTTAGAAATCCATATATCACCATGTTTACTTTCAAAGATGTCAAGAACAGGGCCAGGCCCAAGTTTTGTTAAATTATCACCGTTTATATGTATTTTCGGTTTAAGATTATCTGCATCGAGAAGATCAATTCCTCCTTCTTCGTAACCGATCCAAATTAATTTCTTTGAATCTTCCAGTACAGTATTTATTAAATTACTACTTAATTCATATTCAGAATTAGGGTTTTTAAACCAGTTATAAAATGGATTATCCAGAACTACATAGTTCAAATCACCCAGTTTACTGGTTAGCCATAAATTACCCTGTTTATCCTGGAAGATATTTGATAATAGATTTGAAGAAATGCTGTTCCGGTTGAAATCATCCTCTTTAAAATTTATTTGTTGTTTTCCGTCCACAAGCATCAAACCTTTATATTCGGGACTGTACCAGAATCTATTTTTATTATCTTTGAAAATAAAATTTATATACTGACTTTTTTCATTTTCATAAGGCCGGCAGATTCCTGTGGTTTTATTAAAAATCCATATCCCTTTACTCCATGTGCTTATCCAAATATTTTCGTTATCCAATACCAATGAATTAACAGAAAAATCAGCCGTTTCGTGACCTGAAACGTGAAATAAACTGTAGTGGTTAAATTTCATATCGTTGATACTTAATGCACTTAATAAACCTGCAGAATAAGCAATCCACAAATTGTTATTATCTATTACAATTCTATCCACTTCATTATTGGCAATTGTAGCAGGATCTAAAGGATTGTTTACATTGGCTAAAAATCTTGTCAATTTATTGTTTCTGAGATCAATCATAAATAAGCCCAAGGTGGAACCTACCCACAATCTGTGGTATTTATCTTCAGCAATTGTATTTATATTCTCGTTTACTAAACCGGGATAATTGTAAAAACTATCTTTTTCTTTATCGTAACGGCTTAAACCGCCACTGTAGGTCCCAATCCATAAATGACCATAACTGTCTGTAAATAAACAATTTATAATATTGCTTTTTAAACTTGTGGTATCATTCGGGTTTTTCTTATACACTTTAAAAGAATAGCCGTCAAACCGGTTTAATCCATCTGCAGTACCAATCCAAATAAATCCTTCCCTATCCTGAGTAATACATCTTTGGGAATTTGAAGAAACGCCCATAATGGTAGAATATCTTACGAATTTAATAACACTATTGGAGGGCTGAGAGTATGCTAAACTGCTCAATATAATCAGGATTATATAGACCTTGATGTGAGAAAATTTTTCTTTCGGAAAAAACTTCATATCTCCTCTATAATAACTAATAACATTAAGACTTAGACATACTAAGTTAATAAAAATATTATATCAAGGCCAGAGTACATTTCCAATTTATACTTTACGCAATATTTTAAAATATTCAAAACAAATTGGGACAGTATTTAAAAAAATTGGAACACTGGTGAAACAACCACTCATTACTTAATAATTATTTTAGGCATCGAAAAAAAATAGTAATTAAAGGGATTGATCCCGCACAAGCTGATTCAATGGTAATAGCAAAGATTTAAATCCGGAGTATAATATAGATAGAAGGTAACGAAAAATTTCGAGTTTGATAGTTAAAGATACTTATTCAGCTACACTCAATTGAAGCTTAGTCTAATTCAAAGGAGTTAATATCTATGAGAAAATTGTCACAGTCGATACTGGTAATTTTACTATTACTTCTAATATCCGCATCGCCGGGATGGTCAGGGACGACAGGAAAAATTGCAGGCACTGTCTTTGATAAAGAGACACACGAACCCCTTGTAGGCGCTAACGTTATTGTTGAAGGTTTAAGCATGGGTGCAGCTACAGATATTGAGGGGCATTACACAATTTTGGAAATACCACCGGGCATATACAAGCTACAGATAAGTTATATCGGATACAGATCTGTTGTTGTTAATGATGTGCATGTTAATATTGACCAAACAGCCAGGATTAATGTTTCTTTACAATCTCAGGCTGTAAACAGCGGTGAAGTGGTAGTGACTGCGCAGCAAAAACTTATTAAACCAGACGTTGCAACCAGTGTAGTTGCCATTTCAACCGATCAAGTGCAAGAGCTCCCTATCTCCAATGTTATCAGCGCACTTGGTCTTCAGGCAGGTGTTCAAGGCGGATGGGGAAGCGCCCCAATTAGTTATGCGCAGCCCTCATTTCTTAGTTCTTATACCCGTGGTAACGTCTCGGTTGGAGGCGGTTTAACTATTCGCGGCGGCGGCGGCGAAAGCATTTTATTCAATGTAGACGGTGTAACTTTGCGGGACCCGCGTAATGACGAGCCCGATACCAGAGTAGCATTAAGTTCAGTAAAAGAAATTTCTATAGAGCGGGGAGGTTTTAATGCAGAATACGGACAGGTCAGCTCCGGTATTGTAAACGTTGTTACGCAGGAAGGCAGTAAATCCGATTATTCAGTCAGATTCGAAACAAGAATCGCTCCACCCCAAGCAAAATATTGGCTGGCTCCCGGCATTCCCGATCTTAATAATTCAATGTCTTATGCGTTGCGTCCTTTTTTCGACCCTGCTGTTTGCTGGACCGGTACAGGTAATGGGAAATGGGATTATTTTACACAAAGCCAATATCCAACATTTGTCGGCTGGAATACTATTTCACAATCATTAAATGCGCAGGGATATGACCTGACTCCGGCAGCCTGTCAAAGAGTTTTTGAATACGAAATAAGAAAAGCGCAGCCAAATAACCAGCCCGATTATGATATAGATGCAGGTCTTGGCGGGCCGGTACCATTTGTAAGCCAGGAGCTGGGCGATATGAGGTTTTACAGTTCTTACCGCAGCAACAGGTCTATGTTATTATGGCCCCTATCCAGGCCGGATTATAGAGATTATGATGGTACTTTCCAGCTTAGCGCCAATATTACTCCTATGATGAAACTCCAGTTTTCCGGAATGTATGGACAGACATATACTGAACTGAACGACCGGGCAGGCAATGGTTACCTGGGAAGCTGGAATTATCTTAATTCAACTACAGATGTAGCTAATCAGACCTATATCGGCAGTTATGTTGACTTGTTTACCCTATGGTCGGATTTTAATTTTGACTTAACCGATATATGGCACCGTTCTCTTTCGGCCAAACTTACGCATACTTTAAATTCAAATACCTTCTATGAAGTGTCAGTACAAAATTACACAGTTAATTATAATACAAGGCCGGGTCCAATGCGCGATACATCGCAAACATTTGAGATTGTTCCCGGATTTAGTGAAGATTCAAATCCTTTCGGATATACTCCATATAATTACAGCACAGCGGTTCTTGTAAATGGAAGTTCATTCATTGCGCAAACCCGAGACTTTACTACGGTTGGTACAACTACTGTAAAGGCAGATATAACCAGCCAGGTCAATTTTAATAATCTATTGAAGGCAGGAATATCATTTAACTATAATGATTTAAATTTCGATTTCGGAGATTTATCGGGACAAACTCACACATGGTTCAGTCATACTATGCTGCATGTTTACCCGATTCAGGGGGCAGGTTATGTTCAAGACAAACTTGAGACACCGGAATTTACTATGAATTTTGGTTTACGCCTCGATTACAGTGATGCTAATTTTCACTGGTGGGACCTGGACCCTTACGACCAATCATTCTTTGATACTTACGATTCTACTAAAAATTATCCAACCACTCCACCAAAAATGCAGTGGTACTTAAGCCCCCGCCTTGGTATTTCTCATCCAATTACGGAGAATGCCAAATTATTCTTCAATTATGGTTGGTTCAGACAATCACCGCAATACGAAAGTGCATTTTATCTCGGCAGAAATAATTTGGATCAGATGAAAACATACGGGGATCCGAATCTTATCATGTCTAAAACTATTTCTTACGAGCTTGGCGTAGACTATTCGTTCAGTAACGAGTTCCTGCTGCAAGCATCAGGATATTATAATGACGTAACTGAACAGCAGGACGTAGTCCATTATTTTGCTGTAGCAGGATTCGATTATTATGCAACAAGTGCAAATAGTTACGCAGACAGGCGGGGATTTGAAATTACATTTCGTAAAACAAGCGGGAGCTGGATTACCGGTATGCTCAATTATACATACCAGGTAAACACCACCGGCCACTTCAATGAATCTCAATTATATCAAGACGTTTCATCACAGACTAATTTTAATGAGGCAACCCAAAACCTATACCAGGACAGGCCGATTCCCCAGCCATTTGCAAGAGCAAATCTGAATTTCTTTACAGCCCCTGATTTTGGTCCTGAAATTTCGGGTTATCATATTCTCGGCGACTGGATGTTAAATCTTGTAATGGATTGGAATGCGGGTTTCTGGACTACATGGGATCCTAACGGTATATTAAATATAGCGTACAACGTTCAATCAGTTGATTACTTTAACACGTATTTCAGGCTGCAAAAGAATATAAACCTGGGTAGACTTAATCTATCGCTATTTATGGATGTTAACAATGCATTTAATACTTTAAGGCTTTGGTATAGCGGGAGCGATTTAGAATCCTACATGAGTTCTCTTCACTTACCAGTGAGTAATGCATATCCAAATATCCCGGGGAATGATAAGGTTGGCGATTACAGAAAACCCGGCGACGCATGGGTGCCTATGGAGCAAGAGAGTGTAATTGATCCGACCAAACCACCGGCAGCCGACCAAACAAGCGCTATTTATTATGAATCATCTACAGGTAAGTACTGGCAGTATAACAATGGAACCTGGGGCCTAGTTCCCCAGTCCAGAATTAATCAGGTACTTAACAATAAAGATTACATAGACATGCCGGAGGAATCCACTTTCTGGTTCCTTGATCCCAGGAACTTCTATTTTGGATTAACCGTTTCATTCAACTTAGATTAGCAAATGAAAGAGGAATACAAATGAATACGCAAAAATTGAAATTTAAATTTTGGCCGGCATTCTTAATCATTAATATTTGGTATTTATCTGGCAGCTTGAGTTTTTCTATTGCACAAGATGTAAGATGGCTTTGCACAACGGATTTGCAGGAACCTATTAATTCTGTCGGAGCTTCCTATGAGAACGAATATTACAGTGAACTGAACACCGACTTCTTTACCTGGCCTGCGCAATTTGGTGTTCAATTGAATGCTCAGAATACATTGAGGATGGAAGGAATGTGGATAGGGTGCGTTAACTACAACGACCCCGTTGCCGGTAAAATTTTGCCGCACAAGGTAGTGGCTACCGGTCCACGAAACGATGCCGACAGGATAAATGAAATATTCCCAATTGGTTTTCAGCTAATAGCAAAAAGCGCTCATCCTGTAGTATTGGTGGATAACGTGAGAGCTTCTCAGCTAGATACTTATGACGCTGTTGATGTTATCGATCCAACACTTGTTCCCGATCGCGAGGTTATAGTAAAATTAAATACCTCAATTGGTATTTCAGTTACAAAAAAAGTAATGGTTTTTGCCAGCCCTAACCACGGAAATTATTATATCAAGGATTTCGTATTTAAAAATACAGGTATATATGACGCAAATGGCGATGTTAAATCGCAAACACTTGACAGTGTCTGGTTCTACTGGATGTTCAGATACGCACATGCGGGAGAAAGCAACGGTTCCGTTTCTGAAGGAAGTATTTCAAATTGGGGTTATTTCAATTCAACCTGGGGTTTAAGTACAGAGAACCATGATTTTGGTAATTACGGAAGTTGGTCGCAGTTTAATAACTCATCATCTCCATTATATCAAATGAGGGGTTTTTATACTTTTTACGGTCCGATAAAGGAAAGAACCGGAATTACTTATGCTGAGGATTGGGGCTGCCCGGCTCAGACTTATGACGGCAGGTTAGGTTCATGGAAATATACGGGCAGCGTAACACTTCATGCAGATAAAAGCTCCCAGGATAATTCGGATGATATTTCACAGCCCGCTACTACATGGTTCATTTCCCCGGATATTCAAATAATGCAGTCGGAAAATCAATATGATATGAATGGAGCATTAGACAGATGGACGGCGATGACCGAAGGGCACCCTCCTTTGCCGCATGACATGGTAGTTGGCAGCGGCTATGCCGAAGATTATTCCGATGCAAGGCGGCAGGCCGGTGGTGGAACAGCCCAGGAACAAGGTTTTGGCCCCTACACTCTGGCTCCGGGAGACAGTGTACACATAGTATTTGCACAGGCGGTAAGCGGGTTATCGCGTGAAAAAAATCTAGAGGTTGGTGCAAACTGGCTTCAATATTACAACGGTACCGGAACTCCTGCATTGGTTATGCCCGATGGTTCGCAGGCCGCGCAAACTCTTGACGGTGCAAATACATATAAACTTGCATGGGTTCAGACGGGAATTGATTCAATCCTAAAAACCTATAGGAATGCAATAAACAATTACAATTCCGGATATAAAGTAAATATGCCGCCTCCGCCTCCGCAATCATTTACTGTTACGTCCGGCGGCGATAGAATCTCGCTTTCATGGGCCGACAATGCCGACAGTTACGCTCACTTTAACGGATATGTAATATACAGATCTCAGGGCACGGTCATGGATCCCAAAAGCCGGTATGACAAGATCTTTGAGTGCAGTAAATCCAATTTAGTACACAATTTTGATGATAAAACAGCTGCACGCGGTTTCGATTATTATTATTACATCCAGAGCAAAGATGACGGTACTCAAAATGATGTTCAATCCGGTATGCCTTTGTACAGCAGTATGTTCTGGACTCTTACGAACAAACCGGCCAGTTTGCAGCGTCCTGCTATTCCAACCGGGCCTCTGCCTTTCGATACTACTTATTGGAAACCCGTAGCATCAAAAGGTGCATGGGCACCATCTACAAGTTACAGCAAATATGACTATGTAACATATAGCGGGAATAATTATGTATGTACTCTTGATACGACCGGTAGTACAACTACTCCTGATATTGACATTCATAATTGGGCCAAAACAACAGATAGAGGAATGTGGTCTTCAGGAACGCAATATCATGCATTTGATGCCGTAACTTATAACAATCAAATTTATTTTACCCAGTATGCTATTTCCGGCGGTTCGGGATTAGAATTAGTCCGGGTAGTTCCAAATCCGTATGATATCAGAGCCCGCTTATTCCAGTTTGGAGATGTAGCTAATCAGGCAGACCGTATTATGTTTTACGGGCTTCCTGCACAAGCTACATTAAAAATCTTTACCGAGCGAGGAGATTTAGTAACTCAAATAAATCATACTTCAGGTACTGGTGATGAACGCTGGGATTGTAAAACCTCATCGGGTCAAATTGTTGCCAGCGGGATCTATATCCTTTATGTGGAACGTTCTGATGGGAGTAAAGTAATTCGCAAATTTGTCATCATCAGGTAAGGAGATTTTAAATGAAAAACAAAATAAATATTTTACTGATGGGATTTATTATAGGAATATTTTATACTAATGTATTTTCACAACAGAAAATAGCCCAAACCGGTTTTCAATTTTTAAGTGTTGTATCGGATGCCCGGGGAGCTGCTATGGGTGAGGCCCTGACCAGCCTTCAGATTGGTTCCAGCGCCTTGTTTTTTAACCCTGCCGGAATGGCTGATATGCAAGGTTTTCTTGATGTATCGGGTAGTACCAACAAGTGGATTGCAGATATAACTCATACAACGATTGCAATAGCATATAAACCTTTAAATGGCCAATACGGTGTTTTTGGATTAAGCGCTCAGTATGTAAATTACGGAGACTTTTACGGCACTGTTGTAGATGCAGCAAGTCCTCAGGGATATGACGATACGGGAATATTTTCACTTAATGCATATGCAATAGGAATCGGGTATGCTAAACAACTAACCGATAGATTCAGCGTAGGCGGACAAATTAAATATGTACGCCAGGATTTGGGTTCGAGCACAATACCTATCATAGCAAACGGAGATACTTCAAAACAGACAATATCAAATACATTATCACCTCTTGTATTTGATTTCGGAACACAATTTAAAACAGGAATTAAAAGCCTTGTATTCGGAATGTCGGTCAGGGATTTTTCAACTCAGGTTAAATATGCAACTGAAGGATTCCAAGCCCCGTTAGTGTTTACACTTGGCATTTCAATGAACGTATTGGATCTTGTACAGGACCTCCCGTTTAATCAATCTCTGATAGCATGCATTGACGCCAGTCATTACACAGACCATCCTGAACAAGTTAAGGTAGGCCTGGAATATAAGATATTGAACACAGTTTCTCTTCGAGGCGGATATATATCAAATAATGATTTAGGCGGTTTTTCATTCGGTTTAGGTATTACGCAAGACGGATTTACAATAGATTATGCATATAGCCCTTATGGCGTTTTTAATAATGTTCAACGATTTACAGCCAGATTTGCGTTATGAAACGTAATATGAAAGAATATAAGGAGTTTTAAATTATGAAAGCCAATCGCTTCTTACCAGTTATTACCATTTTTTTGGCGTTATTGGTAACAGGATGTAAATATCATGTAACCGCGCCATTATGGGATCAACCGTATACAACCCCGCCGGCTGCTTCAATTGCTTCTATCAGCCCTGCTTCTGAGGCGAAAGGAGGCGTAAACACTATAACTATTAACGGTCAAAATCTCCTCGTAAATTCAGGAAGTACCGTAGTGTATTTCGATAGTTATCAGGCTGAAATAGTATCATTAGCCCAAAATAGTGTGGTTGTAAGGCGGCCTAATCTTGTAGCAGATTCGGCTACAATAAAAGTTATCCCCCAGGATGCATATACCGAAGGTATATTACATGGATATAAAATAGATAAAGTACTAGATACTTACGGAGGCTTTCTGCAGAACTTAGCCTTAAGCGTAATAGCAGTAGATAACAACGAGAATATTTACGTAGTGGAAACCGTTGGTAAAAATGTACACAAAGTAACACCGGACGGAAATAACACTATCATTTCAAAAACAACTTATTCTCCTTACGACGGCAAAATTGGTCCCGACGGTAATCTTTATTTAACTGAAAATAACAGAACTATTGATAAAGTGGATTTAACCTCGGGTACAAAATCCAAATGGATTATTCTTACTTACGGGCTGGTAGTAAAATACTGCGACTTTAGCAATAACAATTACTTCTACTGCGGCGGTACAGGAAGCGATTTAATATATTTTCCTTTTGATCTTTCTTCATCCCCTGTTCAATCCGGAATTTATAGTAACGACGACATTCAAGCCATTCGATTCTATAACGGGTATATTTATGTTGCTTCAGTGGACTTAACAACTAATGGACCAACCAAAATATGGAGAGACAAAGTTAATTCGGATGGAAGCATTGGCAGTAGAGAATTGATTTTTGATCTAAACACGGCTGGAAATTCATCAGCAGTTTCAGGTATTGCATTTGGTGCAGACGGCCAAATGTATATTACAACTTATGCAGCAGCAGACCCAATGATTGTTGTTGAACCCGGTTCAAATTCCTGGGATATATTTTACAAAAGCATACTACCCCAATATTGCCAGGGAATATTCTGGGGCACCGGCAATTATCTTTACATGATTAATGGTAACACGACTGCAAATGTAGCATGGCTGGCTTACCGCGTGGACATGGGACAGAAAAGTTCACCTTATTATTGAAAATATAAATTCTTCCTTGTGCAAAATAGCTTATTCTGTATGGAGAATATTAATGAGTTTTAAATTTTGGTTATCGTTTTCAATTTTATTAATCGTTGTTTGCGGAAGTCAAGATATTTGCGCCTTTGAAAAACAATCTGACGGAATAGTATTTCATCTTATCAGGCAAAAAGCAACAGATCCACAGTTGATTAAAATTCAGGTTTGTACAAATAATATAATCAGAGTAATTGCTTCGCCTAAGGAATCTTTTTCTAAAGAGCGAAGCCTTATGACTGATGGTAAAAATTGGTTACCTGTAGATTGGAAGGTAATCAAAAAAGGTAAATTAGTTGAAATATCAACATCCAAAATATATGTTGAAGTTGATACTGTAACCGGGGAACTAGCCTTTTACGATAAATCCGGAAAATTAATTTTACACGAAAAAGCCGGAGGTGGAAAAATAATAACTCCTTCCGAAGTAATGGGTGAAAAAACTTTTAATATCCAACAGCTTTTTGATTCACCAGCCGATGAAGCATTCTATGGCTTAGGACAGCATCAGAACGGAATAATGAATTACAAAGGTCATGATGTAGATTTATGGCAGTCTAATATGAATGTCGCAATACCTTTCCTTGTTTCGAGTAAAGACTATGGTATTCTATGGGATAACAATTCAAGAACAAAGTTTGGAGATACAAGAGATTATCAGCCAATCAGTTCTTTAAAGCTTTTCGATAAGGACGGTAAGCCAGGGGGATTAACTGCAGAGTATTTCAAAGATCAGGATTTTGATTCGCTATTTACTTCGAGAATTGAAAACAGGATTGAGCATAAATATAAAGATGTGAACGACGATTATCCGAATGGGTTCCTGGAAAATGTTAAAGCAGTAAGGTGGACCGGTGAATTGGAATGCAATGAGCCTGGAATTCACAAGTTGTGTCTATTTTCTTCAAGTTATACTAAAGTATGGCTTGATGGAAAACTTATGGTGGATTCCTGGAGGCAAAACTGGCTACCCTGGACGCACTTTTTAGAACTTAAGATGGAACAAGGAAAACATTACAAAATTGAAATTGAGTGGATACATGATGATGGATATATCGGGCTTGATTACTTAACCCCATCAAAAATTAATTTTCAAAATACAACATCACTTTACTCAGAAGTAGCAGATCAAATAGATTATTATTTTATATACGGCGGCAGCCTTGATAGTGTGATTTCCGGGTACAGAGAAGTAACAGGTAAAGTACCGATGATGCCCAAATGGGCAATGGGGTTATGGCAATGCCGCCAGAGATATAAAACTGAAGATGAACTTCTTTCAGTAGTTAAGGAATTCCGCGACCGCAAAATACCTTTAGATAATATAGTGCAAGATTGGTTTTATTGGAGAGAAGATCAGTGGGGAAGCCACCAGTTTGATCTTGAACGTTATCCTGATCCTGACGGAATGATAAACAAATTACACAATGAGCTTCACGCTCATATAATGATTTCCGTCTGGCCAAAATTTTATGTTGGGACAGGTAATTATGAAGAATTCAAACGGCATGGATGGCTTTTAATGCATAATGTGGAAAAGAAGCAACTGGATTGGGTCGGTCCGGGTTATGTTTCCACTTTTTATGACCCTTACAGTGAAGGAGCACGCGAACTTTATTGGAAACAGATAAACGATAATTTATTTTCAAAAGGAATTGATGCATGGTGGCTGGATGCGACGGAACCTGATATTCAATCCGACTTATCGAGAGAAGAAACCATATTTCGCAATGGTCCGACATATTTAGGCTCAGCTTCCCGATACCTGAATACCTATTCACTGGTTAATTGCAAAGCGGTATATGAAGGCCAGAAGAAAACCGACCCGGATAAACGTGTTTTTGTTCTTACACGTTCTGCTTTTGCAGGTCAGCAAAGATATTCCGCAGCTACATGGAGCGGAGATATTGCATCAAGGTGGGAAGACTTAAGAAATCAAATTTCAGCCGGAATGAATTTCTCTTTATCCGGTATTCCATATTGGACCTCCGATATCGGAGGGTTTGCTGTAGAAGCAAGGTACCAAAATCCGGACTCTGCGAACCTTTGCGAATGGCGGGAGCTAATGACCCGGTGGTTCCAGTTTGGAACTTTTTGCCCCTTGTTCAGAGTTCATGGTGAATTTCCTTACCGTGAAATTTTTAATACGGCCCCGGAAAACCATACTGCTTATAAAGCTATGCTGGCCTATGATAAACTCCGTTACAGGTTAATGCCGTATATCTATTCTTTAACCGGTATGGTTACACAGAGTGATTATACAATTATGCGGGCACTTGGAATGGACTTCAGTACTGATAGGAAAGTTCTCAATATAGATGATGAATTTATGTTCGGGCCGGCATTACTCATTAATCCTGTCACCGAATATAAAGCCCGCCAGCGTAATGTTTATCTTCCTTCAGGGACAGGATGGTATGAGCTTCATTCCGGAAAATATTTTACGGGGGGACAAACATTGAAGGCAGATGCACCCTATTCCGACATTCCAATTTATATTAAAGCCGGTTCAATAATTACCTGCGGGCCAAGTATACAATACACAAATGAAAAGGCTGAGGACACTGTCAGGTTGTTTGTTTATACAGGAGGCAGCAGCTCGTTTAATCTTTATGAAGATGAAGGTACCAATTGTAATTATGAAAAAGGTTTGTTTTCAATTATTCCGTTGCAATACAACGAAAAAAATCAAATTCTTACGATTGGCAAAAGACAGGGACAATTTCCCGGTATGAAAAAAGATAAAACATTTCAGATTGTCTGGGTAAGCCCGGATAAACAATCGGGTTTGGATTTTGAAAAAAAACCGGATATAACGATTCAGTTTGACGGAAATCAGCAAATAATAAAAAATAATTTGTGAACAAAGTTTTGGAAAATTTAAAACTGACCGGAAGCAGAAGGAAAAAGACAGGAGCATTATGCAAGCCGGCAATATAAATATAAAAATGATACAGGTTTTACGTATGCCGAAGATCTTATTTTCAAGGAAAGGATTACATTAAAACAAGGATAGTTGATATGACAAATCGTAAGGAATACATATTTGCTCTTTTAATATTTGCCGCAGCATCTGCATTAGGTCAAAAAGCAGACAGCATTGCCCCCGACCATTCCGGAATGAGTAATTTAGGTTCCGTCGAGTTCGCAAAACCAATGATTCCGGGATGGAATGCAGGTAATTCCTTAGATGCCATAGGTGGTGAAACAGCCTGGGGGAATCCTATGATAACCCAGCAATTAATCGATTCGGTGAAAGCTGCGGGGTTCAACGCAATACGGATACCTGTTGCATGGAGCAGGTTCACTGATACTTTATTTACGATTGATACAACCTGGCTGAATCGTGTTGAGGAAGTAGTAAACTACGTATTGAAAGACAGCATGTATGCCATTATAAATGAACATTGGGACGGCGGCTGGCTACAACCGACCTATTCAGACTCAGCTTATGCCGACCATCGATTAGCTGTAATGTGGAAACAAATTGCAATCCATTTCAGGGATTATAATGACCACCTTTTATTTGCCGGTACAAACGAGGTTATGGTTACCAACGATTATAATGCCCCGACAAAGGAATATTATACAGTTCAAAATGGCTTTAACCAGATCTTCGTTAATACTGTTCGCTCAACCGGCGGGCGTAATTACTATCGTTATCTGCTTGTTCAGGGATTTAATACAAATATTGGCTACACCGTCAGTTTTTTTTCACAACCCATCGACGTTACTCCGAATAGATTAATGGTAGAGGTTCATTATTATGACCCGTATGATTTCACATTAAACACCAGCAGCAATATAACACAGTGGGGAAAAAATGCTACAGATCCATCCAAAACTGAAACCTGGGCAAACGAATCATACGCAGACGGCCAATTCCAACAAATGAAAGTTAATTTTATAGACAAAGGCGATGCTGTAATCTTAGGTGAATATGGCGCTATGGCGAGATTAGATCTCGGCAGTTCTACTCTCAATGCTCAATATGCCGGATACCGCCGTTATTATATGGATTATATCACCAGTTCACTGGTTAAACACGGTTTAATACCTTTCTATTGGGACAATGGGGGCACCGATAATTTCGGTATGGGTATTTTTTATCGGTCAACCGGAGCTAAGGCTTATCCTGATATAATAAAAACAATTATTGATGCTGTTGATACAAGCATGGTTAGTGGTGTAATTGAATCCAAGTCACTGCCGTCAAATTTTTCGTTAAGCCAAAATTATCCTAATCCATTTAATCCATCAACGACAATTGAATATCAAATTCCAAAACTTTCTCATGTAACAATTAAGGTTTATAATATTCTGGGCAATCAAATAGCATTACTTGTAAATGAAATAAAACAAGCCGGAAAATACCAGGTTAGTTTTAACCCATCTAACCTTTCCAGCGGCGTTTATTTCTATAAAATGGAAGCTGTATCAACAGGCAGTAAGGAGGATTCATATATAGAAACAAAAAAATTAATCTTAATTAAATAAATACAATTGAAAATTCAAGTTGATTTTCATTTGAATTAATCAAACCATCAACCTAAAAGAAGGAGAAAAATATGCGAGTAAGTACTATCTTTGCTAGTCTAACAATAGTACTATTGTTAGCATCTCAGAGTTGGTCTCAAACTGCCGTCAATGAGTCTTTTCCATATCCCGTAGGATCGTACCTGGATACATTGGGAACGGCAGGTAACGGATGGGGCGGCCCCTGGATAATTGATACAAGTAATTCACACAATTACAATTTATCGGTTGTTTCCGACACCAACTTTGACTATGTTGATCTTCCTTATGCATATGCACATATCGGCAACAACCTTATGTGTACAGCCCCGGGCAATTGGGCGTCCGCGCGCTATTTCCGTCCTTTAGCCCAAACCTGGCCGGATGCAAAAGGACAATATTGGGTCAGTTATTTATTCCAGTCCCAGAAAGCACCTTCAGGTAATACATATTATCTGCTTAAATTGTTTTCCAATAGCACAGAACTAGTAGCTTTTGGCAAAGGTGGAGGCGGCACTACATATACCTGCGGCAGCGGATGGCCCGGCGGTTCAGGTGCTGACGTATCAACAGTACAGGATCAGGGTGGACCAGTATGGATTGTTGCAATGGTAAATTTAACCGGCGATGCTACTGCCGATGCAAATGCAAGAACATTTTTGTGGCTCAATCCCGATCCTTCTAAAACACCCGATACAAACAAAGCTGATGTAAAGAGAGCTACAAACCTGAGTACCGGATTCAATAGAGTTGCTATTGAATTTGGCGGAGCAGACACAAACATCCTTGGTTATTCTGAAATCCGGATAGGCTCTTCATTCACCGATGTTTCTTCGTCTCTGGTAACAACGGCGTATAAGACAACAGAGTCTTTTAACTACGCTACCGGCGCTGACATTGTAGGCAGCGGAGACGCTACCAACGGTTGGGCTGATGCATGGCATCTCGATCCAGGAGATACCGGAGTCAGCGACAGTTTGCTTTGGGCTACTACTACCGGGATAGATTACACTATGTTACCTTATGCTATACCGCATGCCGGCAATATTTGTTATGGTTCAAGACCCGGCAGCAAATACACAAGGATTGAACGTACACTTGATAAAGTATGGACTCAGGATACAAATACAACTTTTTGGTTCAGTGCAGTGATGAATCTTTCAGATGATACATCTTCAAGCACATGGGCCGGTATAAAACTGGCACAGGATCATACAGATGCTGCTATAATGTTTGGAAAAGGTTACGGCCAGGATTTATTTACGGTTGGCGGCGGTTATCACGCAAGTGCAACTGATCCCGAATGCTCTACAACTACTTGGGATGTGGGACCGGTATGGCTTGTGGGAGAATTTTTAAATCAAGGTGTCGGCAACCAAAGCCGTGTTTTTATGTGGATAAATCCAAATCCAGCTAAACAGCCGGATTCTACAAAAGCAGATGCAAGATCATTTGCAGCATTAAAGCCGGGGATCGCTTATGTGCGTATTGAATACGGCGGTGGAATTCCATTCGAAATGGCAGTGGATGAAATTAAGTTGGGACTTACTTATTCTGATATTGCAACAGGCGTTAAACTTAATAACAGCATGCTTCCAAGCAAGATGGCCTTGTCGCAAAACTATCCGAATCCATTCAACCCAACTACAAAAATTAATTATTCCGTACCGCAAAGCAGTTTGGTTACATTGAAAGTATATAATATACTAGGACAGGAAGTTGCTACATTGTTCCATGGACAGCAACATGCAGGCAATTATATTGCAACTTTTGATGCATCAAAGCTTGCCAGCGGAGTTTACCTATATCGTCTAGAAATTGGAGGCATATCAATTACTAAAAAGCTCGTTTTATTGAAATAGTATTTTATTTTGCCTCTTGTTGGTTAAAAGGACCTGCAGCAGATTTTTGCTGCAGGTATTTTATTGAATTTAAAATAAATTAATGTAATAATATTGAAATCAATTTATTAAATTTTATTATACCAGATTAATTGTTTATTGTTTTGTGCCGTTCATTTGGAGATTTTTTTGAAAAGCTTTCACAGGTTGAGATATTATTTATTCGTCATCATTATTTTGTTCTTCTCTAAATTTCCTGTCAGCGCTCAAACAACCGAATTTCTTCAGCGTGCATTTACCGAATTACGTTTTGGTATGTTCATTCACTATGGTATTTTAACTTTTACCGGTGCTCCATGGGCTACTCCAAATCAAGACCCCGATAAATTTTTTCCAAAACATCTCAATTGCGAGCAATGGGCTGAAGCTGCTGCTGAAGCCAAAATGAAATTTGCCATTCTAACTACAAAACATCACGATGGATTTTGCTTATGGAACAGCAAATACAGCAAAAACAGTGTTGCAAGCAGTCACTGGAAAAATGGTAAAGGTGATGTAGTGCGGGAATTTGTTAATGCATTCAGAAGGCATAACATTTATCCCTGCTTTTATTATTCAATCTGGGATAATACGGCTGGAATAGGTAACGGCCCTATAACATATGATAATATTAAGGTTATTGAGGGACAAATAACCGAACTGCTGAGAAATTACGGCCGCATTAAAATGCTTTTTATTGACGGATGGTCATGGAAGATGGGGCATTTAGCAGTTCCCTATGATAAAATCCGGGCACTTGTGAAAAAGATTCAGCCTGGCTGCCTGCTGGTAGATAATACTCATCTACAATGTTTATATGAAAACGATATGGTACATTTTGAAGCTGGTGGAGCGTGCCCGGAAGATAATACTCTTCCCGCTCTTCAAAGTGAATTAATAAATAAAGACAGCGGTGACGATTGGTTTTGGGATACAAGAGTGCCGGAAGCGAAACTTGCTAGCACTAAGGATATAGTAGATACACTCCAATATCTTGAGCCGAAATGGTGCACTTTTATTTTAAACTGCCCTCCAAATTGTGACGGCAGTTTGGATTCAAACATAGTAGAGAGATTAAATGAAGTCGGAAAAGCCTGGATTCCAGATGCCAAGCGTCCTCCTCTACCAAAGCAAGCAAAGTTTATAGAAAAACCGGTAATGCCCGATTCCGCATGGGCAACAAGCGGTATAGCAAAAAATGCTATCGATGGAATTAACGACCGTTATTATTATTCTGTTTGGCAGTCGGATTCTTCCCTTCCACAATCAATTACTATTGATTTGGGTAAAAAATACAAAGGTATATCAATATTAAATTATGTTCCTAAATACAAGGTTAAAGCTACGCCTGTAGATGAAGGCAGTATTGAATCATATATAATTTATTCTAGTGAGGATAATAAAACTTTTACTAAAATAGCCGCAGGTAAATGGGATGGTGATACAAAAATGAAAGTTGTAACTTTTCCGCCTGTAACAGCCCGTTATATTAAAGTATCTGCCCTTTCGGCAGTAAATGGTTACGCCGCCGCAACCGAATTTGAAATAGGTATGGAAAATTTAAAATAAAATTAATGACTAATTGGGGTAATATTAGACATCCGAATAATATTATTTTATTTTTGAAGAAACGGGAATAGACTCATACTCTTAGTAATAAGAGAAAATAATAATTCAGAACGGAGTCAGTTAGATGAAAAAAGTACTTTTAATAATATGCTTAATAAATATTTTTTTAGTTTGTCAGAATAACTTATCAATAGCCCGGGACATGGGCTCTTCAAATTTGTTTCAAGTTATTAAAAACGGCCTTGAGTTAACTACACCTGAACTCAATTTAAAAGTTCAGTTTTATGATAATGACATAGTACGTATATTAAAATGGAGTAAAAGCGGAAGCCCTGAGAAGTTAAGTTTATGCGTTATCAAAGATTCAATAAAGACGCTTGCAATAAAGATAAAACAAGATGATAATTTTGTGTTTTTATCATCACCAAGCCTTTCCATTAAAATTTCCAGAATTACAGGCAGCATAACTTTTTCAGATAATACCAGTAATACACTATTAAATGAAAATGGGAATGCATCATTCACACCGGTTATATTCAACTCTGATTCCGGTTTTACCATACAACAAAATTATAGGGTTACACCGGATGAGGGTATTTACGGGCTTGGACAAAACCAGGACGGTTATTTTAATTACCGCGGTAAAAAAGAAATTTTGGTTCAGGCAAACACCAATGCTGTTACACCATTCCTGATCTCAACGAATAATTACGGAATTTTCTGGGACAATTATTCCAAGACTATTTTTACCGACAGTACAAATGGTATTTCATTATGGTCTGAAATGGGTAATAACATCGATTATTATTTTATTCACGGCAAAAACATGGATGATGTTATTTCCAGATACAGAGATCTTACCGGTAAAGCGCCTATGTATGGAAAGTGGGCATACGGCTACTGGCAAAGTAAAGAACATTATAAAACTCAGGCAGAAGTTTTGGGAATAGCGGAAAAATACCGCAGATTAAAAATGCCCATCGACAATATTATCCAGGATTGGGATTACTGGAATGGAGCGCAAAACTGGAGCGGGATGTTCTTCGATAAATCTTTATATCCAAATCCCAAGCAAATGTGCGATGAGCTTCACAAAATGAATTTCCATATTGCTCTTTCAATTTGGCCGGCTCTTGGGCCAAATACGGAAATTTATAAAGACATGCTTAAGCACGGATATCTTTATAAACCTGTCGGCTGGGCAGGCTTCAAATATTACGATGCATACAATCCTGCTGCTGATAAGTTGTATTGTAAATACTTAGACAAAGGCCTCTTTACTAAGGGACTCGACGGCTGGTGGATAGATTCATCGGAACCGGACGTTGTAAATGCAACTACAAAAGAATCCGAAGAATATGAACAGAAAAAAATGGGGAGTAATTATCTTGGTTCTTTTGCAAGGTATTTAAATTCATACTCATTAGTAATGACTGATGCAGTTTATCAAAATTGGAGAAGTTTGACGTCTAACCGCCGTGCATATATTTTAACGCGTTCAGGATTTGCAGGACAGCAAAGGAATGCATCTACTACCTGGTCGGGGGATATTGGCGCAAGCTGGGAAATTTATCGACATCAGATTTCTGCCGGTGTTAATTTCAGTATGTCGGGAATTCCTTATTGGACATTTGATATAGGCAGTTATGTTTTAGGTGCTTACGGCGGTGTGTTTAATAACGGCGGAAAAGATCCGGCTTACCAGGAATTATATACACGTATGTTCCAATTCGGTGCCTTCAGCCCTATTTTCCGTTCACATGGTTCAGAAACACCCCGTGAAATTTGGGAAATGGGAGACTTTATCAAACCAATATTAACTGCAGATAACTTACGTTACAGATTAATGCCTTATATTTATTCTGTGGCCTGGATGGTTACATCCAAGAATTACAGTTTTATGCGCGGACTGCCTATGGATTTTCCATCAGATAAAAAAACTTATTCAATTGGCACTCAATATATGTTTGGGCCTTCAGTTATGGTTTGCCCTGTTACCGATTACATGTACCATAATCCGCCGCAGCACAGCATACTTGTTGATTCGAAATATTTTAAAACAGATGATGGTAAGCCCGGGCTGCTTGCTAAATATTATAAGGATGCAGAACGAAAGAATCTGAGCAAAGAAGAAATCGATCCGGAAATTAATTTTACCTGGTATACAGGGCGACCGGAATATCTTACCGATTCTACTTATGCCGCTACATGGGAAGGAAAGCTTATTCCCCCCGAAACCGGCAAGTACCAGTTTCATTTAATCAGCTATGACAACAAGAGGATTATAATAAACAGTGATACTTTAAAAATTACGTACACCAGTACAGAACAATATACCGAACTGATAAATCTAACTGCAGGTAAAGAATACAAAATAAAAGTTGAAACTGAAAACAAATCTACCGGTGCAGCAAGGATGAAGCTTTTCTGGAAAACTCCAGGCATATTTGCAGCGGAAAATCTGAAAGAGGAAAGGAAGAAGCAAATAGAAGTTTATCTTCCCTCTTCCGGAGAGAATAAAAATACGATTTGGTTTAATTTCTGGACGGGAGAAAAATTTGATGGCGGCAAAACGATTATAACCGATGCACCGATTGATATAATCCCTTTATTTGTAAAAGCAGGCTCAATTATTCCTATGGGACCATTCATTCAATATTCTACAGAGAAACCTGCAGATCCTATTGAACTTAGGATATACAGCGGTGCTGATGGCAAATTTACTTTATATGAAGATGAAAATGATAATTATAATTATGAAAAAGGTAAATACTCAACAATAGAATTCTGCTGGGATGATTTAAACCATATGCTGACTATCTCTGCATCAAAAGGTAAGTTTCCCGGTATGCTGAAAACAAGAAAGTTCAATATAGTTTTAGTTTCCAAAGACAATGGAACAGGTCTGGAAATTTCAAAAAGCTTCAGCAAGATTATTAAATATTCAGGTAAAAAAGTTGATGTGATTTTTTAATTTCCGTATATGTATTATCGGCAATTATGAAATAATAAGTATTGAATACTTGATCCTTATAATTCTTCTTTAAAAACTTTTATAAGGACACTTACTTTAGTATAATCATTAGTTGAGGCTTTTAGGGTGAATAAGGATTTATCTGATTTGAGTTAGGTACTAACGAATCAGAAGATTATGAAAGTTTCTACAGCTAAAGGACTGCGAAATTATTAGTTCAGGGATATGGTTTAACCGGACATCCAAAGTATTCAATATCTCGAGATCTCTCCTGATAAATTCATAATCTGATCCATTTTAAGTTAATACACTTTCACTGCGCATCAATATAAATATGGACAACATATTTTTAATTATTACTTTATAATTGCCTCAAAAGAAACATCGCCTGAGCATTTTTCAAATACAACTCCTGATCCATCCGGTAAGACGGAGGATCCCGAGGCTTTAACAACTTTCATGTTTCCAGGCAACGGACAATGTAAAATGGTTTTAAAATCCTGATTGCTTTTCGGAAAATGAATTTCCCCAGACAATTTGGATTCGTCTTTAATAAATCGGACTTTGTAAGAAATTGTTCCGAAATGCGAGGAAGCATTTTCAACACCTATATATTCTCCACTGGCCAGCCATCCGCGGGCGCATCCGCGCAATAGATGCAGTATGTTGCCATCTTCCATTATAATCATGTCACGGATACATCGGACCACTGCTTCGGGTGTCCACAAATGCTGGCGGTCGCCGGAAGTTTCAATTGTACCGGGATCCTGTCCACGTTCTTCACACCAAGTATACAGGGGAGTTCCATGATTCAAGGTTGCATATAGAAAGGCATTTGCAATATCGCCTTCGCCGCGGGCAAGATGTGCCTCGGCAAAATCATTTAATGTAATGGCAACCCACATACCATCAACCATCCAGCCTGTGTGAACCGGAATACCGCCGGGGCTCATTCTTTCTTCAAAGTGTTTAATCGTATTGTTCATCAATTCATGATTTGCAGGAAGCAGGTTCGTAGGATATATTGAATTCAACAACCCCCAGCAGCTACCGGATATTTTACCAGGCATGGAAGAAAGCCAGCGGTTACCATCTTTGTCTTTAATAGCGCCGAGTTCCATGGCTGTAATTAAATCGGATTTTGATTGGTCAAAAATTTTTTTCAGTTCGTCCGCATCTTCTTTTTTACCTAATATTAAAGCCGCTTTATAAGTCAACGAGTCCAAAAAAACAGCCCAAATATTGTGTGTGTAAAATATTCCATAATAACTATCATCATCCATCAAACCCCCATCACCCATACCACGCGGCATTAGTCCATAAGTGAGCGGTTTTTCACCATCTATCATCACTTTTGTTTTTTTACGCTGTTCTTGCTGCCATCTTGAACAGGCCAGCATTTGCGGATAGCGTTTTTTCAGAAAGGATGTGTCGCCTGTATTATAAAAGTGTTCCATCAGGGCCCAGGCTTTATATCCAGCGGCTCCCCACATTAAGTGAGACCACCCACCCGGTTCGCTCCAGTCACCGTCGGAAGTTTGAATATCCCAGTCCACATTGTATCCTAATTCAGCTTCGTTGTGTAAACCTATTTGATCCAAAGCTACAGCAACTATGGCGGGTTCAAACGAATTTGGACCCGATCGGTAAATTTCTGTTCCAGGCAATGCAGCTATATACCCTTTTCCAATTGGCTCGCGCATCACAAATATATCACCAATGCAGGAATAGAAACCATTTGTCACTCCGGAATCAGGTATAATAATATGGCACGTCCGGTTAAATAGACTTTTCCATATCTCTTTCGATTGATCAAATTTTTGCTGCCAATTAATGATTTTTAAATTGGATGCATCCTTATTAAAGCTATTATAAGGTCGGATCAACCATCCGGTCTTGGTTTCACCGGGTTTCAGATCCCAGTTCATCGTTATTTGTGTAGTGATTTTGGGATCAAGCATAAATTTATCTGCTCCGATTCCAAGAATGATAATTTTATCTGCGGGCGCTCCCCAGCCGGCCAAAAGATAATCAATCGGCATAGCATGATCAATCCATCCAGGATTATAGCCTTTCAAGTTTCCAGGACAAACGCAGGGCAATTTAATATTTAGATCAGAATTCCCGGTGTTTTTCAATATTATCTTTACCATAGCTGCTGAATCGCCGCCAGAAACTTCCAGTATTAAAATTGCGCCCTTGTCTTCATATATATTCTTAAGCACAGGTAAAAATCCCTCTGAACGTTCCCATTTGCTATCCGCAAAGGGCTTATCATTGAGCAAGGGTTGAATAATTATTTTCCAATTAGTTGTTGGCGGACGAAACGATTCAAAAGGGAAATAAAGCAGGTTGTCGTAGGTCCATGATAATTCAAGTTTCCCGTTGTATAGATCAAGCAATGTCTTGTTGCTATTGTCAGGCAAGGTTACAGTCATCCTGTGAGGTGTAGCGAAGGAGTAAAAAAAGTTTACAGGTTTAGTTTCCCAGAAAAAAGATTTCTCCAATATCTGTTTATTATCATCTGAATAAGTGTAATGAATGCAGTATTTGCCTTCATCTTCAAGAATAACATTATAGCTTGTTACAGTGGTTTTCCCTGTATCGAGAGAGACTTCCTTTTCATTTTGGAATAATAATTTCCCGGATTGGTCTTTAATATCAACTTTTAACAAGCCTGCATGGGTTTTTATATCCTTATTTTTAAGATAGACAAATATTGATATGTCTTTAGCATTCTCAGGCATCGTCTTTGATATCGAGTATTTATCAATAACCAGACCCGATAGTTTTTTTTCTTGTGCAGTTATGGTAACGGTTAGTAAAAGGATAATAGCAAAAAAGAATTGTCTTTTCATGGCTAATTGGCTTTCCTTATTTAACAGATAAATCTTTAGCACTAATTTTCAGGCCCAGGAAATCTCTTTCTATTTGTTCAAGCGTTTTACCTTTAGTTTCAACAAGATATTTATATACAAAAATCAGACATAATAAGCACATTACAGCATAAATTAGAAATGTAAATCCGCCATTTAAATTTTTGAGTAAAATGGGAAATGTAAACGAGATTAGAAAATTAGAACCCCACAAACAAAAAACTGCTAATGCTGAAGCATGGCTCCGGAGTCTGTTGGGAAAAATTTCACCAATCAGCACCCAAACAACCGGGCCTAAAGAAAGGGCAAAAAAAGCAAGATAACCCATAATAAAAACCAGAACGAGGTAACCTTGAAAATTATGAGTTAAATAAGCCGCAGAAATTGCAAATAAAAATAATCCCATTCCTGCGGAGCCGATAAGCATTAATATTCTTCTGCCGATCCTTTCTATTAAAAGTATTGCAATAATTGTGAAAGTAAGATTTACTAAACCCATTATCATTGTCTGAAATAACGCCGATTCGTTTCCAACACCAGTTGATTTGAAAATAGCTGGCGAGTAATACATAATTACATTTATGCCTGTAATCTGCTGGAAAACGGCAAGCAGGATTCCGATTACCATGATCTTAGACATTTTCCCTTTAAATAATTCTGAGAATTTGCCAGTAACCGATCCTTTAATATTGCTTAATATTTCCCGGAATTCTACAAGGGCGTTTTTTTCTCCGCTAATTTTAATTAATACATCCATTGCTTTATCGTTTTTATTTTTTATAATCAACCACCGCGGGCTTTCAGGGATAAAAAATAAAAAAAAAGCAAATAGACCGGAAGGAATTACCATAATTCCCAGCATATAACGCCAATTATCAATGCCGTGAAATTTATAAAGGAAGTTATTAGAAACGAAAGCAAGTGCCTGGCCGGTAAATGTAGCTAACTGGTTAAACGAAACCATTCTTCCACGCCAGTTAGCCGGTGATATTTCAGATATATAAATAGGAGCAAGAACAGATGCCGAACCTACGGCCAAGCCGGCAAGTATTCTAAAAACGATAAACTCTTTAAAGCTAATTGATAAAGAGCATCCCAATGTAGAAATTAAGAAAACGAAAGCAGTAAATAATAACATCTTTTTTCTTCCAAAAACCTGACTGGGCTGACCAATCAATACACACCCAATCATACACCCGATTATAATTGAACTTACAGCCCAACCTTTCTGGATATCATTCAAATTAAAAACATGAGGGGATTGGATAAACTCAATTGCACCGGAAATTACGGAAGTATCAAAGCCGAACAAAAAACCGCCCACTGCTGCGATTAAACAAACAAGAATTAAGTATAATCTCATGATTTACTTACCATATTTATCAATAAGATTATTTAACTTATTTCTATAATAACTGAAATTTTCAAAATCTACATCGGGCGGGATTAAATGATCTCCGAACGGTATATAACCACCGGTTTTCAAAACCCTATCGGCCGGTTCCAAAAACTCATCAATGCGCTTTTTACCTTTTTGAATGTCGGACTTGGGAATTCCGCCTAATATTTGTAGTTTAGGATATTTTTCCCGGACTTTAACAATGTCCATTCCGCAATTTGTTTCAAACGGGTACATTCCCGTTACACCCGCTTCCATAAATAAGGGAATCAGATTGTTGCAATCTCCGTCTGTATCTAATAGAATAATTTTAACGCCTTTTGATTTCAAAAAATCAGCTATCCTTTTTATATAAGGGAGCATAAATTCACGAACCATATCCAAAGAAATCATACTGCCCTTTCCAAACGATATGTCTTCCCAAATATGCCAGTGATCAATCTCGACCTGGGAGATAATTTCTTCAAACATTGCAAGCCAGATATTTGTAAAAGTATTAAGAATATCATGTACTACTTCAGGCTCTGAGTAATACCACAAAAAAAGATTTTCGTAACCTATAAGATGTGCCAGCGTTCCAAAAAAGCCCTGCGGGTAACCCCCGATTGCGAGAGGATAATCCCGGTTCTTATATTCTTTAACCTTTTGATCCCAATTGATCGGGAAGCGATCTTTAATATTTTTTAGATTTAAGCGTTCTTCTTTTAGTCTTTCCCAGCTTGTTAAATCTTTAATAGGCCAATCAAGGGAAGTAGGAATAGTTGCTTCATCTTTTAAGAAAACTCTTTTTACGCCGTCGATATCGGTATAATTCAATTTCAGATCATTTTCTTCATGAACTTTAATTTCAAACATAGGGCAAAAATGCAGATTAACATCAACAAGAACTTGGGTATAATCCATTCCAAAATAATCAAGCACATCATAGTCTAAGGGGAATCCCTGAGATGGATAATATAAACCTCCAGCCGTTACGGCAATCCCGTTCGGTAATTTGTCTACCCCACCATTAGTCCAGGCAGTTGCATATAAAGAAGAAGTAGGTGTAGTGATATTTTTATTAAGAACCGGATATTTTTTTAAAGGTAACCCCTGTGAATACCAGTTAAGGATGGTTTTTCCCCAGTAGCCAAATTCCCATTTAATTGAATGAACATTTGGGTTAAAATTCATTACTTCATGAAACCGTTCACGTAATGTCATTTTTTCCTCACTATTTTTCTTTTAATATTTTATTAGATGTTCCGGTGTACAACATCAAATAGTATTGTACAAAAGTTATGATCATTTTATGTTCTAAATTATTCATATTGGTCTAAAAAACCGTTGAATTATTTTTAAATATTCTTTGGCATACCGGGATGATTTGGCCCGAAATGCTTCAGAATTACCATAGGCTGAAACTGGCTGTTGTTGGAAATAACAATTCCTTCTGCAGCAGCAGCTTCGCTTATAAAATACTCATCGTTACTTGCCTGGCCGAAACGCAGAATGACTGAAGCTTCTGCATCATAAACTCCAAATTTGCCGTGGCCCTGAGTAATGATGCATCCGTATGCAGCACCATCTTTAACAGTCACAGTTTGCCCCGGTTGAATAATTAATTCTTTAGCCGCAATAAAATCATTATCGTATACTATCCATTTTTCCATATGCTTTTCATCGGAGTGCGAACATACAACCGGCGCACGGAAATATTTTTTCTTGTAATGCGGATCTATATTCTTTTCCCAATCCATCAGGCTCATTACATAATCAATATCCAGTTTTTTGTCTGCCGGGCAATTTTCCACAAGAAACTCGTAAGGATAGACTTCATTTGAAGTAATATTTTCATAGACAGAATTGACATCACTGTTCCATTGAGGTTCATAAGTAAGATATGAACCCGGAGCATGAAGAACGCCGGGCGGAGTATACCAGCCTGTTCCCAATTCAATTCTGTAAGCGCGTGAAAGTTCGGTAATTCGATTGTCACCTGATTCAAAGTTCAGCAAACAGTTTCGTACCATATCTTTAGTTACATCGGGATCAAAACCAAAATAAGTTACTGGAAATTCACCCGGATAATTATTCATATCAGGCGGGAAGTAGTAAGCTTCGGGTTTTCCGAGGCGCCCAACGGCTGCTGCGGCCTTAAAACCTAAATGAAGATGAAAAAACAAAGGCGCCATATAATCGAAAAACTTCGAATACATAGGCCAGCCGCCGTATTTGTTCATCAATTCTTGCCCGACAATCTTTTCCTTTAATTCATCAACAGCATCTCTTAAGAGAAATTTTTCATTTAACTTTCCGCTAAAAGGAAGTACATAGCTCATGCCTTCATCATTCGGTGCAAGTTCTCCGTTAATTGCGGGGATTACCGATGAAAACCATCGCTCTTTGATTGAACCGCGCTCAGTTCCCAAAGCGTAATAATCATCCGGGTGAAGTCTCAAACGCCGACCTGCTTTACTGAACCTTCGCGGCACAAATGTAGGTATTAATCTTAAGATGCCTTTCCCCTGGCTAAATGTTTCCTGAATTTTATTCATAACAACTTCCTTTACTTTATAAAATTATCAACATTCTCTTTCGTAACAAGCTGGAAAGGAATGAAATTTGTGTGAATGATTTTTATTCCTTTAACAATCTGGTAAGCTAATTCCACCGCCAGAGCACCCTGGCCGTGGGCATCCTGGAAAACAGTTCCGGCAATTTCCCCGTGAGATACTGCCATTAATGCATCAGATATTGCATCAATACCGATGACGAAAATTTTTTTCTGCTTTCCTTCCGCAGAAATTGCTTTATTTGCTCCCATAGCCATTTCATCATTTTCTGCAATAACAGCGTCAATTTTTCTTCCGGCCGATAACCAGTTTTCCATTACAGACAATGCCTGTGCCCTGTCCCAGTTGCCTGTCTGCTGGGCAACAATCTCAGCACCAGGAAATTTTGAAAGAACTTCCCTGATCCCTTTAGAACGCTGAATTTCGGCTGAATGACCATAAGGTCCCTGAATTAAAACAACGTTACCTTTGCCGTTAAGCAGCCTCATAATTTCCAAAGCTTCTATTTTTCCAGCTTCAACATCCGGCGAGCCAACGTACGCATCGGCTTTATCAAGATTGGCAACGATAGAATTTACTACTATAATAGGTTTATGTTCACGAACTGCAATGTCAACTGCTGGAGATGATCCATACTGATCTTCGGGGTTCAGAATTATTGCATCAACATTTCGCGCGACAAAATTTTCAATTTGCGATACCTGTTTTTCTGCATAACCCTGGCCGTCAAGTTCAACAAGCCTGATATTCAATTCTTTAGCTTTAACACGGATAGCATCCTGAAGCCTGATTACGAATTCATTTTGCAAATCCTGATAAGACACTCCGATTATAATTTGGTGTACGGTTTTTGAATTCCGGCTGCACCCGTTTAATACGGCTATAGTTAAGATTGCTGCCACAATTAAATTCATTGAAGCATGGAATCGTTTAATAAATATCAATTATGCAATCTCACTTTCATAATTATTTTTTTTATCGGCAGAATATTCTGAATTCCTTTTAATATTTGTTCCGGAATTAAGCATTCTTTGATTTTTTATCAAGAAGAACAGCCAGCACTATAATTAGTCCCTTTACAACTAATTGCCAATAGGAAGATACATTAAGCATATCAAGGCCGTTATTCATAACTCCGATTATCAGCGCACCGGCTACGGTTCCTGCAATAGTACCTACACCGCCGCTCAGACTCGTACCTCCTATTACAACTGCTGCAATTGCATCGAGCTCGTATCCCTGCCCGGTAGCGGGTGATGCGGACATTACCCTTGAAGATAAAACAATACCGGCAAGCCCTGATAGAGCACCAGTTATTGCATAAACTGAAATGATAATCCGGTCGGTATTTATACCAGAAACTTTAGCTGCAAATTTATTCCCGCCTACAGCAAAAATGTACCGGCCGAACCGGGTGTAATGTAAAATGAAAATTCCACACAGCACTACCGCGAGGAAAATGATAACGGGGATGGGAATTCCCCAAAAGTAGCCGCCGCCGATTTTATCATATGAATCGCTCAGGTTGATTACCGGTCGGCCGCTTGTATAGACTAAACCCATTCCCCGTGCAGCAGTCATCATGCCAAGTGTTACAATGAATGGCGCCAATCTTTTCTTAGCGATGAGTACACCATTAATTAAACCGCATGCCAGGCCGGATATTACTCCAAGAGCCAACGGCACTATCAAAGGGTAAGTTCCGGAGTGCGCATAAGAAGCAGCAATCACGGCAGATAAGGCAACAATAGAACCGGCAGAAAGATCAATACCGGCAGTAATTATTACCAGGGTCATCCCGACAGCAATGATACCATTTACGGAAATCTGCCTGAGAATGTTAATTATATTTGAAGTAGTTAAAAACGGCGGCGAGATTATTGCAAGGATACATGTTAACAGCAGGAAAGCAAAATAAATACCATACTTTGAAAGAAACGCACCGGCCTTTTTAAAAATTTTGTATTCCGTTTCCATTAGAACAACCTCTTTTTTTTCAATTTGGACCTGAATAATTTCCTCTTCCAAATGCGTCAGTTAGTTAAACTGCCCATTGCAGCATTAATGATTCGCTCCTGGTCAAAATCGTTCCGTTCAAATTCCGCGCAGATTTTTCCATGGTACAGGACGATAATTCGGTCACAAATTCCTATTAACTCCAAAAGTTCGGAGGATGCTATTATTATTGCTCTGCTTTGTTCGGCCAATTGGCCTATTATTTTATATATTTCTGTTTTGGCACCTATATCAATTCCACGTGTAGGTTCATCTAAAATTATAATATCCGGATTATTCAACAGCCACTTTGCCAGAACAACTTTTTGCTGGTTCCCTCCGCTAAGTGTGTTTACTATCTGATTTCTGCTGTGAGTTTTTATATGCAGTCTTTTAATTTCCCCGTCTGAAATTTGGTTTTCTTTTTCAAATAAAAGAAGCTGATTGAAGCGAGTAATATTTTTAAGATTTACTATAGTGATATTGTCTTTAACGGACATTTTTAAATTAAGCCCTTTCAACTGCCTGTCATCTGTTATAAGAGCTATCCCGTAATGTATTGCATCAACCGGCGTCTGAATCCGGACATATTTATCATTGATTTTGATTCGTCCCGCGTCAACCGGATGCAATCCAAAAATAGCTTCCATAATTTCAGATCTTCCTGCACCCATCAAGCCGGCAAACCCCAATACTTCACCTTTCCTGACCTTGAAACTTATGTCCTGAAATTTCCCTAATTGTGTCAGGCTTTCTATTTCAAGTGCAGCTCTGCCTTTTGCGGAATCAACTTTTGGAAACAACTCACCAATGCTGCGGCCTACCATTAATCTAACCAGAGTATTTTGATCGAAATCTTTGGAAGGTCGTGTTTCTATATATTGACCGTCTCGCAGGACAGTAATTCTGTCGGCAATTTGAAATACTTCATCCATCTTATGTGAGATGTAAATGATAGCAACACCTTTGGATTTTAGGTTTTGAATAATTTCAAACAGCTTTGCAACTTCTTTACCCGTAATGGCTGATGTGGGCTCATCCATAATAATTATCCGGGAATCGTAAGACATCGCTTTTGCAATTTCTACCATTTGTATTTCTGCAACGGATAAATCTTTCATAGTGGCATCGGCACTTATTGAAATTTTTAGTTCGTTAAAAAGGGACAGAGTTTGTTCACGTTGTTTCTTTTGGTTTACAACACCCAGGAAACGGTAACAAGGCTCCTTTCCAAGATAAATATTTTCTGCCACCGTCATAGCTCTAACGGGGTTTAATTCCTGATGAATCATTGTAATACCGAACCGGAGCGCTTCCTTTTCGCTTTTTATATCTACAGGCTTTTCGTCCAGGTATATAATTCCCGAATCTTTCCGGTAAATCCCGGACAAAATTTTCATAAGAGTAGACTTGCCTGCTCCGTTTTCACCCATCAATGCATGAACCTCTCCCTTTACAGCTTCAAGACTTACTGAATTCAGAGCCATGACGCCATAAAAGGATTTGGAAATGTATTCCATCCGGAGAGCAAGATTTAGGGAATTATGCAAATTCATATTAATAAGATTGGTCCTGATTATTTCATCCGTTAAATTATTTTCGAATTTTAGTTAAAACTAATCCAGGAATCTTCTAATACACCTGATATTTTTTTATAAAGTGCAAACTTTTTTTCATAAATAGAATAATTTTCCGGATTAGGTTCAATTCTGCATTTAATATTAACCATTTTTTGTGCAGCTTCTTTTAAATCTTTATAAACTCCTGCGGCAACAGCAGCAGCCATCGCGCAACCAAGGGTTCCTAATTCTTTGGTGTCAACAATTTCAACGGGCAATTTAAAGACATCGGAAAAAATTTGCACCCAGGATAAAGAATTAGCCGCACCGCCCGCAAGCCGGACGGCCTTGGTGTTATCCCGGTTAGCTAATAATTTTTCCAGATGAACCATGTGGCAATAAACAATTCCCTCTAATACGGCACGAATTATTTGTGGCCGGGTATGATGACTGTCTAATCCGATAAACGATGCTTTCGCGTTCGGAATATAATTAGAGCCAAATAAATATGGTAAGAAAATAATGTTTTGTTCTTCGCAGGATACTTTTGCGGCCAACTGATTACAATATTCGAAAACATTAATGCCTAGTTCTATTGCCTTTTGTTTTTCTTCGGCCAAAAACATGTCAATAAACCATTCGTAATTGCTGGCAGAAGTAGGGTTGCATTCTTCAATTAAGTAATAGCCGGGAATACAATAAAGAGAATTCATCATAATGGATTTGTTCAATACGGGCTGCCTGGAAATATACTCATTGATACTCCAAGTTCCTGCAATTACGCATATATTATCTTCGTTAGATATATCCATTGCAACAGCACATGCATCGATATCAAACATTCCGCCGGCGAGAGGAGTACCTTCTTTTAACCCAGTTTCTTTGCTGGCACGTTTGCTTACACCGCCGCAATATTCAGTTGAATATTTTAATGGCGGCAGTGCATCATATAGTTCGTCAAGATTAAATTCTTTCAGCAATTCACGGTCGAAACAAACATCTCTAATATTCATTAAACTTGACCCCGAATAATCAGTTACTTCGGCGTATGCAATTCCTGTTAATTTAAACCGGATGAAATCTTTTACTTCAAATATCCATTTAACATTTGTAAGGACCTCAGGTTTATTATCTTTAAGCCAGCATAAAAGAGAAACCGGTTGACAGGCAAGTATTTTTTGAAATGTTTTTTGAAATACCTTATCGGCTGTACCATTACTATTCCACTTTTCGGAATACATCCACGCCCTGGAGTCAGTGGAAACAATTCCGTTGTAACAAGGTTTATCATCCTTGCCCCAAAGATAAAGTCCCTTTCCATGTCCCGTACAGGCAACGCCTTTTATTTCTCCGGGATTTATTCCGGCTTTAACAATACATTCTTTAATTACCCCGGCATTTACACTCCATAGTTCATTCATATCCCGTTCGGTAAAACCTGCCTGTGGCGTGATCATGTTAAGTTTGGATGAAGCTGAGGCAATCTCTTTTCCTGTTGAGTCAAAAATAACGGTTTTGCACATAGTGCCACCGTTATCGATACCCATAAAATAAGTTTGCATATTATTCCTTATGGTTTATAATTCGAGAAATTTCGACCTGATAAATTTATTGGCGTATGTTAATTGATGGTTCCAATCATCATTTCCCGTATCCCAAAATTCCGCCAGAAACATCTTAACACCCATTTCATACGTCATTTTAATTGCATCGACAAAATTTACATGACCGGTCCCGTATGGAATTTCCCTGTACTTGCCCGGCACAGATTCTTTCAAATGTAAGGCAGCAATATGCCCTTTGCCGGTAAGCAGATCATCAGAAACATTTCGTCCATAAAGCAACGCTGCATTAGTAATGTTACCCAGGTCAGGATATACCTGAAGGAATGGAGAATTAATAGTTTTAACATAATACATAGCTTTTTCAACCGTATTTAGAAACTCTGTTTCCATCGTTTCAAAAGCCAGAATTATACCCTTTTTTGAAGCCATCTGTGTACTTAAGTGCAGGTTTTCTAAAAAATATTCTTGTGTTTTATGATTAGATAAGTTATAATATTCGTCATACCCAGCAATCTGTATAATTCGAATTCCTGTATCAGAAGCAAAATCTATTGCATCAGACATAATTTCCATTCCCCTGTTCCTGATTTTATCATTTTCGCTGCCAATAGGGTATTTCCGGTGGCCGCTCAAACACATGGTCAAGATTTTAACACCAGTTTCAAAAGATGCCTCAACCAGATCATTTTTTTGACGCTGATCCCATTTTAAGCGGCTGAGTTTATCATCGGATTCATCAATGCTTAATTCCAAAAAATCAAAATTTGATTTTTTAGTTTCTATCATCTTTTCTTTAAGAGATAGTCTATTAGGCATAGATTTTTCGTAAAGGCCTAAAAAGTAATTGGACATTTTTTAATTACTTATTCCTAAGTACTTTTTAATTGAAGTCATTCATTATATGGTAGATTTTAGAAAAGCTATTATATCTAAAGCTCTATTTCTTCTGTCACATCCGTCTTAATAATTTTTTCTAAGAATTCTGTACTAAAAGGAAATAACAATTTGATGTTAGCTTAATTATTGATAACAAGTTTGTTATCTCAGTCCATAAGACATTTCACCTGTTAAAATCAAAAAGAGATATTCTTGTTAAAAAACAAATTAAAGTAGGTTATATATAGCCGAAATGAATGTTTTGACAATAATTATGCACTTTTTGATATCTGGCAGCCGGAGAAAAAGTGTATACTTCCCCACTGAATCCCCAGATGATACTTGAACTTAAGGAAAATCTTACAAGATTATCTATGTTAAGAAAAATATATTTTTAGATTTGATGTCTCCAGATTATTTTTATGCTGACTTTCTAATAATCAACGACGGCACAAGAATTTTACTCTTAACTTTTTTTCCGTCGCGTTTTAACGACGATAAAAAAGTACTGAAACATTCTTTAGCTATTTGTTCAATTGGCTGAGCTATAGTTGTTAACTCAGGTTCGATTAGTTCACCGGAAGGATCGTTATCAAAACCAATAATGGCAATATCATCAGGAATTCTCAGGCCTGACTGCTTAATCTTTTTAATGGCACCGAAGGCAACGGTGTCGGTTACAGCTAAAATTGAATCCGGCCGATGTTTCAATTTTAATAACAATTCAGCGCCCTGCTTTCCGGAATTTACATCAACCTTGCCCTCAATAACGAACTCCGGCCTGATCAGCGCTTTATTTTTTCCAAGGGCAGCTTTGTAACCTTCATATCTTTGCCTGAATATTGGAATATCCAAAGGTCCGGCCAAATGTGCAATTGCTTTATGACCTTTCTTAAGAAGGTATTCTGTTGCCATAAAGGCACCCTTAAAATTATCCGTAGTAACAGTTATACCGGAATTATTTTCGCCAACACGATCAAAATATATTATTGGTATTTCCATACTTTCAAATTTGCTAAAATGCTCTAAGGATTTTGTTTCCAATGACAATGAAACAAAGACTCCATCAATCCGCTTGTTAAGAAGCATAGAAATATTCCTGTCTTCCAGCGCTTTTTTTTCGTCAGACTGACAGATAAAAATTGAATACCCTGCATTATAAGCTAACGAAGTAAGTTCACTAATTATTTCAGAGAATATGAAATGATGGACTGTAGGAACAATAATACCTAATGTTTTTGTTGTTTTACTCCTAAGACTTGAAGCAATATTGTTAGGAAGATATCCCATACTTTTTGCTTTTTTTAATATTAATTCTTTTGTCTCGGGTTTTATATCCGAATGATTTCTTAATGCCCTGGAAATTGTTGTGTGATGAAGGTTTAGGGCCTTAGCTATATCTTTTACTGTAATCATAATTTTTCTTTGCATACGTTATTGAGGACGTGAGCAAAATAAATAAAAATTATTTCCTCTCCAATTTATTATTAAGCATACTTTTAATAATTTAATAAAGTATTCACCGTCAAATTTTAATATCACCATTATATAATCTAAATAATATTGCAACCATAGAGCTGTCTGATCTGCCAGTGAAAAATATCCTGCCGTAAATTTAGAACTTCCTTTTAATGCAATGAGACCGCAGTTACATTCCAATTCTTTATAACTTTGTCCGGAAAATTAAAATATATAAATGTTTTATCACGGATTTCAATAACCGAGTAAGGCATATTTCCGTCAATGATCTTAATATTTTTATTATCAAAAGGCCCTAAACGTACACTGCCGAGGCGAACAGCATTATTTGCTTCAATTGAGAACTGAAAGCCATTTGTAATTTTCCGGTATTGGTAATTTATATCGGTATATATTTCATTTCCCTCATTATCTGTGGCGATTACAGGATACTTCTGAACATCTATAGCCATCCAGTCCGACGGCAAACGTGGGATAATGTTCAGTCCTTTTTGGGGATTCAAGTCATCAAGACCAACTAACAACCTGGCTGCTTTAACAATTTCGGCTTGCTGAACACCATTGCCGAGATCAGAATTTCGAAACCAGAACCTGCCCGACGGGTGCATTATAACACCT
>Ga0181529_10000857_pt1 | contig 42264 bp, 27 predicted proteins | sample PEATcosm2014_Bin_36_FD_119763 | JGI IMG/M metagenome (GOLD analysis project Ga0181529, IMG submission 119763) | Peatland microbial communities from MTU Mesocosm Facility, Houghton, MI, USA - PEATcosm2014_Bin10_30_metaG | ecosystem: Environmental > Terrestrial > Soil > Wetlands > Peat | place... | reverse complement strand
TGGTCGGGGACCATGCTCTGGATCAGCGTATTGGACGCGCCCATCTGCAGCATCACCGAGAAGCCCGCCACCACCAGGATTCCGAGGGACAATCCGTACGCCCGGGAGTAGGCAAAGGCCGCCACGCTGGCGCCGAATACCGCGGCCGAGACCGCGACGCCCAGGCCGAAGCCCTGCAGCGTGCGGCGACTGGCCAGCAGCAGCGCTCCGCCCAGCGCGCCGATTCCGGTAGCGCCCATGAGCGTGCCGAGCGCCGCCGCGCCGCCGTGCAGCACGCGATCGGCGAAAATCGGCATCAGCACGGTATAGGGCATGCCGGTGAGGCTGACCACGCCGAGCAGCGCCAGCAGCGCGTGCACCGGCAGGTGTCCGGTGACGTAGCGAAAGCCTTCGGCCAGGTGGCGGAGCGGAGGACCCGACGGCTCCACTTGGCGCGGCACCACGCGCATCAGCAGCAGGCCGGCGATCACCGCGACGTAGCTCACGCCGTTGACGAAAAAGCACCAGCCTTCCCCAATGCGCGCCACCAGAATCCCGGCGATGGCCGGCCCCACCACACGCGAGGCATTGAACATCGAGGAATTCAGCGCGATGGCGTTCATCAGGTCGGGCTTGCCCACCATCTCCACGATGAAAGACTGGCGCGCCGGGATGTCGAATGCGTTCACGATGCCGAGCGCCGCGGCCAGCACGAAGATGTGCGGGACGCGCACCGCGCCCGAGAGCGTGAGCACCGCCAGCACCAGTGCCAGCAGCATGGACGCCGTCTGCGTGGCGATGACCACTTTCTGCCGGTGGAACCGGTCGGCCACGATGCCGCCCAACGGTGACAGGAGAAAGATGGGGATCTGGCCGCAGAAACCGATGCCGCCGAGAAGCACCGACGAGCCGGTGAGACGGTAGACCAGCCACGCCTGGGCGACGTTCTGCATCCAGGTGCCGATGAGCGAAATCAATTGGCCGCTGAAGAAAAGCTGGAAATTACGATACTGCAGGGCGCGCAGCGTCGCCGGGAGTTTCATCGTTACTGCTATTGTACTGTGGCCAATGGGACAAGCTGGGCAGATAGCATCATGGAGCCGGGCAGGCTTCAGGAGCTCCCTTGGTGGGGTACTCGCGGGAGATGTCGCGCAACGCCCAGCAGATGTGATCTTTCACCAGCGGACAGGACATGTCGACCGTGCGCATGCCGCGGGATTCGCGGACGGCACAGCTCCCCGGCTCGGTTTCGCGGTACAGGTCCACGAGCTTGCCGGAGAGCTGAGTCTTATAGGCGCTCACCGCCGCGGGGTCAAGCTGCGTCTCGCTGTCGTTCAACAGCACGCCTTCGATCAATGCGATGGCGGATTGCCGGGAATCTCCCAAGGCGCGGTAGGCGTTTGAGATCTCCTCGAAAAAGAACTCCGGATGGGGCGTCAGGCGCCGCCCGCGATCGAACTCTTCGATCGCTTGGCGCGGCTGCGAGAGTCGCAGATAGGTCCGGCCCAGTTCCATGTATACCTGGTCCAGCCCGAAGTCGAGCCGGCCTTTGCCGCTCCGCAAGTTGACTTGCTGGTACACCTGGCTATCGATCCGGTCGATGGCGCGGGCGCGGAGCAGCGCCGCGAGCGACTTGCGATACCACGCGTCCGCCTCCTGGGCGTTGGTGGATGCCACGCCGTCCCCCGCCAGCCGGTAGCAGGTACCCACGGCGGTGTAGGCCCTGGAGGAATTTCGCGCGTTAGGCAGGGAGTCCAGGATGGCGTGCGTCTTATCCGCTTCCGCCACGGCGGCGCTGCCGGACAGGACTGTCGCCAGCAGGGAATGCGGCCGGAAGGTGTCGGGAGCCGCTGCGGCGGCGCTCGTCATGAGGGTCTGGTCGGAGGCCCAGTCCAGATTCCTGGCGTAGGTTCGGAGGGCGAACACCGCGCCAAGCGCCGCCACCAGGATCGGCGCCACCTTGCCCGGCCGGCGCTGCGACAGTGCGCGGAATCCGATGGCGGCGCAACCCGCGAATCCGAGAGCCGGCAGATACAGGAACCGCTCGGCCATGATGGTGCCGATCAGCAAAAAGAAGTTCGCAACCGGCGCCAGGGTGAGAAAGAACCAAACCACAAAGAAGAAGATCGGCCGGTTCCGGCGGAATGCCCAAATGGCAGCACCAGCCAGCGCCAGGCAGACCAACAGACCCGCGAGCGCCGTCCAATCGCCGGCGCGAAAGATCGGAATCTGGTTGTAGGAGTAGTCGGCCGACAGGGTCGCCGGCCACACCAGCAATCCGACATACTTCGCGAGCACGCGGACGGCAGTCAAGCGGGCCGCCCAAAACGGCGCGCCAATCAGGGGATTGTCGACAAACGGAACGGGTACGGAGGGCACGTGGGCGAGTACCACGCCGCGAACATACAGAAACAGGAGGCAGGGCAAGGCCGCGACGGTGTAATTCCCGATCCGCGAACGCCACGCGATCGGCCGTGCAAACGCCAGGTCGTACAGGAGCATCGCGGCCGGCGCCACGATGGCGCTTTCCTTCGAGAACACCCCGATCGCTACCGCCGCGAAGAGAGCCAGCAGCCATCGCGCTTTGCGCCCTCCGGCGGCGCGCGACGCCTGGATGTGGCAGACCAGCGCCGCGAGGACGCCAAAAGCCGCCAACATATCCGAGCGACCCACCACATTGGTGATGGACTCGGTGAGAACGGGATGGACCGCCCACAGCGCGGTCATCGCCAGCGCGCTGCGCACTTCTCCCAGGATCCACAGGGCCAACACATAGACCAGTGCGATGTTCGCGGCGTGGATGGCGAAGTTCATCCAGTGGTACCCTACCGGGTTCGGACCGTTTCCCAGAATCGCGTAGTTGAACAGGAAAGAGAGGGTGGTCAAGGGCCGATACAGGTTTGAGCTCCAGTTTCCGAACCAATAATCGCGGCCCAAAATGAGGCCGACGTTCTGTATGGTGGCGGCATGGATGCGGGAAGGGGTCAATATCTGGCTTCGGTTATCGAGCACCAGTCCGGAGCCGAAAGAGCCGGCATAGGCCACCAGCGCCAAGGTCCACAGCCCCATCAGCGCCGCCAGATGAGGCCGCCAGGCTTTCCGCGGAGCCGTGACAGCCGCGGCGACGGGGGTCTTCCGGCGCGCTTTCGTGGTTCCCATGATCTTCCTTTGTACCACTCCAGGATTGCCGCCCGAAGGGCCGGAGAAGCAGCTCATGGCCAGTGAGCGAAAAGGAGCGCAACGGGATTCTGTTCGTCGGGGGCGCGGGGCTTTCCGTCACTTCCCGTTACAGCTGAATCGCTCCACGTGATCGCCCCAGGAGTCGAAATACTCATGGAACATGCTGACGGTCCGCTTGTTGTCGCCCTGCAGTTCGGAACCGTCCTCGTGGATGAAATTGTTGCTCACCACCTCGGTTTGAGTGGCTTTCGAGTCGTTGGACCCGTCCCAGTTGCCGTTGTCTTCGCGCGCCCAGAAATAGACCATGCCGTTGGCCGTCGCCATATGCGGACTTCGCGTTTCGCCCGCGGGCACTTCCGTCCAGCCCGACGTCACCCAATGGCCGGTGTCGTCCGGCACTTTGAAACGGATGGCTAGGTACAACGGGACGGCGCAGTCGTTCTTCACGGTGACCGTGACCACCTTGGGAGCCATAGCCTGACGCCGCGAATCCAGCCAGGCGTCATAGCGGGCCTTGAAGCTCTGTGCCTCGGTCAAAGCCGCCTGCTTCTTTCTTTCCGCGTCGGCCGCCGCCTGTTGCGCGGCTGCAGCCGCCGCGGCCGCCTGGGCGGCAATCGCCTGCTGCCTTGCCGCCTCCTGCCGTTGCGCCTCGGCGATTTTGTCCTGTTCCACCTTGTGATAGATCAGCAGGCCGGCGATCAACACCACCACCAGCACCAAACTGACCCACACCCATTTGGGGATGCCGACTGGGTCCGGCCGCGGCGGCTCCACCACCTTCTTCACGGGCAGCGCCTGCTGGAACGATTCCATCGACTGGAAGCGGTCGCCGGCCTTAACCGACAGCGCGCGCAGCAACGCCTTTTCATCGGCCGCCGGCATCACCACGCCCAACTCGCGCGGGCTCTTCAAGGTGTCCGCGTGCAACCGGTCCAGGGCCGGCGGCGGGACTACGCCGGTGATGGCGCGGTAGAGCGTCGCCGCCGTGGCATAGACATCCGTCCACGGACCCTGCGCCCCGTTCCGCCGGTACTGCTCCTCGGGAGCGTACCCTTCCTTGAGCACCACCGACAGGCTCTGGCTTCTTTCACTCACTTCGAATCGCGCCGCGCCGAAGTCCAGGATCTTCACCGGTCCCTGACGCGTCAGGTAGATATTATCCGGGCTGATATCGCGATGCAGCAGCCCCTGGCTGTGGACTTCGCGCAATCCGTCCATCACGCGCATCATGATTTCGCGCGCCACATCGTAGTAGAGCTTCCCGCCCGCCTGGGCCAGCGACTGCCCCAGCGTCATCCCGTCCAGATACCCCATCACGAGGTAGCCGGTATGGTTCGCCTCGAACAGGTTGAGGACGGAAACGATGCAGGGATGATCGCTGAAGCGGGCCAGAATGCGGCCTTCGCTCATGAAGCTCTGCAGACCGTGTTCGAAATCGGCCTGCGAGTTGGAGCTCGACGGCGCCACCGTGGAACTGCCCGGCATGCGGGAAGCAATCACCTGCGGGAAATATTCCTTGATGGCCACCTTGCGGTGCAAGCGCGTGTCCCAGCCGATGTAGGTGATGCCGAAGCCGCCCTGGCCCAGTACGCGTCCCACCAGGTAGCAATCGTGCAGTTGCGTGCCCAGCGGCAGATGCAGGATGCTCGACGCGGAGGCGTTGCGCTGCCAGCCGCATCTGGCGCAAAAGGGGGCGCCGGTATCGGGCCCCATGCATCCCATGCACAGCCCTACGGGCGCCGCACCTCCCTCGCGCGTTGGTTCGGATACGTTGTCCATGGTTCTCTACTTTACGCCGCTTCCGCTTCAAAACACCATCGTCTGGTTCTTGAGTTCCGTATGTTGGTCCAGCAGGCGAAGGTCAATCGGCAGCCCGCCGGCCGAGGGCGCAATGCGCCGCACCAGTTCCTCAAACGCCGCCAGATGCGTCGGCGTCCAATTGCCTTCCCCGACTATGAAGGATAGCCTCGTGGCGCCATTCCCCTTCGATACCATCGCCGTCCAGTGCAAATCCCGGAAATACCCGATCGTCCGCAGCGCCTGCCCGATTGCCCGGGCATCCGATTCCGTGGCGGCGCCTAAATAATACATCTCGTCGTTGGTCCCGACGATCACCCGGCCGACCACCAGTTCCTTCTGCGTCTGGCGCGCGGCATTGGCCAGCCGCAACCGCAGCGGGAAGCCGCCGATGGAAGGCGCAATCTCGCGGCCGACTTCTTCCAGGGTATCGATGGCCTCGGGACGCTCCCACACGGCCTCTTTGGTAATGAATGTAACCGTGGTACCATCCGCGCCTTTCGACAGCGCGACCGACTCATGCCGATCCGCAAAATAGCCGGTAGTCTTCAGCGCGCCGCCCAGTGCCTCGGCATTCTCCTTGGTGGCCGACCCCGTGTAGTACACTTCGTCATTGGTCCCGACCACGATTTTCGGATCGCTCTTCAGCAGCGGGATGGCGTAAATCACGCCCAGGTACGCCGCCAGCACCGCGAGCCCGATGCCCGCCGCTGCCCATCGCGAACCGCGCCGACTGCCCTGCCGGACGTGCTCCGCCACTGCCGGCCCCTGGATTTGCCTCGCGACCACCGAAAGGATCACGAGCATCACAATCCCGAGCACGAACACCACAGCCGGCGGCAGCACATTGGTCAGCAGCCCGGAACCAACCGTCGCCGCCAACCCGGCGGCCAACGCCGCGATGGCGTGCCCTCGCTTGCCCAGGCGGCGGTAGTTGTGCGCCATCAGCACCGTTCCCGCAAACGGCGAACCTAAAAATGTCGCCAGGGTCACCGACGCCGTGTCGAACAGCCGGTAGGCTTCCGGCGCCGGTTCGTGGATCGGAACTCCCAGAGCTGTCTGGAAGGCTTCGATCGACTGGAACCGCGCCCCCGCGGACACCGCCAGCGCGCGCAGCAGGGCCGCTTCCGCGTCTGGCGGAATCGCCGCGCCCAGTGCCGAAGGCCGTTGCAGCGTGTCGCTGGCCAGCCGGTCGAGTACCGGAGGCGGAGTGATGCCTGTGATCAACCGGTACAGCGTAGCCGCGCAGCCGTACACATCCGTCCACGGACCTTCCTTGCCGTTACTGCGATACTGCTCCTCGGGCGCGTAGCCTTCCTGCGGGGCGATGACCTCTTTCTCGCCGCGCTCACCGTCCGCCATGCGGGCGGCGCCGAAATTCAGGATCTTCACCGGGCCCTGACGCGTCAGGAAGATATTGTCCGGGTGAATGTCGCGATGCAGCCACCCCTGGCTGTGGATCTCGCGCAATCCGTCCATGACTCGCATCATGATTTCTCGGGCCGTGGGATACGGCAGCCGGCCGCCCGACGCCGCCTGGAATTGCGCAAGCGTAATGCCCTCCAGGTAGGCCATTACCAGGTATCCCGTGCCGTTCTCCCCAAACAGATTGGTAACCGAGACGACGCACGGGTGATCGGCAAAGCGGGCCAGAACCTTCCCTTCATCGAGGAAATGGCCCAGGCCAAAGTCGTAGTCGTCCCGCCAACTGGCGGCGGATGGAGCTACGGTCGCCGTTCCCGGCTGGCGGGCAGCGATGGACCGCGGAAAATATTCCTTGATGGCGATCTTGCGCCGCAGGGGAAGATCCCACCCCAGGTACGTGATTGCCAGGCCGCCCTCGGCCAGCACTCGTCCCACCAGGTAGGCGCCTTGCAGCACCGTGCCGGGGGCCAGTTGCAGCGAGCTCCTCGGCGGCGCGGTCGGGTCCCAGCCGCAGTGCGCGCAGAGTGGAGCGCCCAGGCGAGGCTCCATGCAACCCAGGCAACGAGCCGGCGCTTCCAGGTTCGGTTTGGCGGGCGCCGCGGAGCTATTCATGATTCTCCTCCCGATTGGCTTTCATCGGCCAACAATCATGTCCCATCCTGGTTCCTCCCAGTGTACATCCGCGTCTTGCGATTCGCGGTCATATCAGGATGCGCAAACCGCGGCGAAACGGGCGGAGCCGGGAAGAAAAAATCGCCGCTTATTGCGACGTCCGCAGTGGCACCACCACGGACTTGGAAACCACCGGGTCGTCCTCTACGCTGCAGGGATTGGCGAAGAGGATGGTTTGCGCCGAAAGCTTGCCGCCTGTGCGCACCACCGTGGCCGCTTCGGGCGCGGCGTCGTCAAAATGGACGGATATCACGGCCTGGTCGCCGGTCGAAGTGAAATCTCTCAGGATTTGATACGGGTGCTGGGAAGTCCGTTCCAGATACTTACCCTTTTCGTCCGCCAGCGCCAACACCGCGCATCCGCTGTGCCCGCTGAACGGAAACATCCGAAAGGCAACGTCCGCCACCACGCGCCCGCCGGTGAGACTGGCCGTGAACGTCCCGTAGTTGACTTGCAGATTGGGAGCCGCCGGAGCCGGCACTGCTGGAGCTGGAGCCGGCGCCGATGGCGCGGGCAACACGGGAGCGTGCGCCGCCCCGTTCTCCGGAGTGGCCGCATCCGCATCCCTGGCCGCCTTGGCCAGACCATGGCTGGACAGTACGAAGGGAAGATACATCAGCGCCCCCAGCAGCGTTCCCACCGCATACGCCAGGTACACATTCGGCCGCCGCGTCTTCACCGGCGGGCCCGATCCGTTGAGCGCCGCCTGAAATTCCTGAGCGCTGCGGAACCGATCACGCATTTTGATCGACATCCCCCGCAGGATGGCGGCTTCGGCATGCGGCGCAATCGCCACTCCCAGGCGGCTGGGAGCCGTTAGCGCGTCCTTCGTCTGCCGTTCCAGCGCTTCGGGCGGGACCTGCCCGGTGACGGCGCGGTACATGGTGGCCGCGGTGGCATAGATGTCGGTCCGCGGACCCTGCCGTCCGCGCCGCAGATACTGCTCCGGCGGCGCATAGCCCGGCTTCAGGATCACCGAGAGATTCTGGCTGCGTTCCCCCATGGCGAATCGCGCGGCGCCGAAATCCAGCAGCTTTACGCCGTGCGCCGTGGTCAAGAAGATGTTATCGGGACTGATATCGCGATGCAGCAGCCCGTGCTCATGCACTTCGCGCAGGCCGTCCAGGATGCGCATGGTCACATTCAAAGCCGCTTCGTACGGCATCCGCCCGTTTCGTTCGCGCAGGTATTCGTGCAGCGTCTTCCCGTCCAGCAGCTCCATCACCAGGTATGCCGTGCCGTTGGCGCTCTGAAAATCCAGGCACGACACGATGCAGGGATGATCGCGGAACATCGTGAGGACGCGCGATTCTTCCGAGAAGCGACTCAGCCCGTACTCGAAATCACCCGCCGATTGCGGCGACAACGGCGTCACCAGGCTCGATCCCGCGGTGCGCGTGGCCGCCGTCCGCGGGAAATATTCCTTCAATGCGACGCGCCGGCGGTTGGCGATGTCCCACGCGATATAGGTGATGCCGAAGCCGCCTTCTCCGATGACGCGGCCCAGCACATAGGCCCCGTTGATGACCGTCCGCGGCGGCAATTCCGAGATGCTGCCCGCCGGCGAGCCTTCCCGCCACTGGCAGGCCGGACAGACCTCGGCCGCGCCTTTCTCCCGCATGCAGCCCATGCACAGATGCTGGTGCGGGATCACCGCCATCCGCCTTCCGTTCCGATCACGCGGAACTCCGCCACGCCGTCGGCGATACGGATCATGTCGCCTTCGCCCAAAGGAATGCCCGAGCCCTTCAGCGCAGTCCACTCCTGTTCCGTGCCGCGCCGGAACGAGGTGCCGTTCCTGGAATGCAGGTCTTCCATCCAGATCCGCGTGCTCCCCGTCATCGGTTCCGTCCACACGCGGACGTGGCTCGAGGAAACATGGGGATGCGACAGCACGATCTGCGCCTGCTGCGGACTGCGTCCGATGACGATGCTTCCCGCCGGAATCTCGATGCGCGCGCCGGCCATCTCCCCTTGCACGCAGGTGAGCAGGTATCGCCGCATGCCCACGGGCGCCACCTGATCCTCCAGCCGTTCGGCCGTTTCCACCACTGGCTTACCGTTGCCAAATGCCAGGATCAGCGTCGGCACCAACACCAGCGAGCCCAATCCGAAGCCCCAGAAGCTCTTTCCCATGCGCGCCGCAATGTTTCCGAAGATCCAGATCATGGCTCCGTAATTCACCATGGGCACGCACATAGCAGCCGCATGCCAGCCGGAAACGCCGGCGCACCGGCACATCAGCACCCACTGGTACACCGGAATGCAGTACGCCAGAAAGCCCTCATCCTGGAATTTGCGCCCAATGCGCCATAGCACCGCGCAGAAACCAATGTAGGCGACAAGCAAGCCGACGCCCAACAGGAACAGGACAAACAAGCCCAGGATGGCTTGCGCCGTCTGGTCACCGCTCATGGTCTCAAGCCTCCTTTCATTTCACCGGCTTCTGCCGTCCGGTGTTATCCTGCCGTTGCACCGCCGAGCCGTGCGGACTAAGCCCGCGCGCCCTGTCAATCAGTCGCAACGCTTCCCGCGGAAACAGAACCGCCGCCAGGGAGACGGCGAGTGTCAACGTAAGGACGGCGATAGCCATCCACGACAATTTCTCCGCCAGGCTGAACCAGCGCCGTTCCTTCCCGCCGTTGTTGCCGCCGCGCCTGGCCACGGGCGCCGTGGGCGACCGGAAGAATACCGCCAGCGCGGTGAAGTTATCGTTGTCCGGCTTGGCCCGCCGGAACAGCCGCGACGCCATCAGCTTCAGCCAGTCGCCCGGAGCCGGAGCTTTGGCCGCGTCGGCCTCCATCTCCAGCTCCGTCACGTTTTCCCAGAAACCGTCGGTGCACAGCAGGAACAAATCGCCCTGCGAGAGCGATCGCTCCGTAATCGCCGGCTTGTCCTCGCCGTCATTGCCCAGACTGCGCAGCACCTTGTTGCGATCCTCGTGGAAGCGGATGGCGTCGAAGGGAATCGATCCGCCGGCCGCCAGGGCGCCGGGTACGCTGTGGTCGATGGTCTGGAACCCCACCGTTCCCGCCTGAAAATGGTACAGTCGCGAGTCGCCGATGTGCCCGCAGACCGCGGTCGTCTCGTCCGCCAGCAGCACGACGATGGTGCTGCGCATCTGCGATAGCGCCGGTTCGCTTTGCTGCCGCAGAATGGCCGCATGCGCCGCCGCCAGGTGCGCGCTCAGAGCTTCCGGGGTGACGTTGGGGTTGGCCCGGAACGAGGCGAGCACCGCATCCACCGCCAGCCGCGACGCCGTGGCGCCGCCGCCGTGGCCGCCCAGTCCGTCGGCCACCACCCAGCATCCCGCGCTCCCCAACTCCTCGGAGCCGGCGTAGTCTTCGTTGGCCGCCCGCCCGCCCGCGTTCGATATGGAAGCCGTTAAGAAACCCATGGTCGTTCCCCGTGCCGCCGGATCAGCGCTTGTCCTCAGTCGGATCCTGCGACGTGCCCTTTTTCTTGGCCGTGCCTTTCTTGCCGGCTTTTTTGTGTCCCGGCTTGCGCGTGGTTTCAGCGGTGGCGACGGGAACTGCCTCGTCCGGATTGGCGTCGGCCGCGGGATCGGCCACCGGCTCCTGTTCGTCCGCCGGCGCCTGCGAGGGATCCTTCTTCGGCGAATCTCTCCTGGCCGTGGAATCGTCGCCGGTTTCTTTCTGCCTGACCGGAGGCGCGGTGGTATCGTCCGCTCCTACGTGTTTCCATTCGGTCGCGCGCCTGACTTCCGGGCCTCGCCGCAGCCGCCGCAAACTGTTCCACGCCAGATCGGCGACGAACAGATTGGCGCACAATAGCAGACCCGCGCCGCCTACCGTCAGTTTCGATCGCAGATTGCCGACGGCGCCGCCGCCGGCCGCGCCCGAGCAGCGAAACGCCGCCATCGTGAGGTTGTCCTGCTGCTCGGTCGCCCGCGCCAGTATGGTGGCCTTCAGCGCTTCGCACTCCGCGCTGGGACTCCCGCCCGCGAAAGCCGCCGCGAATTCCGTCTCCGACACGGCTCGATACACGCCGTCGGTGCACAACACCACCTGATCCTCCGGCTCCAGAAAAAACGGCCGCGTGTTGCCATCGATCTCGGGCGACCCCACCATTCCCAGGTAGCTGGTCAAATGCTCCCGCTCGGGATTGGTCAGCGCTTCCGCCAACGGCAGCCGGTCGCCCGCCACCTGGTCGAACAGCCGTTCGCGGTAGCAGTGGTCGCGCGTCAACTGCACCAGCCGCCCCTGGCGGATCAGGTACAGGCGGCTGTCGCCCACCGACACCCAGTACAAGTGTCCGTCGTGCGCCACCGCGGCCACCAGGGTGGCGCCGCTCTGCCCGTTGCCGGCCGCCCGATTCAGCCCCTGCACCACTTCGAACGCCGCCTGCAGACTGCGCGCGAGCGCCGCCGGAATGGTCTCCTCCGGCGTCTTCCCTTCGTAGGCGCTGAGGAACGTGCGCGCCGCCGCCGCGCTGGCCTCGCGGCCGTTACTCAGGCCGCCCATGCCATCCGACACCAGCGCCAGAAATCCGCCATGCGCCACGAACTTCTTGTCCGCCGGGTCGGAGAAGGCAAACGCATCCTGCTGCTCTTTTCGCGCCCCGATGTGTTGTGCGTTGCCGGGCTGGTATTTCATAAGCCGCTGTCGACCATTCCCACGCGATATTCCGTCTGTCCGATGGCGATGCAATCGCCGCCTTCCAGCGGATAGTCGCCGGCAATCGGCACGCCGTTCACCAAAGTTCCGTTGCTCGAATGCAAATCGCGGACCACCAGCCGGTCATTCGACCAGCGGATTTCGCAGTGCTCGCTCGAAACCGTCTCGTCGTCCGACAACGCCAGGTCGCAAGCGGTCCGCCGTCCGATCACCAGCCGTCCACCGTTCCCGTCGGGCACCGACCCGCTGGTCGACAGCACCGGGATCCGCAACTGCACAGTAGATCCCCGTTTGCGCCCGCGCACCACCGTGAATCGCAGCACCAGCGACGGCCCAGGCGGTTCGGCGGTGGGGAACACAGGGACACTCCCGCCCGCCGGACTCGGCATCGTCATCGCCAGCGGGACCATCGGCGCCGATCGCCGCGCCGTGGCCTTCGCCCGCCGCCGGCGCGCCATCCACACGCCGCCCGCCAGCGCAATCACCACCAGCAGGCCCGCTGCGGCGTAGACCCACCACGGCCGCTGCCACCAGGGCGTCTTCGTTTTCGTCGACACCGGCGCTTGCTGCACCGCCGGCGGCGGTGGTCCGGGAGTCGCCAGCACGTCGAACCCGTCGGAAAACGTCCGGCTGCCGGCCTCCACCTGCATGTCGAAGCGGACCTTCCTGGAATCCGCCGCGCACTCGGCGCAGGAGAAGCCCGCCACGAACACACGGCGGATGGCATTCTTCATCCCCGCGAACGTTTCCGTGAGCCCCGCGCCTTCCACTTCCGCATAATCGCCGCCCGATTTCCCGGCGATGCGGTGCAGCTCATCCAGATACTGACGCTGCTCCGCCGGCGGCAGATTGCTGTACCCCACGGCGTAGATGGGCACATGCGACCCCAGCGCCTGCTCCAGCACATCGTCCGACTTGAGCCCGCTGCCCTCATCCTTGCCATCGGTCACCACCACGATGGCGCGCCGCACAGGCAGCCCCGCATCGCGCCGCGAGCTCAGTTCCACCGCCTGCACCAGCGCCTGGTAGATCAGCGACTTCTTCCCGTGGCGCGCCAGGGTGTGCGCCGCCGCCAGCGTCTTCTCCTTGCTGTCGCTGAAATCCGCCAGCACGTGGACCTTTTCCGCGAACTCGACGATCGCCACCCGGTCCTTGGCGTCGATCCCCTGCACCCAGCTCTCGATGGCCGTCCGCACACCGTCGAAGCGCGCCGGCCCGATGGATTCCGAAGTATCCACCACAAAGACATACGCGACTCCTTCGCCGGTCCTGGCAAACGGCGTCAGCGAGACGAACTTCATCCCGTGCCCGCCCAGGCTGGCGCTGGCGTGAACCGACGGCGCTTCGCCGATGGCGTTCCCCGCGTCGTCCAGCAGATCCGCGTACGCCGTGACATCGGGAAGCTGCACCCGCGCCTGGCTCAGGTGGAACCGCTGGAGGCCGGCCGCCGCTCCAGGAATCGCCAGCAGCGCCCCCGCCAACAGGCCGGTGATTATTGTTTTTCGGGCCATCGGAAACGCTCCCCGCAGAAGGGCACGAACAGCAGCTTGGAATCGCCCAGTTCGATGGTGTCGAAGGGTTTCAGAACCGCGGGTGTGTCCACCATGGTCCCGTTCAGATAGACCAGGCCGCGCGCATCCCCGGCGTACAGGCGGAACTCCACGTTGCGCGGTTCAAAGGCCACGATGGCATGGTTCTCGCGCGAAATCCGCGTGTCGCCGCTGATGCAGATGTCCATCGACGTCGACCGCCCGACGAAGTTCTTCTCCGCTTTGATGCGGTAATCGCGTCCGCGGTCGGGACCTTCCACGCACACCAGCCATCCCACCAGCGGATCCACCCGCTTTTCGCCTTCCTTCTCATTGGCGCGGCTGGGATACCAGCCCACCGTGGCCTGCTCCTCCGAGCTGCCGGCGGCGCGGTGGATGGGCGTGGTGTGGCCGATCGCCTCGGCCCCGCCGCCCACCGGTGCCGGCTGGCCCACCGGTTTGGTCGGCCCGATGTCGATCCCCGCTACCCCGCAATGCGGGCAACTGCTGAATTTGGCCGGATTGTAGAAATGGCCGTTTTGGCAACGCTGTTCGGTCTGAGGCATTTTCGTGAACTCCTCTTGCAATCTGAAGTGCGCAAACTGGAACAAAAAAGGTCGGAGGCTTCTTTGGGCCGTCTCAAGCCTTCACTTGAAACACGTGGCTGCGATCGCCCAGGTAGAACGACCCGTACGGCGGCACCAGCCGCGGCTCGCCCGTCCGCAGCCGCTCGCCGTTGTCCAGAAACGTCCCGTTGGTCGACCCGCAGTCCTCCACAATCAGGCCGCCGCTCACCCGGTCCACCCGGACCGTGCAGTGGCGTTTCGAGACTACGCTATCGTGCGCGTCGAAGACAATCTGGCTCATGTGCGGGTCGCGGCCCAACGTGATGGGGTTGGTGGAGACCGGAAACTCTTGCCCCGCGTGCACGCCCGAAACCCCGCGCAGCCGCAAATCCGGTTTGGGACCGGGAATCTCCATGCGGTTCAGCACCCGATTCTGCAGGTTCTGACCGGCCTGGCCGGCGCCTGCCATGGCGTAGCCGCCGCGAGTGGAACGCCACCGGGCGATCGCCACGAAACCTACCATCACCAGCAGCAGCGTCGCTCCCGCGCCGATCAGCAGCCGGTTGGAGCTACCCATGCTCGGCACTCGCGCCGCGCCCGCATCCGCGGTATTGGAGTCCGCCGGCCCAGACGCCGAGACCACGCACGCGCCCGACGCCAGTTGCGGCTGAATCCCCGCTGCGCGCATCACGCTCAGCAACTGGTCGGACTGAATGGCCCAGGCCACGCCTTCGCCATACGGCAGCCGTTCCTGCGTCGGTTGGCCATCGGGACCCACCACCGTGGCTTCGCGCAGCGATTTCATGGCGTCGATGCCGATCACGCTGCCGCATTCGTCAAACAGCGGCCCGCCGGAGTTTCCGGGATTGATGGCAGCGTCGATCTGGTACAGCAGGGTGCCTTCCTTCGACTTCACAAAGGCGCTGATGATGCCCTTGGTGAACTTCACTTCCAGGAAGTCTTCCATGGTGCCCTGATCGTCGGCCGCGCCCGGGAACCCCGCTGCCAGCACGGTTTCGGTCTTCTTGACGCCGCTATGCAGGCGCAGTTCCACCGCCGGGCGGCCGCTATTCTCGGTCAGGTGGATGATGGCCAGATCGTTCACCGGATCGTCCGCCACGACCCGGTCCATGTGGATCTTGAGATTCTTGCCGAGTACCAGCAGTTCCTCGGCGCCTTCCACCACGTGGTGATTGGTCACCACGTAACTGCCGTCGCCCACCACGAAGCCGCTTCCCGTACCCACCGCCTGGCCATGCCGCTCCACGATGCGAACCGTGGACGCTTCCATGCGGTCAATCGGCGTCTCCGCCGCCCAGCCGGCCGCGGCCGGCAGAAGAATCGCCGCCAGCCATCCCAGGCGGCGCGCAACGTGCAATCGTGTTATGTCCATTGGAAACGCTCCCCACAGAACGGGACGAAGCGGAGGCCCGTCTTACCCAGTTCGATCAGGTCGTAAGCGCTGAGCTCACTGGCGCCATCCACACATCGGCCATTCAGGTAGACGATGCCGTGCGCACTTCCCGGGTACAACCGGAATCGATTGCGCGACGGATCGTAGGTGATGATCGCATGAGTGTCGCGGGAGACGGAATTGTCGCCCTCGATACAAATGTCCATGAGACTGGCGCGTCCGATGCGGTTACGTGCACAACGGATGCGATAATCGCGTCCCTGGTCGGGACCTTGCACGCAGACCAGCCATCCCAGAATAGGCTCCGGTCCGCCCTGGGCGCTCAGGGAAGCGAAAGAAGCGACCGTCAGCTCCGACCCGGCTGGTGCCGATACGCCCGCCACCGGCGTCGCCACTTCGGGCGGCTCCAGTTGCGCTTGCGGTTCCGGCTTGGGCTGCGGCTCCGCGCACCACTCATCCATCGCCGAGGCCAGATCTTCAGTAGCCAAACTGTCCAGCGCCGATCCCTCCAACAGCCCGCCGCCACTGTCGGAAGCCAGCAGCGACTCCACCTCGACGCGCAGGTCCGCGTCTCCCTGGCACGCCTTCTCCAGGTAGGAGAGCCTTTTGTCTCCCTCGCGCCGCACCGCCTCGCGGAAAACTGCTTCGATTTGTTGCCAGCGTTCGGAGGTCACTGTGATTTCCTGTTCCTGCCCGGTTTCTGCCTGCACTGATATGTGCGCAAAGCACGGGAAAAACGGCCGGAGCCGGCATCAGCGCGGCGCGGCGCCGGAAAGTTCCCGATTCATCCACGCCTGGGCAGCGCGCAGATGATCTTTCGCCGTGGTCAGCGAAATGCCCTTCACCTTGGCGACTTCGGCCACCGTCAGCCCGCCGAAGAACTTCAATTTGACCAGTTCCTCTTTGAGAGGATCGAATTCCTTCAGCCGGTCGAGCGCTTCGTTCACCGCCAGGATGGCATCGAGCGAGAGCGCCGTGGGCACCGCCTGGTCGTCGCCCAGGGGCACGCGGACCGCGCCGCTGCCTCGCTTGGCCGAGATGCGCCGCCGCGCGTAATCGATGAGGATCTGCCGCATCACATTGGACGCGCACGAGAGAAAATGCGCGCGGTTCTGCCATTCCTGGTCCGATCCCACCAGGCGCATGTACGCCTCATGCACCAGCACGGTAGGCTGCAGCGTGCGCGCCTCGCGCTCGTTATTCAACTGCTTCCGCGCCATTTTCTTCATCACCTGGTACAGAATGGGAAACAGCCGTTCATTAAACAGTTCCGGACGGTCGCGCATTTCCCGCAGGACTTCGGTGACTTGTCGCGATTCCGCGGATAGGGGTTCCATGGCTACGCCCTCCAGGTTCGTCAAAATTATCATACCGGAACCGGGAGAGTGGTTCCGGTGTCTGATGCGGACGAGGCGGGCTTACAGGCCTAACGCACGGCGGAGCGCCATATCTACGTCAGCCATTCGGCTTGCAGGCAGTGTGCCCACCTCCGGTGTTGCCAGCCGCGATGGGTCGAGCGACCGGACCTGGAAGCAAAGAAAGACCGTGTCAAGGGGCAAGCCGGACTCGGCCGCCGGAACCCGGACGTTCACCGGATAATCGCGTGGGATGTTGGCGCCGTCGGTGCCCACAACGACGGTGACGACTAGTCGAAGACGGTTAATCGCATCGTCGGAAACAACCAGAACCGGTCGGCGGCCCGCCTGCTTCCGGCCGCGCACCGGATCCAGCGATGCAAAGTGAACTTGACCGCGCTTAATCACTACCTGAGGCCGTCCATTTCCGCCGGCGCGAAGTCCCGCGCGATGGCTTCGCATTCGGCCTGCACTTGCGGGTCTTCAGCCATGGCGGCCAACGCTCTCTCGAACTCCTCGCGGCGCCGGCGGGAGATGTACTCTTGAAGTGAAATTATCACCAGTCGGTTCAGGTTGTCGCGGAGTTCCGGCGGGGCAACTGCGGCCAGATCCCCCACCAGCGCGCTTGGCAGAGCCACGCTCCGACGAATTGTGGTGGTTACGTGACGGCGTTTCATCCACACCCATAGTAACACTGCTTGTCACCCATCCCGCACCACCCGCGCTCCTACCGGCTCACGAACACCAGGTACATATTGGCCGCCTGGCCGGCAGGATGCTCCACGTTCGATCCCAGCGTCAGACTCTCCGCGCTCGACGCCGCATGGCGGAACAGATGCATCGCCTGGCCGTCGATGGCGACCGCCAGATCCGTCGGCTGGAAATGCTGCGTCAGCCACGCCGGACGCGGCAGCCGGTCGTCGTGCGCAATCCACACCGTCGATCCGGCTTTCACCGCGATCTCCATCAGGTCCACGGCATGATACAGCCGGTCGGCTTGCGAGACTTGCACATAGTCGCTGCCCCGCAACTCCGCGGGAAGTCCGGCCGCCCGTATGGCGGCATCCACGAACAGCACTTTGCCGTTCTCCGCGTCCGGCTCCACATGGACGCTGCTGGCCGGGCCCGAGTAGGAAAACACATCCACCAGTTTCCCCAGCGGCTTCTGCACCGGCGCCGGACCTTCTTCGGCGCGGCTCATGACCACCGCCGGACGCGCGCCCAATTCCGCGGCGGGCATCGCCGGCGGCGTCGGTGTCACCCCGTTGGCTACCGGAAACACTGTCGATTTCAGCGTGATGCTGGCCGGCTTCAATCCCTGTCCAGTCACCCGCACCGTCACCGCGCCGGCCGTCCGCGTGGCCCGCACCGACACGCGATTGATCCCCGATTCCAGGTCGAGAAACAGGTTGTTGGTGGACTTGATCTTGCCGCTGTTGTACCCGCCGCGCCACACTCCCGGGCCGGCGATGGTGAAATCCACGCGCTGCTGGAAGGTGGGGCAGCGATCGCCTTTGGCGTCCACCGCCTCTACGTCGATCAGCGCGATATCCGACCCGTCCGCGCGCCAGCCGCCCGGCGCGGTGATGGACGTCATGCGCAGCCCGACCGGCGGACCCACGGTGTGCTTGCTTTCGGTGGCCACCACGTTCCCGCCCGCCGACGCCACCGCTTTGATCTCGCCCGCTTCCCACGCCACGTCGGGAAACGTGAACAGGTAGCGATCCGATACCACGCCCTTGCCCAGAGACTTCCCGTTGACGAACAGTTCCACTTCATCGGCGTTGGACGTCACGTACACGGTCTTCCGGGTGCCCGCCGGGTAGGTCCAGTGGCCGATGATGTGCACCTGGGGATCGTCGCGGAACAAGGTGCGGCAGACGTAATAGGCTTCCTTGGGCAGACGCACGCCGTCCACCTCGCCGCCGGCGCGCGCGACTTCGCTGGCCACGCGGCCGCCACTGGTGGTATCGGAAAAAATCCAGTTGGCGCCGCCCGAGTGGTTCAGCGCGCCGATCTTCTTGACGAACTGGGCTACCTGGTTGACCGCGTATTGTTCGCTGGTCAGTTGGTAGGTCTGCCCTTTGCCCTCGGAGTAGCCGAAATTGGGCGGCGAATAGTCGTCCCATACGCGCCGCGGCGATTCTTCGCGATCGTATTCGCCCTCCACCACCGGCAGGCGCGCGATCTCGCGTCCGCCTTCCGTGCCGATGCCGATATCCATGAACTCCGCGGTCACTTCGTCGGCGCGCCGATGCGCGTACACGCGTCCGCCGTGCGGATCGTACTGGTCCATGTACCCGCGCAGTTCTTTGGCATGGTCGCGGATCACCTTCTGGTTGCCGCCTTCCCAAATCAGGATAGACGGATGGTTGCGGAAATAGATGATGGTGTCGCGGAACGCCGAGGCTCGCAGCGTCCAGGCATCGCCCTTGGCGTCGCCCTCGCCGTCGACCCCCGGCTGTTCGGCGATGATGCCCAGCCGGTCGCCGGCCGTCAGCATCGGTTCCGACGCCGCGCAGTGGCCCCAGCGAACAAAATTGCCGCCCGCTTCCTTCATGAGTGACAAAGTGTAGAAGTGCAGCCAGTCGGGCAGCGCCGCGCCCAGACCCGGCCATTCGTCCGTCGGTTTCTGGCCCCAGCCATGCAGTTTCATATGGTGGCCGTTGATGGAAAATCCGGTGTTCACATCCCACTTGGCGGTGCGAATGCCGAGCGGGATTTCCTGCGAATCCACGGTCTTCCCGCCCACGCGCACCTGGCAGACCACGCGGTAGAGGTACGGATACGCCGGCTCCCAGAGTTGCGGATTGGCGACGTCGCCCGCCAGTTTTACCAGCGTGCTGCCGCCGGCCGCCACCTGGCTGGTCTGCCGCAATTCGAGCACCGGCTTGCCCGCGCGGTCCAGTACCTGTGCCACCACTTCCGCCGCGGCGCCGGAACCGCGCCCGTTCTCGACCGGCACTTCCAGGTTGACGCGCGCCGTCTGCCCGGAGATCCCGCTGGCGTACACATAAGGTCCGGCCGTTTGAAGGAAGCTGTAGAGCGGCAGCGAAATGTGCAGCGGATCGGTGACGTGCAAATAGACGTTGCGATAGATCCCGCCGTGCGCCGGGTGCCAGTGCGGACTGTTCCAGGGAATCTCCGTGAGGATGATCTTGGCCATGTCCGTCTCTTGCGTGAAGGTGTTGTCGGCCATCACCGCGATGACGTTTCTGGCGCCCGCGTGCAAGCAGCCCGTCAGATCGAATCCGAAGGGAATGAAACCCGTCTTGCTGGTTCCCAGCAGCTTGCCGTTGCAATACACTTCGGCGATCTGGCGGACCGCTTCGAACTCGATGAAGACCTTCTGCCCGCGCCAGCCCGGCGCCGCCGTGAAGGTCTTGCGGTACCAGGTCCGGCCGGCCCATTGCTTCATCTCCCCGACGTGTCCCGGCGTGGACCAGTCGTCGAAGGTATCGATGTCGTTGAAGGTGTGCGGCAGGGAGACGCTGCTCCAGGCCCGGTCATCGAAATCCGGCGCGGCCGCCCCCGGCGGATCGGACTTGGTGAACTTCCAGTCTGCGTCGAAATTCAGCTTCGCGCCGCCCGCGCCCGAGACCACGCCCGAGAGAGCCGCCAGGATCAGGAGAAACTTCTTCATAGGGCCTTGAAGTATTGAGCTTACCACCGAATCGCCCAACGTTACCGCTATATAAGTGAGGCCCAGTCCCGTGCGGTTGGAAACTGGAGTGCTGATGTGGGACTGCGGAGCTGCTGTCACGCTTCGTCGGGCCGCTCCCTGCGGTCGCGGTTCATGCGCCCAGGCGACGTTCCACGGCGTCCATAAATTCCGCCTCGCGCTCGATCTCCATGGCGACCTTCAGCCAGTAGAGCGGCAGAGGCTGCAGCAGATCGTCCACGGATTCGCACAAGTTCACGGCATCCTTCTCGGTGGTGATGATGGCGGTGGCGCGTTCGCGCAGGAACTGGTGCGCCATGCGGCGGAGTTCGGCGGGGCGGTACCGGTGGTGGTCGTCAAAATCCACCCACAGCGCCAGGTCGACGCCCATGGCGAGGAGCATCCGGCGGAAGGATTCGGGATTGCCGAGGCCGCAAAAGACCGCGGCGCGGCCGAACGGAGGAGCGTCCACGGGGTGGGACTTACCGGACCCGTGCTCGATCCAGGCGCGCGGCGCAGTGGAGGCGCGAAACACCGGGGCGCATGGATTCCACTGGCGCAGGGCGTGCTCCATGGCGTCGCCGAGATCGGAGAAGCGGTCGCGGGTGATCACCACGATATCGGCGCGCGCCAGGCCGGTGGGCAGCTCGCGCAGACGGCCCAGAGGGAACACGCCGGCGCCCGACAAGGGATCGAGAGCGTCGAGCAGGACGACGTCCACGTCGCGGGCGATCTTCACGTGCTGGAATCCATCGTCGAGCAGCATGACGTCGATGTCGAAATGGCGGCGCAGCATCATGCCGGTGGTCCAGCGGTCGACGCCTACACCGACGGGGGCCAGGCGGGAGCGGACGAAGATCTGCGGCTCGTCCCCGGATTGCACGGCCGTGACGTCCGCGCCGGGAGCCAGCGCCAGGTGCTGTTCCGGGGTGCCACGTTTGTAGCCGCGCGTCAGGATGCCCGGCCGGCGGCCGCGGGCGAGGAGCATTTCGGCCAGGCGGAGGACCAAAGGCGTCTTGCCGGTTCCGCCCATGGACAGGTTGCCGACGCTGATGACCGGAAGGTCGAGCTTGCGCTGGGCGCGCAGATACTCTTCACGGCGGCGGCGCGCGCCCCATTCCCACACCCGCGCCAGGGCGCTTCCGAAAACCAGCCACCCCCACGCCGGACGGTATCGCGGGAGGTGAGTGCGGTGCAGTTCCCTGACGGCGGCGGCGGCGCGCGCGCTCGATCCGCGGCTGGCCTGGGCTACCGCAAGCCCGCGGCGGCCGATCTCGGCGGCAATCTCGGGATGGTCGAGCAACCGGCCGACGGCGTCCGCCAAAGCCGCGGGGCCGGAGATCTCCACGCAGGCGCCGGCGGCGCGGAACTCTTCGGCGATGGCCTGGAAGTTCTCCATGTGCGGACCCATCACCACGGGTTTGGCGAAGAGCGCCGGCTCCAGGATATTGTGTCCGCCGCGCTCGGCCAGGGTGCCGCCCATAAAGACCACGTCGGCGACGGGGAACAGGCCACTCAGTTCGCCGATAGTGTCGAGCAGCAGTGCGAAAGGCGGGGCGGGAGTTGTGGTTAGGTCGAGTTGCGAGCGGCGCAGCGTGCGGATTCCGGCGGCTTCCAGCTTGCGGGCCACGATCTCGAAACGCTCCGGCTTGCGCGGGACGAGCAGGAGCATCAGGCCGGGATGGCTGGCGGCCAACGACGTGAACGCGGCGATGACTGCGGCGTCCTCGTCGGGATCGCCCGGCGCTGCGGGAGGCATGGTGCTGGCGGCCACCCAGATTTCAGCCGGCTTCACGCGATCGAGCAGGGCGAGCACGGGAGAACCGGGCGGCGCGGGGCGGGCATCGAAATCGTGCTTGAAATTGCCGTTGACGCGGGTGCGGTCGGGCGGCGCGCCGATGGCCAGGAAGCGGTCGCGCATCGCCTCGGTCTGCACCAGCACTGCGTCGGCGGCGGGTAGGACGGCGCGGAAGAGCCAGGCGAAGCGGCGATAGCGGGGAAACGCGCGGTCGGAGATGCGGCCGTTGACCAGGGCAAGCGCGGCCCCCAGGCGTTTGACTTCGCGGAAGAGGTTGGGCCAGATTTCGGTTTCCGAGACCACCAGCACCGAGGGACGGAGGGTTCGCAGGACGCGGCGCACGGCCCAGACGTAGTCCAGGGGTGCGTAGAAGACGCCGTCGGCCAAACCGCGGAGTTTTTCGGTGGCGGTGGCGTGGCCGGCCAGGGTGGTGGTCGACACGAAAATGGGACTGCGCGGGCGCTGTTTCTTCACGCTGCGGAGGAATTCGACCGACGAGAGGACTTCGCCGAGCGAAACTGCATGCAACCAGATGGCTCCCGGACCGGTCTGTTTAAAGGAACGGGGAAGAAATCCGAGACGCTGGGCCAGGGTCGGCCAGTAACCGCGATTCTTCAGTCCGCGCCAAAGGAAATACAATAAGACCAAAGGTAGCGCCAAGACCAGAAGGAGCCGGTAGAGGAAATAGATGCCTTTTATTTTCAAACGTTTGGCTCTTTTTATGAGTATAACTGCGGCGTTTGCCGCGGACAAGGCAAGCTTCAAAGCGCCCGCGGCGGCCGACATGCCGCACAAGCAGACGGTGGAACAACTGACCATCGGGGTGGATCCCTATGTTTCGGGCGACAAGGTGAAACTGGCGTTCGACAAACTGGTGCCCTACCAGTACGGCGTGCTGCCGGTGCTGGTGGTGATGCAGAACGACACCGGCAAAGCCATCCGCTTGGGCAACTTGCGGGTGGAATACGTGGGACCACGGGGGAATCGCGCGGTAGCCACGCCAGCCAAGGAAGTGAAGTATGCCATTGGACCCGATTCCAATCCCGGCCGCATGGTGGGTCCCATCCAGGTGAAACGGAAGAATCCGCTGGATGTCTGGGAAATTGAAGGACGGGCGTTCGCGGCGGAAATGTTGCCGCCGGGCAATACGGCCAGTGGATTCTTCTATTTCAACACCGGCATCCAGCCCGGTTCGACCATTTACATAACCGGGCTGGCGGAAGCAGGAACGGGCAAGGAACTGATCTATTTCGAAGTTCCGCTGAACTGAGGCGTCTGCCTGACGAGGGCCGCTCCCCAAAGGGCGCGGTTCCGTATAATAGGGAGTGTCCCGGTTGCTTCGGGATCCGCGTCCAGGGGAAGGGTGTGCGTGCGCAACAGGTGTAATCATGAGTGGGGCCATATGCGGTTGGCGTTGGCGGTGCTGGCGCTAGGAGCGCGGGTGGTCTGCGCTCAGCAGGTGACGGGCGCCACCTTCGGCGATGTCATCCAACTGGCGGGCGGTACTCCGTCGGACGTCGTTCTGGACGAGCCGCGCCACGTTCTGTATCTGATCAACAACACCACCAACATTGTGTACGTGTTGGACTACACGTCCGACCAGGTGGTGGCGAGCATCTCCGTCGGGTCCACTCCGCTGGCGGGCGCCATGAGCATGGACGGCAACTGGCTGTACGTCACATCGTCGGGAACGTCCACGCTGAGCCAGATCGATCTCAACGCACGACGCGTGGCGCAGACGGTGCTGCTGCCTTCGGCGCCGCAGGGCGTGGAAGTTGGCTCGGACGGGCGCGTTCTGGTGAGCTTGAATGGCACCGTCGTCTCCGGCGTGCCCACGGGCAACCTGGTGCTGTTCGATCCCGCGCAGACAGGGTCCGCACAGGTACAGACGGTGGCGGTGCCGGCGCTTCCCACTACTCCGGCGCCCATTCCGGCGACCACCCTGCCACGGCCGATTACCACCTTTGCCAGTAAGCTGCTGCGCACTCCCGACGGCAGCTACATCGTGGGCGTGATCACGCCGACCAATTCCAGCACCTACCTGTTCGTGTATGAGGTGGCGTCGGGCATCGTGCTGCGCAACCGCACGGTAGCGGGCGCGTCTTCGGTGCTCTCCATGTCGCCGGACGGATCGAAGTTCATGTCCGGGATGAGCCTGATGGACATCACCACGCTGCAGGTGATCGCCACCGAGAACAATGCCAATGCGCCGTTTGCCTACACCAGCGCTATCAACACCCAGCAGAACGTGGGCGGCAGCATCTTTACGCCCGATGGGTCCACCATCTACGCGGCGTTCAACACGGCTCCGGTAGCCAACCCGCCGGTGTCGACGCAGGCTTCCACGCTGCTGGTGAACGACCCCACCAATTTGGGAATCCGCCTGGGGATCAAGCTGCCGGCCAGCATCGTCGCCAAAATGGTGATGAAAGCCGACGGATCGGAGGCGTGGGGGCTGTCCGATTCCGGCTTGCTGCACCTGCCGCTAGGGAAGCTGTATACCTATCCAATTCTGGTGCCCGAGACCAACACGGTGTTCCTCTCCATGGACAACTGCAACCTGGGCGTGGCGTCGGGGACGCTGAACATCAGCAACGCCGGGCAGGGACAGCTCACTTACACCGTCTCATCCACCAACAATTCGGCGCTCATCTATCAGCAATCGAGCGGCCTGGCGCCGTCCACCATCACCTTCACCATGGAGCCGGGGCGGACGGGAATCACGCGGCAGGCCGGCACGAATATCTGGTCGGGTGGCACGGGCGTGACGTCGGTGTCGGGGACGCCGTTTACGGTGACACTGGCGTCGGCCGAAGCCATCAACGTCCCGAGCGTCATCCGCGTGTACATGAACTACCGGCAGACCGACCAGCGCGGCGTGATTTTTCCCATCCCCACCACGCCCAACATCAACAGCGGCGGCGCCAATACCACGCAGCCGGCCACTACCGGGAACGAGGGACTGCAGGACCTGCTGCTCGACGAGACGCGCAATCTGCTGTACATCACCAACTCGGGGTTCAACCGGATTGAAGTCTTCGATACGCAGGCGCAGCAACTGCTGAATCCCATTCCGGTAGGGCAGATGCCCCACCAGATGGCGATGGGCAGCGACGGAAACACGTTGTACGTCGGGAACACCGGCGGCGAGTCCATCAGCATCGTCGACTTGAATCTGCAGCAGGTAGTGGGCACAGTGACCTTCCCGCCGACCCCGCGCAATGGGACGGCGGCGGTGATCTTCCCGCGGACATTGGCCATGGGGCTGTTCGGGCTGCAATTCGAGATGTCCAACGGCACCTCTTGGGAGGTGGTCAACAACACGGCGATTCCCCGCCCCGTCAGCACGGTGATTCCAACAACTCTGACGGGAACGGCCGGCGACTACAACATGATCGCCACTCCGGCCGACGATTTCATCGCCACGCTATCGGGAGACGGGCACGTCTATCTCTACAACGCGACGCAGGATACTTACGTGACCAGCCGCTTCCTGAATACCTCGACTACCACCGCGATTCAGGGCTATTATGGCCCCATGGCCGCGGGCCCGAACGGCTCGTACTACCTGGTGGACGGCGTCATTATGAACTCGTCGCTGATTCAGGAAGGCGGGTCGTTTGTGCCGAGCACTGCCGGCGCCATTACACCGACCCGCAACGTTGCGGCCGTGGCCCCGGTCGACTCCGCCTCGTTCGTGCAATTGACCACTCCCATCCGCGCAACCATCACCTCGACTACCACCGACGATCCGCGAACGGAACTGGAGCTGGTGAATATCGTCAACGGAACCGACAACCTGATCGGCGTGGTGCCGGAACAGCCGCTGGTCACCATATTGGGCACCACCCGCTACAACACCACGCCGCGCAACATGGTGGTGGACGCGGCCGGCACTACGGCCTACGCGCTGACCATCTCCGGGCTGAGCGTGATCTCGCTGGCGGCGACAAGTTCCGCCACACAGCCCACGATCAATGCGGCCAACGGGATTGTGAATTCGACCGACGGCTCAACCAACATCCAGCCGGGCGGATTCGTCACCATCAACGGGCAGAACCTGGCGTCGCCGGCGAAGGCCCTGACAGTTCCGCCGCCCACGGTATTGGGCGGCTCGTGCGTGACCTTCGGCGACATCTCGGCGCCGTTGCTGCAGACCGCCAGCGGGCAGATCTTGGCGCAAGTCCCGCCCACGGTGCTGCCGGGCGCGCAGATTGTAGAAGTCCGGTCGCTGGCGACCGCGCAGGAAAGCGCGCCGGTGGAGATCACAGTGCATCCGGCGGGAACCACCAGTACGGCGAAACCCCCGGCCGGAGTCGCGTCGACGCCGGATAGCGCGGGCAAGCCGGGAAAGAAGAAGTAGGACCGCGGTGTCCCTCCTGGTAGGGCTAGACAGGTCCTATTCCCTTTGGAAGGTGACGGTCCGTTCGCTGACGCCATCCATGCTGACCACCCGAATTGTCTTCGTCAGGACGTCGCCGGCATCCGACAGGGTCCAGCTTTCGCGGGTGACGCTGACGCGGTATCCGTCCTTCTCGATGGTGAGGAAGACCAACGCCGGCCCTTGCCAAGCGACCGTGCGCCAGCGCTGACGCCCATTGGCGTACGTGTCGAATTGCTCGGCGCCGTCGGTTCGATACTCGACGTTGCCCATTAACGCCGCCAGGGGGCGCGCCAGCGTGCTCTCCCTGGCCGGCATGTCCCGGCTATCGCTGGCAACTCTCAAGTAGGAGTCCCGTTGCTCAATCTTCTCGATGGTGACCCGCTCGCTGAGACCGATCTGTTTCCACGTGCCGGTAAAGTCCGGCGTCTGGCCGAAGACCGCGACAACCGACAGCCAAGCCAGAACCAACACGCCCAAGAAGGATCGCATAGGTATTCTCACCGCTTAGACTCCGCGAACCCCAGGGATGTTCCGACCCGTCCACAAAAGAAAAGAGCCGGACAGCGTCTCCGCCATCCGGCTCCTGACTCCTAACTCCCGCTTCCTACTTCCCTTGTTTCGCCAGCTTTTCGCGCTGTTCCTTCAGAACAGCCTTGCGGCTCAGCTTGATCTTGTTGCCTTCGAGCGCCAGGACTTTGACCAGGATCTGGTCGCCTTCCTTCAACTCGTCACGGACGTCGCGAATGCGGTTCTCGGCAATCTCGCTGATGTGCAGCAGACCGTCGGTGCCGGGGAAGATCTCGACAAACGCGCCGAAATCCACCAGGCGGACGACTTTGCCCAGGTACGTCTTGCCGATTTCCGCCGAGGCGGTGAGATCGTTGATGATCTGAATCGCCTTGTTGGCGGACGCTTCGTCGGCCGAAGCGACATGGATGGTGCCATCGTCCTCGACATCGATCTTGACGCCGGTCTGCTCGATGATCCCGCGGATGACCTTGCCGCCCGGTCCAATCACGTCGCGGATTTTGTCGGTCGGAATGTGCAGGGTGTAGATGCGCGGCGCATATTGCGAGATGGCCGAATTGGCCTTCTCCACGGCGCCGTACATCTTTTCGAGAATGAACAGACGTCCGGCGCGCGCCTGCTCCAACGCCTCCTTCATGATCTGCGTGGTTACGTTGGGGATCTTGATATCCATCTGCAGGCCGGTAATGCCCTCGCGGGTCCCGGCGACCTTGAAATCCATGTCGCCGTAGTGATCTTCCGCGCCGGCGATGTCGGTCAGGATGGCGTACTTGTCGCCTTCCATCACCAGGCCCATGGCGATGCCGCCCACGTGGGAAGCTAAGGGCGCGCCGGCATCCATCAGCGCCAGCGAGGCGCCGCAGACCGTGGCCATGGAGCTGGAACCGTTGGATTCCAGAATGTCGCTGACCACGCGCATGGTGTAGGGGAACTTGTCTTCGCCGGGGATGAGAGCGGTGAGGGCCCGTTCGGCGAGCGCGCCGTGGCCGATTTCGCGGCGGCCGGGGCCGCGCATGAAACCGGTTTCGCCCACGCTGAAGGGCGGGAAATTGTAGTGCAGCATGAAGCGCTTGGACGCCTCGCCGGGCTCCAGCAGTTCAATGCGCTGTTCGTCTTCCTTGGTTCCCAAGGTAACGGTGACCAGCGCCTGAGTCTCGCCGCGGGTGAAGAGCGCGGACCCGTGGGTGCGCGGCAGCAGGCCGGTTTCGATGGTGATCTGGCGGATCTCGTCCATCTTGCGGCCGTCCGGACGGCGCCGCTTGCCCAGCATTTCGTCGCGGAAGATGCGCTCCTTGAGAGCGTCGTAGCACTTGGCGGCTTCGTCGTGCTGTTCTTCGGTGAAGGCTTCCAGCACACGCTTCTTGATGGAATCCACCAGCGCGTAGCTTGCCAGCTTTTCGTGCTTCTCGGTGTTGAGGGCGTCGGTAAGATCGACGCGGGCGGCCTTGGCCACCTGGTCGTAAATCGCCTGGTCGAGCGCGGGTGTCTGAAATTCGCGCTTGGGCTTGCCGGCGAGTTTCATCAACTCGCGGATGCCGGCGGCAATCTTCTTGCAGCATTCATGGCCGAACTCGATGGCGCCTAGGACCTCGGCTTCGGAGACCTGCTGCGCGCCGGCCTCCACCATCACAATGCCGCCTTCAGTCGCGGCTACTACGATGTTGAGCTTGGATTCGCGGCCCTCGGTGTAGGTGGGGTTGGCCACGTACTGGCCGTCGCGCATGCCCACGCGCACGCCGCCAAGGACGTGGGGAAACGGAATATCGGAAATGGCCAGCGCCGCTCCGGCGCCGACGATCGCCAGGGAATTGGGGTCCTGCTCGGGATCGGCCGAGATGACCATGGCGATGATTTGGGTTTCGTGCAGAAAACCCTCGGGGAACAGCGGACGGACCGGACGATCGATCAACCGGCTGGTAAGAACTTCTTTTTCGGAGGGACGTCCCTCGCGTTTAATGAAGCCGCCCGGAATCTTGCCGGCGGCGTAAGTGAATTCCCGATAGTCCACGGTGAGCGGGAAAAATCCAGCTCCCGGTTTGGGGTCGTGGGCCATGCAGGCGCTGACCAAAACCACGGAATCTCCGCAGCGAACGACAACCGCGCCGTTCGCCTGTTTGGCCATCTTGCCGGTTTCCAGGGTAATTTTCCGGCTACCCAGATCAACTTCAACTGTATGCGACATTATTTAACTCTTCCTCCAACCACGGCGGGAAGCGGCCCACGGGGCGGGTCCCCACCAATCACGAATCGGTCCCTAAAGGACCGTGTGAGACTGGAGTTGACAGGATGACAAGCTCGAACCGCCGGGGCCACACGCCCCAACCGTCCGAGCCTAATTTGGTATGAGTCGGAAGCACCCGCCATAAAGCTGGAAGCAGGCCCGCTTCCGAGCGAATGGACTACTTGCGAATGCCCAGACGTTGCAGAACTGCTTTATAGCGCTCCGGATCCGTATCACGCAGGTACGTCAGAAGCCGGCGACGCTTCGCGACCAAAGTCAGCAACCCCTTGCGGGAGCCGTGGTCCTTGCGGTGCGTCTTGAAATGCTCTGTCAGCATGGTGATGCGCTTACTCAACAGGGCAATCTGTACTTCTGGTGACCCGGTGTCGGTTTTATGGCGCTGATTGGTGGAAAGGATCTGCCGCTTTGCTTCAATCGCCAGTGCCATTCTAGGGGTAGTGCTCCTTGTCTTCTCTTAATCTCGTTTCGGTACGCATAATAGAATAGCACAGGCCGGCCGGCCAATGGCCAGCCCCGGCAGCGGACAGTTCACAGTCGACAGTTCACAGTAAACCCGGTCGCCGCGCCACACCTTCCACGACAATCCTCAGCCGGAATGAACTGTAAACTATGAACTGTCTACTGTTAACTCTCCTATTGCCTCACCTCGAAGTCCATCCACTGCGACGCCACGCGATACTTTTCGTCGGCCAGTTTGTCGGTCACGATGATCTGCAGAACATAATCGCCGGGCTTCATGGTGGGGCCCATACGGAGCTCGCCGACGCTCAACAAATGCGCCGGATCGCCCAGCTCGCGGCCCTCCACGGCGCGCGGCGCGCTCTGGTAGATGGATTCGCCGTCGCGGAAAATGCGCGTCTCCATCTCCAGTTGCGGCTTCTTGTTGGCGTCCAGGTGAGCGTTGAAGAGCTGGTACGCGTACAGCACTTGCGCCCCCGGCTGGAAGCTGCGGACCGCGGGACTTCCCAGCGGATTGTCGCGCCGCACCTGTCCCTCCGCGGACTGCTGGCCGTCCGCCGGCAACGCGCCGGTGGCGTCCTCCATCTCAATGGACGATAACGCCAGGCGGCCTTTGGACAGGTCGGGCACCTCGATGTACTGGCTGGCGGTGCCGATGCGCAACGTGCCCGAATCGCGCAGTGCAACCCGCATCTGGTAGCCGCCCGGCTTCTTCACCGCGTGGAACAGGCGGTACAGCAATCCGGACCGCAGCGCCGCTTTGTATTGATCGCCGTTCAACGTGAAGGTGTAGACCTTCTCCACCGGCTCTTCCAGTTGGCCGTTCTCGTTAATGGTGGCGCTGAGCAGATCGATCTGCGCTTTGTGCCGGTCGTCGGGCGCATCCTCAAACTTCAGATCGTTGGCGTCGATATGCAGCAGCGCGTCGATGTAGGACCCGTTCTTGGCATCGTTGGAGAACAGCGCCGTCAACCGTACGTGAACCCCTCCGGCGGCGAAGGGCGAACTCATGGCGTGCATCAGTTCGGCCTGGGGGGTGAGCGACCGGGTCCGATGGCCCGCATCGGGATGGCCCAGGAATCCGGTACGGCTGCGCACGGTCAGGCCGGCCCGCTTCACGTGGACGGTCACCTTATGAAACAGCGGCCGGCCGGTTTTCTGGTCGAACGTGGCGGCGGCCGGATGGTAGCCGATCAGGTAGTAGCCGTTGGAATCCTCCACCACGCGGTGCAGGGCGCCCGCGATATCGTTGTTATCGTGCGCGAAGGTGCCGCCGGTAGCCTCGGCCAGGCGAACCATGCCGTCCTGGGAGTAGAACATCTGCGTGGCCCGCTGCATGGGGATATTGCCGGCGCGCGCCGGATTCCGCGGACTGTCGGCGGCGCTGAGTTGCAGCGTCTGCAGACCGCGCGGGTCGATGCTGGAGATCACTACCGCGGCGCGGCCGGCGGCGTCGGTCAAGCGATCCAGTTGCTCCTGGGCGCGCGGATCGACCTGGCCGCCGGCCAGGAGATGCAGGTCTTCGGAAAACAGCACCACCGTCTTGCGGCCGGGCAGATCCCTCAGCCCGTTCACGATATTGGTGATGGCGCCGAGACTGCCGGCGTTCAGGATACTGCGCCGTTCGGCGTTGAGCGTGCGCGAGCCCCCGCCGCCGGAACCGATGGCGGGAAAACTACTGGGTCCCACGCGGCCGAAGCTGTTGTACTTGATATGGTCGATGGCGGTATGCAGCAGCCGTTTGTCGGTGGTGAATTGTTGGAGGGCGCCCATGCCAGTGCCGGTGGTGATCACCGCGGCCAGATCGCCCGGCTGCATGTCCTGGTCGACAAACTTGCCCAGGGCGGTGCGCACGGCGGGAACATTTTCGGCGGCCAGCGCCAGGTCGTCCACCACCAGGGCGAAAGTCCGGCGGACCTGATCGGTGCGTAGCGGCACCGGCGGCGGAGCGGCGGGATTGTTGGCGTTCTTCTTACCCGAGGACACCACCGCGGTACGGATGGTGCTCTGTCCCGGCCGCGTGTTGATGTACGAAAAATTAGTGATGACCTGCTGCTTGCCGTCCTGGCGGATTTCGAAATCGGCGGCCTTCAGGTCGTCGACCAGACGGCCTTCCGCGTCGATTACCACGGCGTCCACCTGCACCAGATTGACGGTAATGCGAATCACGTCTTCGGGCTGCGCAGTTGCGTCGGCCGGAGCCTGCGGCCGCGATGCGGGGGTCTGCGCCAAAGCAAGAGTCAATGCCAGGGCAAGCGGTACGAAGCGCTGTACCATCCGGAGTAATGCCTCCTGATCCCAGTGTATCGTTACCGAGCGCGCCGCCGAGCGATGCCGGCGGGATATCTCAGCGGCCCGCGCCCAAGGGGGCCGTCCGCGCGCCGTTGCCGTCGACCACCTCGAAATCCATCCACTGCGAAGCCACGCGCGACTTCTGGGGAGCCAGTTGGTCGGTGACGATCACCTGCAGCACATAGTCGCCGGGCGGCGTGCTTCCCAGAGTGAGCTGACCGCCGGCGCCCAGATGCGTGAAGTCCACCGGCGCTTTCACGTTCAGCGCCCGCGGCTGGCTGGGAAGGAGCTGTTTGCCGTCGCGGAAAACGCGCGCCTCCACCTCCAACTGCGGCACGCCGGCGGCATCGGCGCGGGCATTCAGGATCCGCAGGCTGTACGCTACGGCGGTGCCCTGCGGGAAGCTGCGCACCGCGGCGCTGGTCATGGGATTCTCGCTGCGGACATTGCCTTCAACGCTTTCCGTGTCGTCCGGCGCAGCCGCGGCGGACGCTTCCTGCAGCAGGATGGACGTGAGCGTGAGTTGCCCCTTGCTGGTGTCGGGCACCTCGACGTACTGGCTGGCCGAGCCCACCCGCTGAGAGTTGACGTCGCGCAGCGCCACCCGCACCTGGTAGCCGCCGGGCTTCTTCACGGGGTGTTGCAGCAGGAACAGAAATCCGTCCTGGCGGATTTTCCGGTACTGCTCGTCGGTGACCGTAATGGTGTGAGTCTGATCCCTTGGATCTTCCATCTGGCCGTTTTCATTGAACGTCATGCTCAGCATGTCGAGCACCGCCTTGTGCGTGGAATCAGGCGCGTCCTGAAATTGAATATCGTTGCCGTCGATGTACAGCAAGGCGGTGACGTAGGAGCCGATTTGCTGGTTGCGGCAGAACAAGCCGGTCATCCGCAGATGGATGGCGCTGCTGGTGAAGGGAGAAGTAGCGGCTCGCATCAACAGAGCCTGCGGGGTGCGGGCAATGGTGCGGGGGGCGTCCTGGCTGCCGAAGAATCCCTTGCGCGAACGTACCTGCAGCCAGGCCCGTTTCACGCGCACCTGGATATGGTGAAACCGCGAGGGTTCGCCGGTCTTGCGGTCGAAGGTGCTGGCATCCGGATGGTAGCCGATGAGGTAATACCCGTTGGCATCCTCCACGGCGCGGTGTAACTGGCCCGGAATATCGTTGTTATTGTGCAGGAAGAGGCCGCCGGTGGCATCGGCCAGCCGCACCATGCCGTCCTGCGAATTGAATACGTCCGCGGATCGCTGCGACGCGACGTTAGCCCCCGCCATCATGCCGCCCGGCCGGTCCGCTGCGGTGGGACCGTAATATTGCAGGCCGCGCGGATCGATACTGGAAATCACCACCGAACTGCGGTCGGCGGCGTCCGTCAGGCGGTTCATCGCCAGCATGGAGCGGGCGTCGCTCGCGCCCTGTTGCACCATCCGCAGATCTTCGGTGAACAGCACCAGCAGCTTGCGGCCGGGAAGATCGCGCAGTCCCGAGACCACGCCGTGGATGGCGCTCAGGCTGCCCGCGGTCATCATGGAGGCCCGTTCCACCGTAGCCGTTCCACGCACTCCCTGTCCCAGCGGTTCGAAACTATCCAGCCCCACTCGTCCGAAACTGGTGAAGCGAATTTGGTCGATCGCCCGGTGCAGCAGCCGTTTGTCGGTGGTGAACTGCTGTAGCGATCCCATGCCGGCGCTGGTGCGGATCACCGCCGCCAGGTCGCCGGGCTGCATGTCCTGGTCGACGAACCTCAGCAGCGCGTCGCGGACATAGAACAGGCTGGTGGCCGCAAGACCCAGATCGTCCACCACCATGGCAAACGTGCGGCGAATCTGGCTGGTCCGCAGGGGAACGGGCGGCGGCGCCGCGGGATCGTTAGCCGCTTTCTTGGCGGTGTGCACGGGACCGCCGCGGACGCCGGTTTGTCCGGGCGTAGTGTCGATGTAGGAAAAATTGGTGATGTTTTGCAACTTCCCGTCCTGGCGAATTTCGAAATCTCCAGGTTTGAGATCGGTGACCGGATGGCCTTTGCCGTCGGTCACCACGGCATCCACCTGCACCAGGTTGACATTGATGCGGATCACCATATCGGGGGTTTGCGGGGCCTGATTCTGGGCCGGGGCCAGGGCGGAGGCCAACGCCGCCGCAAGGCAAATCGGGGCAAATCGCCGGATCATTCGAGCGTGCTCCTGTTACGCTGCTTTCGACTGAAACCAGTGTATCCGTTTTGCCCAAAAGAATCAGTAAAAAGATTCCATAATTCTTAAATAGAAATTGCGCGGGTCGACCATTCCCGTCTACCGGCCGTCCCCATGCTCCGCGGAACGGGCGGTCGCGGGCGCGGTGTCGACTACTTCGAAATCCATCCACTGCGACATCCGGGCATTCTTCTTCGATGCCAGCCCGTCGGTCACCGTAACCTGCAGAATGTATTCTCCGGGAATCAGCATCGAGCCCAGACGCAGAATGCCGCCCGCCCCATAACGAGTGGCGTCGCTCTCCATGGGCTCCACGGAGTGACTCTCATTTCCGGTGAACACGATCTTGCCGTTGCGATACAGCCTCGTTTGGGTGGTGAGTTGGGGTTGCTTCGGCGATCCGTGGAGCTTGGGATTGAGGATTGAATATCCATACGCGATGGATTGCCCCGACCGAAAACGCCGCACCGCCGGACCACCTTCGCTCCACTCCTCCACCTGGCCATTGGGCGATGCCGCGGGGGCCGCAATGCCGAGCTTCTGCAGCAGCTCCGGCGTGGCGAGTCTGACCACCAGGCCCGACAGCGCAAACTGTCCTTTGCGCACGTCGGGAATCTGAATCACCGCGCTGGAGGAGCCCAACCGCTGGGAGCCCCAGTCCCGCACCACGGCGCGGAGGATGAAGGCGCCCGGCTCTTTGATCGGCGTGTTCACGTACAGCAGAAATCCTTCCTTCAGTGCCTTGCGGTACGCGGCGTCCGACAGATGAATGGGCTGCACACGCTGGGTCTGCCGCAGATCCTGCTTGAAACCCCGGTATGCCAGGGTGATCACGTCCACCGTGGCGTTCCACGCGCCGTCCGGTTCCTGAATGAACTTCATATTTTGCGCGTCGAAATACAGCATGGAGTACACCGTGGGACCGATCGGCTTGGGATCCAGGAAAAACGATGTCAGCCGGACCTTCAGGCCGGTCGCGGTGAACGGCGAGGCCAGCGCCTCAGCCAGTTGCTGCTCCCGCGTCGCGGGACGGGAGACGGTCTCGACAGGTGTCGCTTCCTCCGGCACGCCTTCAAATCCGCTTTTCCAGCGGACTTTCAACCCCGGCCGCGTCACCCGCACGGTCACCTTGTGAAACTTCGCGCTGCGCGGATTCTTATCGAAAGTGCCCTCGGCAGGCGAGTAGCCCAGCAGGTAATATCCCAACTGGTCGTCGGTAGCCGCGCGGACGGCGCCGGGAATGTCATTGGTGTTGTGAAAAAACAGGCCGCCGGTGCGCGTCGCCAGGTAGCTCAGCCCGGCCTGCCAGCCCAGTTCGTCGCCAGGATCCTCCGGATCGTGCTCCTCGCCCAGCCCCGGAAACCGGCGCGTGGTCCGATCGGGAACGTACACCGGGATATCCGCCGATACCTTGGAATTGGTCCGCAGCCCGCCGGGATCGACGGTATAGAGCGAGACCTCGGAACGATTGGCCAGGTCGGTGATGTGGTCGAGCGAATCCATCAGTTGGGGATCGATGCGCAGAGAGCTGGAGAGAAACACGATGGACTTGCGCCCCGGGTATTGCTTCATCCCGCGGATCACCTGCTCCAGGGTGCCCAGCGCGCCCAATGCCGCCATCGAGTAATCGTAGTCCAGCACCTCGGGTTCGGCTTCGGGACCTCGCTCACCCGAGGCCGCATCCGCCCGCTGGATGGGGCCCAGCCCAGTGCGGCCCATGAATCGCCACTTCAGCAGATCCACGGCCTCCAGCAGAATCCGTTTGTCGGTGGTGAACTGCTCCAGAATGGCTACGCCACCGCCGGTGCGCACCAGCGCCACCAGGTCGCCCGGCTGCATCTGCTGCTCGATGTACTTGCGCAGCGCGTCGCGGGTGCGGACCAGGTCCTCGAAGGAGAGCGCCATGTCGTCCACCACCAGCGCCACCGTGCGCTGCACCTGGCCGGCGGCCACGGCGGCGGGCGGCGCCAGGGGAACCGGCACGGCATCCTTCGCCGATTTCGGCGGAGGCGCCTCTTTCGCCGACTGGGGCGGCGGGGGCATGTAGCGGAACCAGGTGAGTTTCCGCGGCCGGCCGTCCTGCAGGATCTCGAAGTCGTCCTTCGTGAGGTCGGAGACGTGGCGGCCCGCGGAATCGGTGACCACCGCGTCCACCTGCACCAGCGTTACCGTGATGCGCAGGGTCGGTGGTGCGGACCCGGTCTGCGGGTCCTGCCAACCACCCGCCAGCAGGGCCGCTATCGGCAGCAACTGGAACGCGCGAAGCGCGGCTGACATATCGGTTGATCTCAGTGTACTATCCAGTTAGGCATTGGAACATGGCCCTAAATAGCCAAATTCAGACCGGGATTGCCTGTTTGCTTCTGTCGCTCCCGGCGGCGGCGCAAATCGAGCTCAATCCGGCCCCGGATCCGTCCGTGATCCGCATGGATGTCGACCTCGTCAATCTGCTCTGCACCGTCCGCGACAAAAACGGAAACTACGTCAAGGACCTCTCCAAGGACGATTTCACGGTGCTGGACGACGGCCGCCGCCAGGCCATCACACATTTCGCCCGCGAGGTGGACACGCCCCTGACGGTGGCGTTGCTGCTCGACGTCAGCGGCAGTGTGACCAACGTTCTGGACCAGGAAACCGCCGCCGCCAACCAGTTCTTCAGCCACGTGCTGCGTCCCGGCGACCGCGCCTTGTTGGTGGGCTTCGCGCAGTATGTAGTGGTCTGGCAGGATCTGACGTCGTCGCGCGAGAATCTGGCGAGGACCCTCGAGGAGCGCGCCGGGCCTATGCCACTGTTGCCCGAACGCCCTCCGCCGCGCGCCGGCACGCTGCTGCGCGATGCCGTCAACATGGTGGCGCTGCAGAAGCTCCGGCGAATTCCCGGACGCAAAGTCATGGTGCTGATCACCGATGGCGAAGACAATGGCAGCCGCGTGACCCTGGACGCCGATATCCAGGCCGCCCAGCAGTCCGACGCCGTGATCTACGGGATTCACTACGAGGACGCCGGCGCGTCCTACGGCACCGGACAGCATGTGCTGGAATTGCTCTCGGGTCCCACCGGCGGACGCACCTTCCACGTCAGCAAGAAGATGACGCTGGAGAATGTGTTCTCGACCATCGAAGAGGAGATGCGCAACCAGTACGCCATCGGTTACCCGCTCCCCGGCAAGACCGATGTCCCGGTATTTCATAAGGTGGACGTGAAGGTCTTGAGGCCCGGGCTCAAGGTGCAGACCCGTAACGGCTATTACTCGGCGCCCAAATAATCCCCCTTGACACATCACTCGGATTCCGATATAACGGAAAGCGAATGATCGAAGATTTCAGCCCATTTCTCCCGTTGTCGCCGGCGTCGCTGCACATACTGCTGTCGCTGGCGGGGGAGGATCGGCATGGCTACGGCATCATGCAGGAAGTGGCGCGACAGACCGACGGCCAGTACAAACTCGGTCCCGGCACACTCTACGATAACCTGCAGAAGCTCATGACGCAGGGCATCGTGCAGGAAGCCGCCCGCAAGGCGTCGGCCGGCGACGATCCGCGCCGCCGCTACTACCGGCTCACCACCCTGGGCCGCGATATTCTGGGCGCCGAAGTGTCGCGCCTGGAAGTCGTCATCCGCGAAGCCCGCCAGCACTTGCGGCCAAGGCGGGCCACATGACCCGGCTGCTCTACCAGTGGCTGCTCTGGCTACATCCGCCGTTCTTCCGGCGCGAGTTCGCCGGGGAAATGCTCTGGATTTTCGACAGCTCGGTGGCGGCAGAAGGCGCGCCCGCTCTGCTGTTCGATGGCGTGGCCTCGCTGGCGCGCCAGTGGCTGTTGCGCTCGGGCTCCTGGAAGATTGCCGCAGCCCTGGCCGGCGGCCTGGTGCAGATTACGCTGGGCGGCTTCGGTATGATGATCTTCGGTCACCGGCAATCGGTGCAGTTCCTCGTGACCGCTCCCTACGCCGGAGTCTGGTCCGGCAGTCTGCGGTCGCCAGCCGGCTCCACCCCCGTGGAATTGGCGCTCGGACGCAACCGCGGCGAATGGCTGGGCTCCCTGGTGGTGGACGGACCGGACGGCCGTGCCCAGAGCGACCTTCTCGATATCCGGGTGCGGCGCGACCTGGTTACCTTCCGCATCGCCACTCCCGCCGGCGACACGCACTTCCACGGCCGGCTGAATGGCGAGACGCTATCCGGAGATTTCGAGAGCTCCGGCGATGTCGGCAGCGGCCGGTGGGAGTTGGCCCGCGCCTCACCCAGCGCCGTACCCCGCGGGGCCGCGGTCGCAACCGGTATCGACAACCTTGTCGCCATCACGATCTGCCTGGTCGCCTGCATCATCCTGGCGGTGGTGCTGTTATCTCTGTGGACCCGCAGCTTTACGCACCAGCGAATTCACTCGGTTCGATAGAATTCCGTCCGCCCGGAGCCCTTATGCTCGAATTGCGTCACGTCACCAAACGTTACTCCGGAATCGCCGCCGTCCGCGACGTCAGCTTCACGGCGCGCGCCGGCGAAGTCACCGGGTACCTGGGCCCCAACGGCTCCGGCAAGTCCACCACCCTGAAAATGATCACCGGGCTCATCGACCCCACCGAGGGTGACATCCTCTTCCACGGCGAGCCCATCGCGCGCGACCGCATCGCCTACCGCCAGCGCCTGGGCTATGTCCCCGAGGAGCCGCACCTGTATCCCCACCTCACCGGCGCCGAATACCTGGAGATGGTGGGCCAGTTGCGCGGACTCGCCGCGCGCCCGCTGGCGGAAAAGATCGACGGCTTCCTACGCCTGCTCTCGCTCTACGACGACCGCTACGTGCCGATTTCGTCGTATTCCAAGGGCATGCGGCAGAAGGTGCTGCTGGCCGCTGCCCTGCTGCACAATCCCGACCTGGTGCTGCTCGACGAGCCATTCTCCGGCCTGGACGTCAATTCCGCGCTGGTGCTCCGCCACGTCATCCGCGAGCTGGCCGCGCGCGGCAAAGTGGTGCTCTTCAGTTCCCACGAACTGGAAACCGTGGAGCGCGTCTGCTCGCGCGTGGTGATCCTGCACAAGGGCCGCGTGGTGGCCAACGACTCCATCGAGCAACTGCGCGCGCTCATGTCCCTGCCCACGCTGGAGGAAATCTTCTCGCAGCTCGCCGTCGAGCAGGATACCGAAGGCATTACGCAGCAGATTCTGCAGGTGATGGAGTCGTAAAGCATGGCCCTCGCCGCGCCCGATACCCGCGTTCAATTCCGCGTGCTCTTCCGCGATTTCCTGGCGCGCATGGTCGACCTGGAGCTGCTTTCCTCGCGCGGCGATATCGAACGGTTGCTGGGCCAGTTCGCCGCTATGCTGGCGGCCTTCAACTTCACCTTCATGGTGGGCGTAATGCCCAAGTACCTCGCCTCGCCGCACTCCCGCGCGACGCTGGCGGTGCGCGCCTGGCCGGAGCAGGAATTCCTGGTGGCCGCCACCATGGCCATCGCCGGACTCTTCGCCGTGCTGGCGTGGAACAACGTGCTGCCCGACCGGCGCGACAGCCTCATCCTGGGCGTGCTGCCGGTGCGCGCCCGCACCCTGTTTCTGGCCAAGACCGCAGCCATCGCCAGCGCCCTGGGCGTCAGCGTGGTCGCCGTGAACTGCTTCACCGGCCTGGCGTTTCCCATGCTGATTCTGCCCGATTGGAACGGCCTCGGCCTGCTGCGGCCGTTTCTGGCGTACTGGGCGGCCATGCTGGCGGCCGGATTGTTCGTGTGCTGCGTTATGCTGGCGGTGCAGGGTCTCGCCTCGCAATGTCTGAGCTACCGCCTGTTCCTGCGCGTCTCTTCGTTCCTGCAGTTGGCGGCATTCTTCGCCATCCTCGGCGTCTTTTTCCTGAAGCCCTCGTTTCCCGATGCGCGCGCGCTGGCCGCGGCGCAATCCGCGCCGTGGTTCCGCTGGATGCCGTCGTTCTGGTTCTTCGGACTGCTGCAGCGGCTCGCCGGGTCCACTGATGCGCCAATTGTGTTTCTCGCCGCGCGTTCCCTGCAGGCTCTCGCGATCGTCTTCGCCGTCGCGCTAGTCACTTCCAGCCTGGCCTACGGACGCAATCTCCGCCGCATCGTGGAACAGCCCGACATCGCGCCTTCCGACCGCTCTCGTCCCGCTGCCCGTTGGGCCAGCCGCCAGGCCGCCCGCTGGATCGCCGAGCCCGTGGAGCGCGCCATTGTGCTGTTCACCGCGCGCACGCTGGCGCGCAGCCGGCAGCATCGTCTGCTCATCGCCGCCTATGGCGGTATCGGCCTGGCCATCGCTCTGGCCTTTTCGCGCGAGCTGATTTACGGACCCGCCGCGTGGGAGCTGGCGCCCGAGCGCAGCTACTGGTATCAGCCCAACTTCCCGCTCATGATCGGATCCCTGGTGCTGCTGGTATTCTGCATCCTGGGATCCCGCGCTGTGTTCGCCCTGCCGCTGGCGCTTCCCGCCAACTGGATCTTCCGCGTCACCGCGGTTCACCGGCCGTCGTCCTATTTCTACGCCATTCGCCGGTCGGTATTTCTGCTGGCGGCGGGTCCGCTTTGCGTCACGGCAGCCGCTGGATATCTCGCCATCTGGCCGCTGCGCCCCGCCCTCGAGCATACTGCCGTACTGGCCGCCGTGGCGCTTCTGCTGGTCTCCCGCTCTTTCGACGGCTTCCGCAAGATTCCCTTCGCCTGTTCCTACCTGCCCGGAAAGGCCAATATCAACGTCAAACTGGGCGTCTATGCGATGCTGTTCCTGCTGCTCGCCCAAATGGGAGTTCACCTGGAATTCTGGGCGCTCGATCGCACCGTCGCCTTCACCATCGTCTTCGGACTGCTCGCGGCGGCGGCCATCTGGTCTCATCGCCACTGGAGAGAATTCGCGTCGTCTCCCTACAACCAGATTCAGTTCGAGGACCTGCCCGTCGCCGACGTCAACCCCATCGATCTCCACGGCGGCGGAGGCGGGGGCTTCGCCGGCGGCGAAGGTCCGCCCGCGGGCGACCCCACCGGACACATTCAGGTCTCGAGCGTCTTCGGCCTATCCGCGTACGACGCCGCGCCCGATCCGCCCGCGCCGGTATCCCTGCGCACGCGCGTCGAACAGCTCGCGGGCGATCTCCGCCTGGGCGCCCGCATTCTGACGCGCTCCCCGGCATTCAGCGCCGCCGCCGTGCTGCTGATCGCCATGGGCATCGGCGGCAACACCGCCATCTATTCCATGCTGCACGGCGTCGCAGGCAAACCGGCGCCCGGTGTTCGCGCCGCCGGCCTGGTACTCTTCGCGTCGGAGATTCACGGACACATGGACGACCCCGGCAATAGCAGCTATCCCGGCTACCGCGAGTTCGCTTATCGCACCCAGACGATGCAATCCATTGCCGCCACCAGGTTCGCCCGCTTTACCGTGGGACTCAACGACGGCGCCTGGCAATTGCGCGGTCTGCAGGTAACCGGCAGCTACGTCTCGACGCTCGGGTTGCAACTGGCGAAGGGCCGCGATTTCACCGCCGACGAAGCCCGCGGCGCCGCTCCGCTGGCCGCCATCGTCGCCTGGCACGTCTGGCAGAACCAATTCCATGGCGACCCAGGCATCATCGGGCAGACCATCGCCGTCAACGGGTTTCCCGCCACCGTTGTGGGCGTCGGACCTCCCGGTTTCCGCGGCATGGAGATGGCTCCGCACTTCGAAATCTGTGTCCCGCTGGAAGCTTTCCTGCGCATCCAGGGCCGCGAAGCCGAGTTGCTCGATCCCTTCGGACGCGGCTTCACCATGGTGGGACGCCTGCAACCCGACGCCTCGCTGGCGGCCGCACAGGCCGAGTTCGACTCCCTGTCGCAGATGCTGGAACTGGTCTACCCGGATGCCAATCGCGGCCGCCGCATGGTGCTGGCGGCCTATCCCTCAGCCGCGTTCGGCCCGCTGGGACGCACACAGGGCCGCCTCTTCGGCGCCTTGCTGATCGCCGTGGGCCTGGCGACGCTGCTAATTGTCTGCGCCAACGTGTCCAATCTTATGCTCGCGCGCGCCCTGTCGCGCCGCAAGGAGATCGCGCTACGCATGGCGCTGGGCGCACCCTGGACGCGCATCGCGGCCATCCTGCTGGCCGAAGGCGCGGTGCTCTCGCTGGTCGCCTCGGCCACCGCCCTGCTCTGCACCGCGTGGGTGACGCGCATCGT
>Ga0181529_10000855_pt1 | contig 42378 bp, 43 predicted proteins | sample PEATcosm2014_Bin_36_FD_119763 | JGI IMG/M metagenome (GOLD analysis project Ga0181529, IMG submission 119763) | Peatland microbial communities from MTU Mesocosm Facility, Houghton, MI, USA - PEATcosm2014_Bin10_30_metaG | ecosystem: Environmental > Terrestrial > Soil > Wetlands > Peat | place... | reverse complement strand
GCGGAGGGCTGGCCAATGAGCAGGAGAATATCATCACCCATCTGGTGCCGCTCAACCAATTGGATAGGTTCTTGGAAAAGGCCCACGCCGCCGGCAAGGATGTTTTTGCCATCCATCCCGCGCTGGGGCTTCTGTATCTGCACTATCGCGAGCGGTGGAACGAATTGATGAGGTAGTTCTATATGCAGCAGAAGAGACTCCTGTTCATTGATTTTGATGGAACACTTTGCCACGATCACTTTTTTAGGACTTTGCCGTCAGATATCCGTGAACGGGTGGATCATTGTTTTTTTCAAGAGGATCAAGATCGGATAAATGAGTGGATGCGAGGCAAATTCAGCTCAGAAGAGATTGTAGAGGATTTAGCCAGAAGACTGAATTTGGATTACAATCTTTTGTGGAGTTCCCTAACACGAGATTGCCAGAACATGGCATTAACGGTGCAAACGCAAAGACTGCTGGAGATGCAAAAGGACTTTAGGACAGTTCTGATGACCGATAATATGGACTGTCTGATGCGCTTTACTGTGCCGGCGCTTAAACTAAAAGAGTATTTTAATGATGTGGTTTGTTCCTCGGATATTGGGCTGCTGAAGAAAGATGTCGGCGGAGAAAGTTTTAGGCGCGTAGCGCAGAAAATGAATATGCCTCTGAGCGAGAGTCTGCTAATTGACAATTCAAGGAACTCGTGTAGTACCTTTGCGCGTTTGGGTGGGCACGCCTTGCTTGTGGATCAGCAGCACAGCCTTGCCTATTGGCTGCAAAAGCTCAAAGATGCCGGAGTCCCATGCGTGCATTAAGAATAGTCGGTGGATCCCTTCTGACTGTGTGGGTGGTGCTGACGGTTGTTTTCTTTATGGTCAGGCTGGCTCCCGGGGGGCCCTTCGACTCCGAGAAGGCGCTCTCCCCCGATATAAAGGCGCAGCTGGAGCATTTTTACGGCTTGGATAAACCTATCACGAGCCAGTATCTGGATTTTTTAGGCCACATCGCGCGGGGAGATTTGGGTATCTCGTTGGTCATGGAAGGCGAGAGCGTCGGGAAAATCATCGCACAGGCTTTCCCTGTCTCCCTGGGACTGGGAGGGCTGGCATTACTCATAGCTGCTGGCGCTGGAATTCCGCTGGGTTTTTACTGGGCAGGCCAAAAGAAGAGAGGAATTGCCCACAAAATAATATCCGGCCGGTGGTTGTATCTCTTTGCGATGCTGCCAAGCTTTGTGGCCGCGCCACTCCTGCAGCAACTGGTACTCCTGTGCGGTGGTAGGGCCTACGGTTACGAGGGCTTCTCCTCGCTTCTATGGCCGTCTTTGACGTTGGGACTGTATTACCTGCCTTTTGTGGCCAGGCTGGTGCAGGTGGGTTTCCAGGAGGAGTCTCGTGGGCTGTATTTGCGCGTTGCGCAGTCAAAGGGGCTCTCGCGAAAAAGAGCTCTTTGGCAACATGGCGCGAAGGCCGCGCTTTCTCCGGTACTGGCCTATTTGGGGCCGACGGCGGCGGGACTTATCACGGGAAGCTTTGTGGTGGAGACTGTCTGGGGCCTTCCCGGCATGGGGAGGTTCTTTGTAAACTCCGTCTTCAATAGAGATGACACTTTGCTTCTTGGGCTGGTGGCCTTCTATGCGCTTATTCTTATATTCTTTAATACGGTTATAGAGCTGGTCCTATCCAAGTGGAATCCGGCATCGGGAAGGAGACTGAGGTGAAGGCGGCTTTCATTAGTTTTCTTCTTTTGTTGCTATGGGTGGTGATCGGAAGTATTGCCTCGCAGTCATCGGGGGATCTGCCGAACGCGCTTATCTCCCCTACCCCGCAGCATCCTTTTGGTTGTGACGCTCTGGGGCGGGATATGTTTTTGAGGATTGGATCGGGACTGGGGCTCTCTTTGTGGGTGGGACTATGGGCGAGCGTGGTGGCGGTGGTCGTGGGCACAATCTATGGCAGCCTCTCCGCTCTTTTGGGCGGGCGTATAGACCGCCTGATGATGCGCGGCACAGAGGTCTTGAACGCCCTGCCGCTCATTCTCTTTGTCGTCCTGGTGGGGCTTTACATGGGGAGAAGTCTGGTGGCGCTCTTCGTGGCGATAGGAGCTGTTGAGTGGACGACTCTGGCCCGGATGGTTCGCGCGCGGCTTTTAAAGGTGCGCAGCAAAGACTTTATTTTGGCCGCCCGGACTTTCGGCGCCTCTGAGAGCAGGATTCTCTTCCGCCATATGCTGCCGCATACATTGGGCGTCGTCATCACCTACGCTCTGCTCAATCTGCCGGCTATTCTTATACTTGAAGCGACGCTGAGTTACCTTGGTCTTGGCGTTCAGCCGCCACACGCCTCGCTGGGGGTGCTCCTTCAGGAGGGAGCCGCCGCGATGACGGTTTACCCGTGGCTTCTTCTATGGCCGGCTGCGGCCTTCGTATGGTTGCTTCTGACGGTTTACGCGGCGGGGGAAAAATTGAGAAGAAGGCTGTCCCGCAATTAGGCGTGCAAACAAGAACACTTCCTGATAAGCAGTAGACGTGCAGCGTTTTCAGAGAGTTGAGAATCCGGATCTGCTTGTCATTGCGGGGGAAGCTTCCGGCGACGAGCACGCTGCCGCATTGGTGGCGAAGCTCAAGAAGAGGAACCCGAGCTTAAGGGTGGCAGCTTTGGGAGGCAGCAGGCTCGCCGCCGTGGAGACGATTATGCTCGAAGATCTGGTGGCCCACTCCCGTGTAGGTATCTGGGAGGTGCTGAAGCATCTGGGGGCATTCATGAGGCTGATCAACGAAACGGTGCGCTGGGTGGAAATCAACCGCCCCAGGGAGGTGCTCCTGGTGGATTTTGTCGGATTCAACCTGGAGGTGGCCAAACGGCTCTATCAGAAAAAATTGGCTGGCAAAGCTGGCGGACCTGTAAAATTGTATTTCTATATCAGCCCGCAGATTTGGGCCTGGAAGGCTCTCAGACGCTTCAAGATTGCCAAATGGATAGATAGCATGGGCGCGATCTTTCCCTTCGAACCCGCCTGCTACGCCGATACGAATCTGCAGGTTGAATTTGTGGGACATCCCTTTGTAGACGCCGAATATAAGAGTCCCTTTGGCTACGATCCCGCCGGGCCAATGCTGCTCCTTCCCGGGAGTAGACGGGCGCTTGTCGCCAAGCATCTCCCGATCCTGTGGGCGGCTTTCAAGCTTTTTGAGAAGACGCATCCGGGAGCGAAGGCGGCAGCCTGTTATGCCAGCGAGAGCCTGCGTCGGCAGATGATCAAAATTACCGGCGGCCAGTTGACTCTCTATCCGGCGGGTGCCCCTGTGAAGGCGCGCGCGGCCTTCTGCACTGCCGGTACGATCGCTCTTACCATTGCGTTGGCGGGTATCCCCGGAGTGGTTTTCTATAAGACCGATCCCCTCACCTTCTTTTACGGGAAGCAGGTCTATAGCGGAAAATATATAGGAATGCCGAACATTCTGCTCAAGCGGGAAGTCATGAAAGAACTATTGCAGGATGCGGTTACTCCGGAGCAGCTGGCCGAGCAGATGGGGCGGCTTTGGAATGATGCTTCTGCAGCGCAGACAGCCGCGCAAACGGCCTCAGAGTTGAAGCAATTTTTGGGGACTCCGAGCAGACGCAGTAGCGTGGAGTGGGTGGAGTCGGGGTTGTCATAGCATCTCCATATGTTCTTGCAGGGCTTTGGCCCAGAAAAGGATCGTGTGTCGGCTGAGTCTGGCAATGGATTTTTCGGTTCGAGGTACTGTTTGTGTCAGCTCAAGCTCCCGAAAAATCTGGGAGCCAGATAAACAGAAATTGGCTATATTACCAAGCTGGCTTGTGAGCTGTATGAGACTCTTGTATTCCTGGTGTATCGGGGGCAGCTCGGCGGGAATACTGGCTTTCCAGCTCTCCTCGGCATGGGAGAGCATCATTTCGGTATGGTGCAGATGACCGACGTGCTCGTAGCTTTCCAAAATACGGGCGGATCGGGCGACCTCTCCTTGCCAAAGCTCTTGTCTTAGTCGGGATCGGGTTTGAGCCAAGTCCCGCTCGCATCTCTTTGCCAACCACCGGCGTGATTGGGGCGATTGTAGATGGTTGATCATGGGCATGGACATAGTTTCCATGCTGTGAGTCCCAAACCAATTGCTGATCGCTCTCCGTGATAATCTTTCCCGTGCGGCGGCGGGGAATAGATCGAGATCTAGGCGCGCGTAAAACCGGAGTGGATAACAAGGGTCATCAGTGGATTCTCTTATAAGTGACCTACACGTCTTCCACAGCCGTTCATCCTCGCGACTTAAACGGCCCCTGCTGTCTGATCCTCGTGACCATACAAAATTCCATGCCTCGATGTATGGTGTGCTGTTGTAGCCGGCAGTTCCCCTTCTATGGTATTGCAGTATATCGCCTCTGGCCTGGCTTAGGCTTGCGTGGTAGCGGTGACATATAATCTTGTTGTACGCCTGCCATATCTGAGATGCGATCTCTCCATAGTTGTGCGTTTTGGATTTTTGTAGCAATTCCCCTGCGTATGTTATTCTTCGTTCCGTCCTTTCCCGTTCAGCCAGATGCTCGTTCCGCCAATTGCGCAAATCTCTTTCCACCCAAGGCTGGCATTCTTCCCGAATCTCTCGATTGCGTGTGATTTCAGAAATTCCAGCGTCTTCGGAACATTTCGCTGTCAAGAGACTCATCAGCCATGCTTGCCAATACGCATCCGCGGCCAGATGTTTCTCTTCTTGCTGGTCGTATAATTCCGCCACGGCGCGATAATCCTGAGCCAGAATCCAGTACGCTTTGCGTTTCCAAGAGGTTGAGCTCTCCCTTATTCTGTAACAAATGGCGGGATGTTTTTGGATGAGAGCCTTAACAGTCTGCTGCCTTTTGCCCAATGGTTTCATTCTCCATACGCCATCCCAAATAGCCGCCAGATCATGAGCTACCGATAGATGTTTATTCTCCCGAAAAGCTGGCCGTACGTATGGAGTGTCCGGTTGTCCGATGACCATATCCATTGTCTCAACCGCTTTTCCTTCGCCAATTAGGGTGTTCCGAAGAGTCTCCCATAACCGGCACCGAATGTATCTGCCCCAATTGTTGTCCGGAGCTTTTTTTCCTGCCAGTAAACAAAGGTCTTTCAGCTCCCCTGAGGTCGACTTTCCACACTTCTCAAGTAGCGCGTGAAACGACTTCCTTTGAGATTGATCACAAGGCGATCCCATAACCGATAATAGGTTTTTCCGAAGGGAACTATGGAGGCCATGCATTCATAAATACTAAATCTATATGACTAATATATCAAATCCTTTATGCTTCCCGCGCAGGACCTTGTTACGGTTGCATAGGCGCGGAAAAAGCGCCAGCTAAAGCGCCTTCAATTTTAGTGCCAGGCTCTGTATCATCAAAGCCAACACCACCGCCAGACACAGGTACAAGAAGGCATATTCAAAGCGCACTCCCGCGTCGGCTTCATAGTAGGCTGCGTTCTCCGGAGCCTTTGGATCGTACTTCCATGCTTTGATGAGCTGCGGAAAGGACATGATGGCGATCAAGATCAGCATCGAGCTGGGCTGATAGAACCACACGGCAATCAGAAGCGGTACGCCCAAAAGCCAGATGCGCGGAGAGATTACCGCCGTGATCCGCCCGCCATCGAGCGGATGCAGCGGAATCAGATTGAAGAGATTTATAAGGAACCCCACCTGCGCGAGGCTCAGCAGAAATCCGCTGTCGGTGCTGCGTCCCCAGTAATACACCGCAAAGGCCGCAAGGCTACCCACGAAAGGTCCCGCGTAGGCCACATAGGCCTCGACCCGCGCGGAATGGGGTTTTTCTTTTAGCGCGATGAAAGCTCCCACAAAAGGAATGAACATGGGAAGCCCCACGTCGAGTCCCTTCTGGCGCGCGGCCAGATAATGGCCCATCTCGTGACAGAAGATCAGCGCCACCAGTCCCAGTCCAAACTTCCAGGAATAAAGAAGAGCGTAGGAGCCCACCGACAGGAGGATAGTCAGAGCCGACAGCAGGACCTTGCCGAGAAGCCCCGATTTGAGAATGCCAGCCAGTGCCGTCAGGAGCCCGCTCATTTTTTGTCAGGAGTTTCCGGCGCGGAAGGCAGATTCTGCGGAGCCGGGGGCTGCGTTGGGACATTTGGACTGGGCGGCAGGCCGTCGGATGGTTTTGTGGGAACAGGATCCACCGTCCAGCCCTTTCCGGTAAGTAAATTTTTGAGCCTTTTCCAAAAGATCACAATCGCCAACAGGGACAGTTTCCAGATCTTCAAAAGAAAGATTCCTATCACAGCCAGCAGCCCCAGTTTCTTTGCGGCTACTCCCGCGATCAACGCGGCCAGTCCATAGGCGGCTACCTGATCGGTTCCCTTGTTGAAGTCCTCGTAGCGTTTGCCGCTATTAAACTTGAGACCCTTGAGCAACGTCAGTGTAATCTGTTTGTCCTGCGATATCGCGTCTGTCGCAGTCACAAGAAGCAGTCTCATCATACCTTCGCGGCTCAGAGCCATCGTATTGTAGTTGACCGTCTGTGCCTTTTCGGTAGATCCCCTCTCCTTGGCCTCTATGGACCAGATGAGATGATGGGTAGAGGCCTCATAGGAGGGTTTTTCTATCCAGCCGACCACATCCAGCGGAGGAATTCCCTGTTTGGCGCGCGCCTCATTGGATTCCTCTGTGCCTTTTTTGATACGGGCGAGCAGATCGTCGGCATTCCAACTCTTGGCGTCATCGTCCATCACGTGTCCCGACTTTATGTAATTGATATAAACAAAGGCTTCCCATCCGCGCTCCTGCGTCAGGACCATGCCTACTACCCCCTCGGTCTGCGCATTCTTTACGTTGCCCATCAGAGCCATAACGTCCTTGCTCTCTTTGGCGGGAATAAACACATAACCTTCGGGGATATCAAGAGTGGCCTGATCGAGCGCCTTCACCTGTGCAGGGCCGTGTACCGCAACCTTGTTCGCGGCCTCCACGATCCGCTTGGTCCTTTCCTCGTCGGTAGCGGAACCGTTTTGCTGCGCACAAAGGCAGGTGGTGGCAAGGAGCAACAGGTAAAATGCTGTTTTCATCAGAATAAAAAGCGAAAATATACACGTTCAATTTAGAGCCTTGGAACGTTTTATGAGATTTTAAGGGGGACACTCAACCCTCAAATAAACGGACAGCTGGGCGAGGAGCAGAATTCACTCGCTTCCGCAAAAGCCCCATCTGTTAAGGTGGGGCTCCGTGCAAGGTTTCTTCGTAGGGCTTGTTAGTTCTGCAAGACTCCGTACTTTCATCTTTACCACCGGCTACTGAGTTGGATATAATGTCGGTTACGCAAAGGTGGAAGCTTGCGAATGGGAACTCCCCTACTCTGCCTATGCGATTTGGTTTCAATCAACCTTACGAAGTAATCGTTTGTGGTGCCGGACACGCTGGTTGCGAGGCCGCGCTGGCGGCTGCCAGACGAGGTGCCGATACACTAATACTTACAGGCAATATAGATACGGTAGCGGCAATGTCCTGTAATCCGGCTATTGGGGGCCTTGCCAAAGGCAATATTGTGCGCGAGATTGATGCCCTGGGTGGCGCTATGGCTATGAATACCGATTACACCGCAATACAATTTAGACTATTAAATGCCTCAAAAGGACTTGCGGTACAAGGACCCAGGGCTCAATGCGATAAGAAGGCGTATCAGCTGAGAATGAAGCATATACTTGAGCGCCAACAACATTTGACTTTATTTCAGGCGATTGTCACGGAGCTTATATATAAAAACGGTGTTGTTATAGGAGTGAAAACAAATTTGGACTTAGAGTTTTATGCCAAGGCGGTAATTATAACAACTGGCACATTCCTTCGAGGATTAATGCATATTGGTACCAATAAGAACGAGGGCGGTCGGCTTGGCGATTTTACAGCTAAGACTCTTTCTGGAAGTCTTCAGAATGCCGGAATTAAGCTGGAGCGCCTAAAGACTGGCACGCCTCCGAGAATACTTGGATCGACAATCGATTTCACTGATATTCAGGAACAACCAGGTGATGAGTCCCCTACTCTATTTGCTTTTCACGATACTAGGTCGGACGAATCAGAAGAATGTTCCACGTGGAACAAACACAAATCAAACAGTTCAGATGTTCCACGTGGAACATCTGAAGGAAAGGAGCACTTGCTCGGTTGGCTGCCTGGTTCTAATCAGATGTCCTGCTGGATTAGTCACACTACGGGGAAGACCGCGGAGATCGTTCGTAGGAACCTTCATAGATCTGCTCTGTATGGAGGCTCAATTACTGGAACAGGTCCAAGATACTGTCCTAGTATTGAGGATAAGATTGTGAAGTTTGTGGACAAAGAACAGCACAGGATATTTCTAGAACCAGAAGGGCGTAATACAAATGAGTGGTATATCAACGGGCTATCTACCTCTTTGCCTTTTGATGTTCAGGTAGATCTTGTACATAGCGTTAAGGGACTTGAGCACTCGCAACTATTAAGGCCTGCGTATGCCGTCGAATATGATTTTGCTCCTCCGCAACAGTTGTTTCCATCGTTAGAGAGTCGTATTGTCGAAAATCTCTTTATGGCCGGCCAGATCAACGGCACAAGCGGCTATGAGGAGGCTGCAGGGCAGGGGATTATCGCCGGCATTAATGCCGTAGCCAAGATCAGATATGAAGAGCCACTGATATTGGGTAGACACATAGCCTATATCGGTGTTCTTATTGATGATCTGGTCACAAAGGGTACGCATGAACCTTATAGGATGTTCACTTCAAGAGCGGAGCATCGGCTATTACTTAACCATGGGAGCTCCGAATTTAGGCTTTACAGTGTTGCAAAACAATATCATCTTATTGACAATGAAAGACTTGGCAACATGTCAAGCAAGATATGTTTATTTAATGAATGGGTAGAGAAGTTTGAGACCCAGAAGACAAGAGGGGGAACTTTCGCGGAAGCTCAACGACGAGGGGAGGGTGACTGTCCTCCCGGATTTGACCAGTTACCGATCGCTCTTAAAGAGGAGATCCTCTACAAAGTGTGTTATAAGGGCTATATAGATCGGGAGGCCGTCGCAATAGGGAAGATGGATGATCTGGAGAAGGTGGTTTTGCCGACGGAATTGGACTATTTGAAGGTTCCGGGACTCCGAAAGGAGAGCGCGATCAAGCTCAGGGAATTGCGTCCAATCAATCTGGCGCAGGCCAGTCGCATCTCTGGAGTCAATCCCACGGATGTGACGATACTTATGCTGGCTGTGAAAAAGAGTACGCATAAGAGTTGATTTAACTTCACGAAGTTGCTAAAGTGCACAGATTATGTCGGGCTTTCTTGTTGGCTTCTTCACAGTGGTGCTAGTTCTGTCTAGCTTGTTTCTCATATTTATTGTGCTTTTGCAGCGCGGCTCGGATGGTGGCGCCGGTTCAGCTTTTGGCGGAGGAGCCGCGGAAAGCGCTTTTGGCGGCGAGACCAATCGGGTATTGACAAGGGCGACCGTTACGACGGCCATTCTATTCTTTGTGGTCGGCTTGGGACTCTACCTCGGACAGATAGGATCCCACAAGACTTCAAGGGACAAGATTTCCCTGGAAAGTATTGCGGCAAAGGCGCAAGCCAAGGTGGATCAGGATACTGTGGACAAGGCTCAAGCCAAAGAAGAACCCAAGCCGGGCGAGACGGCCAGGCAGGCCATGAAGATTCTGGCAGCCGAGACCCGGCAGGGCGGTGCCGTTCATCCCGTGCAGAAGGCGCAAATGCTTGACGATGAGACGCCCGTTGCCACAAAGCAGTAGTTTTTCATGGACAAAACCTCTGTCGGAGCCTAATCTGGCGATTTAAAATGGGTGGTAGAAAGGTAACAGGTATCTGCTTGATGGCGCTGTGCGCTGCCGCGCTTATGGGGGCTCCCCATGATTCGTCCACGGATCCCCTGCCCAACGCCGAACGCGCGGTGGTCGCAATGAATGCTTTCTCCACCGGTCCCTGGGTGCGCGGAGACTGGGCGATGCAATGTTATCTGATAACGGGGCACGGGGGATCCCGCGTCCGGGTTCCCCTTGAGATTATCGGCGGTTGGCGTCCGGATACGGGAAGATGGCAGCGGGTCAAGCTTCCGAACGGCAAACAGTGGCTCATCAAAGACATGATGGTTACCGACCGCGTGCGCTGGGTGATACCGGCCTCCTCGCGTTCCGATGATTCGGTCCCGCTTGGCGTGGCTCTTCTGTCAGAGCCTTCCGCACCGACATCTCCCAAACCTGCTGTTGCCCCGGTTCCGGCTCCGAAACAAGAGAAGAAAGAGGCCATCTATCAGATGGTCTCGGCCAAGTCGGACGCCACCCCGCCACAGCAGAAGAGTCCTTCAATTAAAACCGCCAAGCCGCAAGAGGGGGGCATTGCACTTACTCGCGTCTCTGATGTGACTCAAGAGATGGCCCCCAATACCCAGGAGAGTCCACACAAGGAGAAAGACGATAAGGCTCTTGAACTGGCGTACAATGGCAAGAAGATCGACAAGGGCGGAGTCTCGATGCAAACCGATGAAAAACCTCCCGTGCCTGAAAAAGAGAATGTATCTCACGTAGTTATCACAGAGCCTTCGCAGTCCCAATCGGGAACACCTGCCACAAGGGCCAGTGTGGGGGTTTGGGAAATCGATTTGGATGGAAAGACGCATCTGTTGGGCCCCGATGAGCTCAAGCAGGGCGTCACCGAAAGAGTACCCCTGAGCTGGGAGCTCTATACCATGAATTTTCTGAATCTGCCCAATGTTGGATACAAGGGGGTGGAGAAGGTTCGCGCCCGTTGGTGCGATACGGTGGAACTCAGCGGGCCGATTGAATCGGGCTCATATACGAAAGCCCTCGTGTGGCTGGATACTGAGTTTGGTGCGCCACTTGAAGCGGAATTGTATAACGCGCAGGGCGCTTTGGAGAAGACTGTGCGTGCTGTCAGCATCCAGAGGGTGAGGATGGACGATGAGAATGAATGGATCTTGAAGGAATGGGATGTACTTGATGAATTGACCCACAACAAGGTGGTGATAGATGTTTCAGCCATCAGCATGAATCGCAATTGGGGCTCCGATTTGTACGACGAGAAGAGCGCCAAGTCCGCGTGGCCGCTCATACCCGACTCCGATTGGAAGGATATCGAATAATATGAGTGTTGCCGCTTCTCCCAAACTTCCACGACAGAAGGGGATGAATTTCCCGTACTGGATCTCCCGGACTGTCTGCGGGCTTTTCTTTAATTTGTTTTTCAAGACAAGGATTGTGGGAGTTAACAATATTCCCAAGAGGGGCGCGTACCTGCTGGTGAGCAATCACGTCAGCTATTTTGATCCTCCTCTTATCTCCGGCACTACTCCCACGCCGCTGTACTTTTTTGGCCGCAAGAGTCTTCTCAAAAACGCGTGGTTCTGGGTATTGCATAGGGCACTCAACGTGATCCCGGTTGATCTGGAGGGCAATAACGTGGGTGCCATCAAGGCTGCCATACGTACGCTCAAGGAGGATAAGCCTCTTGTTGTTTTTCCCGAGGGTACTCGTTCGGAGGACGGAAAACTCAAGCAGGGACAGTCCGGCGCGGGATTTATAGCGTGCACAGCGGGCGTGCCTGTCGTTCCGGTCCGGGTCTTTGGCACCTATGAGGCCCTAGATCGGGCCACGACCAAGCCCAAATGGGGTATGCCGCTGACGGTGGTTGTGGGTAAGCCGATCTCCCATGTGGAGTATGATCCGGGGACAAAGACCAAGGATCGTTACCGGATAGCGGTGGATAGGATTATGGCGGCGATAGGGAAGATAGAAAAGCCGAGGGCGCATACGGACTCTGAAGTGGAATGGAATTATTGATTGTCTGGGATCGGGAGAATTGACGCGGCGGACTATTTTTGAGAGAATTCCGGGGTTGCTCCTGTAGTTCAATGGATAGAACACTGGCCTCCGAAGCCGGTGATTCGGGTTCGACTCCCGACGGGAGCGGGTGCCCGTCCGTACGGGGCATCAACGCTAAGCGCAAAATCAAAGTTTTATGCAGGAGACCAAACAATTCACCGCCGCCGATGGCAAGACGATTCTGGTTGAGGTCAACTCTCTGCCGGAGAACAAATCGGCTGTACTCATCGTTCACGGCTTTACCGGGCATATCAATGAGCACTTTCACTACAACACGGCGCAGCTTTTTCCAAGGAAAGGCCTTGATGTATGGAGAATCGCCCTTTATCCGGGGAGGCCTGGCACGCGTTCGATGACGGATGTGACCTGGGAGCAGAATTTTTCCGACATCAATCAGGTGCTTGAAGAGATGGGCAAGCTCTATAGCCAACTCTTTTTAATTGGCCATTCTCGTGGCGGTACGCTGGCTGTGTACGCCGCACACCCAAAACTTTTCGCCAAGGTTCTCTGGGACGCCTCCTACTACCCGGAGAAACCCGCTCAGGAGGATCTGGGACTTCATCCGGACTATTATACGCTCGATTGGGGAACTATTCTCCTGGTTGGAAAGAAATATACCGATGGCAAGGCCTACTGGTCCAAATATGATACGGCTCCCCGCGAGCAACCGCCTACGCTCCTGGTCCGCGCCTCCGACAGCGAGATGGGCTGGCCCAAGTTCTTTAAGGTCAAAAAAGCCGTCATCAAGGATTCCAACCATACTTTTGATAAAGAAGGCAACGAAAAGAAACTCTTCTCCTTGACGTTGAACTTTTTTAAGAAACATGATAGGACTTCTTTATGATGCGCATTATAGTGGCCGAGGACGACTCCATCTCCAGAAAACTGCTCAAGACTATTTTGGAGCAACTGGGGTATCAGGTGGATGCCCTCGAAAACGGCGAGGATGCCTGGCTGGCCTTCGAAAAAGACCCGACATCGATTGTCGTGACCGACTGGCTGATGCCAAAGATGGACGGCTTGGCGTTCACGCGCAAGATTCGGGCGCGCAGCGCGGAGGAGTACACTTACATCATACTTCTGACAGCCAACACGCAGACGGTGGAAAATTATTATGCCGCAATGGACGCGGGCGTGGACGACTTTTTGGAAAAGCCTCTTGACCGCGAGAGGCTCTGGAGCCGCCTGCGGGTTGCCGAGAGAATTCTAAGTTATACCAAGCGCATCGGCCGGTTGGAATCGATGCTGCCGATCTGCTCCTATTGCAAGAAGATCCGCGATGGAAAGGAATACTGGAAGCAGGTGGAGGAATATATGTCGCAGCACACCGGCGTTACGTTCAGCCATTCCATCTGCCCCGAGTGCTACGAAAAGGTGATCAAACCCCAGCTCAAAGATATGCGCAGGCCACCGGTGCAGGAGGGTTAGTTAAAAATCACGTTTTCCCCAAAAGGAGCTGTTTACAAAGACCCTGAAATTTCTTAAAAAGATAGGATGAACTTTCTTGTCATAGGAGCGGGTGCGTGGGGGACGGCCATGGCTGTTTATCTGCACCGAAACGGTCACAAGGTAACAGTTGTCTGCCAGGACGAAGCCGAACGGTCCGCCATCGTTATCGCTGGGGAGAACAAGGCCAGGCTCCCCGGAATAAGCACGCAAGGAGTGGAGTTCATCATCTCTTCCTCGGCTCCGGCCCGCGCAGACGCCATCTTTGTGGCCTTGCCCAGCCACGTGTTTGAGGTGGGCCTGCGCGCGATCAATGTCATTTCTCCGGCTTGGGTCAGCCTGGCCAAGGGAATAGTCCTTGAGACCCTGACAACCCCCTGCGAGACTTTGGAGCGCATTCTCAAAGCCAAAAAACAAAAAGGTACAGTCTGGTGTTTGAGTGGGCCAACGCATGCCGGAAGCGTGGCGGCAGGGCAGCCCTGCGCGATGGTTTTGAGCGGCAAAGGCAATGGGGATATTTTGCAGCAGGCCGTCAGTTCGCCGCTTATGCGCGTATACACTTCGCGCGACCGTCGCGGAGCGGAGCTGGGAGGAGCGCTCAAGAACGCTTTTGCGGTGGCAGCGGGCATTAGTGACGGGCTCGGCGTGGGTGATAACGCGAAGGCGGGGCTTCTGACCCGCGCGCTTGCCGAGATGGCCCGGTTGGGTGTCGCGTTGGGGGGCAAAGTCAAGACCTTCTTCGGTCTGACGGGCGCGGGGGATCTGATGGCCACTTCCTACGGCGTTTGGAGCCGCAATCGTCAATTGGGTGAGCGCGTGGCCAGGGGCGAGAAAGCCGCTGTTGTGGCGGGTCCGGGAGGGCTTACGGCGGAAGGCTACCGCGCGAGCAAGGGACTGTTGGCGCTGGCTCGTAAAAAACGGGTGGAGGCTCCCGTTCTGGAACAGCTCGTCTGGGTGTTGCACGAGGGCAAACCGATTCGCGCGGCGATGCAGGACTTGATGGGCAGGAGACTAAAGAAAGAGTAGGGGAAGCCCCCGGTGAAAAAAGCGGCATCCGATTCCTGCCGGTGAATCTTCATTCTTCTTCGTTGCCACCCTGATGGGTATAGCTTTCGAATCTGGTCAGCTCCGGGATAAAGGTCAGCGTCACCGGGCCTATGGGGCCGTTGCGTTGCTTGGCTATGATAAGTTCGCGGGTATTGTCCTCAAGTGAGGAGTCTCCCTCGCCGTCGTCGACTTTTCTGGCCAAAAGCATGACTACATCGGCGTCCTGTTCAATGGAGCCGGACTCGCGCAGGTCGGAGATTCTCGGACGGCGTTTTTCCTTCTCGCTCTCGCGGTTCAGCTGGCTCAGGACGATTACTGGCACATTCAGTTCTTTGGACATGGCCTTGATGCCGCGCGAAATTTCAGCGATCTGTTGTTCGCGCGGTACACGGGGATCTGTGCCGGAGATCAGCTGCAGGTAGTCTATGATGATCAGCCCGATTTTGTTTTTCATCTGCATCCGCCGGGCCTTCGCGCGCAGTTCAATAATTGTCAGGAATCCGCTATCGTCGATCCAAAGCGGAGCGGTCATGATGGTCTGGGCCGATTGCGCCAGCGCCTTCTGCTCCGAACCGTCGATAAATCCATCGCGCAGCCTTCCCATCTTGACGCGTGCGTGGGAGCAAAGCATTCTCATGGCCAGCTGTTCGGCGCCCATTTCCAGAGAGAACATGAGCGTCGGTACTGCGGGCCTCCCGTGAACCGGGATAACCACATTTTCCGCGATGTTCAACGCCAGTGAAGTCTTTCCGACGGAAGGACGCGCCGCCAGCACAATCATCTCTTGCGGGTGCAGTCCAAAGGTCATGCGGTCAATATCAATGAATCCCGTGGCCACCCCCTGGATGGCGCCCTTTCCTGCGATCAGCTGCTGAACCTGCTGTACCGCTGTGCTGAGAGGCACGCTGATTGGCTTGCCGCTGTCGCTGAGGCGCTCCTCGGAGATGGAAAAGATGGTCTGCTCCACCTCATCAATAAAGGCGGGTAGCTCGCCATCATAGCTGTAGGCCCTCTCCGCGACAGAAGTGGTGGTGCGGATCAGCTTGCGCAGCAGGAAAGTGTCACGGACGACGTCTAGCCAATGACGTGCGTGGGTGGTGGTCTCTATAAAGCGCGTAAAATCAGTCAAGGCTGTCATCCCGCCGATCGTTTCCAGATGTCCCATGGACTTGAGTTTTTCGGAGATAAGAACCAGGTCAGCGGGCTTGTTTTCGGTGTATAGGTCTAGGATGGCTTGAAAGACAATCTGATGGTTGGGGTGGAAGAAGGCCTCTGCCGTCAAACGCTGGGAAAGGCACTCTGTAGCTATCTCCTGGCCTCCGTCCATGAGCAGACAGGCGATCAGTCCCTGCTCGGCCTCCAGATTGTGCGGCAAAGTCCTGCCGATGAGGGACTCCGTGGATCTGGGCTCCTGCCGATTGTCCGTCCGGAACTGCCCGGCACCTCCCGAAACCTTTATGCGGTCTATTTTGACGGAGGGGGAACGGGAGGGAGCTTTGGAAGGCATGGGGAAGACTCTAGATTCTTTCTCTGGCCGGATCAAGAGGGAGTTGTTAACAACTTCTTGCCCGAAGTTATAATAGAGCATTTTTAATAGATAAAATGATTCTGTGCAAGCGAATTCATTTGAGTTCCTTCCGGCTGATTTTATGATGGGCGTATGCGAAGATTAGCCGTCTGTTTGTTGATCCTCACCCTGGCTCTTGCGAGCCTTGCCAAAGAGACAATCGTTATAGGTTGTATCCTACCCCTAACGGGAGATTACTCGATTGTAGGGGATGCAATGCGCAGAGGTATTGAACTGCGCGCAAAAGAACTGCAAACACAGCAGACTAAATATGACTATAAATTTTGTTTTGAGGACGCCTGTTTCGGCGGGCGTGAAGTAACGTTGGCTTTCAGAAAAGTTACATCCATTAATGGTGCAAAGGCTATTATCAGCTTTGGAGGTGACTCGGCAAAAATCTTGAAGCATCTTTCTGCCGATAGAAAGGTCTATCATATGGGTTTTGCCTTTGATCCCTCTGTTGTTGATGGGGAATATAGCTTTCTGGATGCGTGTCACCCGTCAATCGCAGTTCAGACGCTTATTGATTATCTAAAGGACAAGGGCTATAGACACCCTTACCTGATTACTCAGACGGCTCCCAGTTCTACTGCGGTTTCTGCCAAAATTAAGGAAGGTCTGAAGGCAACGGGAATTAATTGTGAGGGGGAAACCTTTATCATTACAGGGGAACGCGATTTTAGATCAATTATAGTTAAAATTAGCAGTGAGTCACACGCTGATATTTTTGTCCTTAACATATACACGCCAGAGGAGGACATATGTCTTAAACAGCTCCATATACAGGTGCCATCAATTCCTTGTACAAGCGTTGGGTTCTTTGATGACATGAATGACAAGGGGCCGATCGAGGGTTTCCCTTATGTAACCATAGCCCAGCCGACGCAGGCTTTTATCGACAAACTTGCCTTAAACAAGGTTCCCAATGACTATATGACCGCCCACGGCTACGATATGGCCGATTTGCTGATCGCTTCTTTCGAGGCACAGGCCAAGGGCCAGACTCCGGGAGATTTTCTGCGCAGCCTTAAAAACTACCCAGGCGCAATAGGTTCACTGACGATGGCTCCAGATGGAGTCATTGACTCTCTGCCCAAACTGGTTGTGGTCAAAAATGGCAAACGCGTCGTTCTGGAATAAGATGTTTAATTACCTTGTCGCCGCCATCTTTCCCCGCAACTGCGTGGGCTGCGGAGAGGCGTTGCAAGGCGCGGCGCAGGTCTACGAGTGGGAGTATCTTTGTAAAGAGTGCGCGGTCAATTTGCGTTCCGTAGGTGAAGAAGCCTGTCGGCGCTGCGGTGTACCGGTCTATGGCAGTATGTCCGGCGAGCGCCTCTGCTCGGTTTGTCGAGAAAAGCCTCCTGTGTGGAACGAGTCCAGGAGCTTTCTGCGCTATGCCGGTCCGGCGCGCGGTTGGGTGCGTTCCTATAAATATCGCGATGCGCGTTACGTTGAGCGCGAATGGAGGAAGCTCTTTGGGGCGGCCTCTTACGCGCATCTGAGGGATTGGCTTGCAGGAGCGGTTCTTGTTCCGGTGCCGCTCCACCCCTTCAAACGGCTTATGAGGGGATTCAATCAGTCGGAAAACCTGGCCAGGCTTGTTCTGGGTGTTTTGAAACCCGCGGGAGCACAGGTAAATGCCTGCCTTATCCGTCGCATCAAGTGGACGCGCCAGCAGGCCCGGCTGGGGCGCGATAAGCGTCTCAAGAATATGAAGGGTGCCTTTGCCGTCGATAAGAAGGCGCTTGCCCCGGAGCTGCTGAAAGGACGTGTGGTGCTTGTGGACGATCTGCTGACAACGGGCGCGACATTGAGCGCCTGCGCGGCAGCCCTCAAAAAAGCTGGCTTCGGACAGATAGATGTGCTGACTCTTTGCAGGGGATGATTCCCAAATCGGCTTGCGGGAAGCTGTCCTCTGTGTTAGTGTCTACCGTATGTCTATTTTTGGAAAACCGCAGTATACAAAGGTTATTTTAAAGAAAAAAGACCTGCCCAAGAATCTGTATACACGCTGCCCGATCTCCGGGGAGATTATCTTTACAAAAGAGCTGGAAAAGAACTATTGGGTAGTGCCCAAGAGCGGTTATCATTTCCCAATATCAGCCAACCGCCGGATAGAGCTGCTTATTGACAAGGATACCTGGAAGCCCTATGACGACAAGTTGACATCGGCGGACCCTCTAAAATTCAAGGGAATCTCGGCTTATGCCGACAAAATCAAGGAGTATCAGACTCGTACCGGAATGAACGATGCCGTGATAGCCGGGTTGGGGGAACTCGAGGGCGTGACGGTATCGATGGCGGTCATGGATTTCAGATTTCTGGGCGGCAGCATGGGAAGCGTGGTGGGCGAGGTTATCACGCGTGCCATCGAAAGAGCGGTGGACAAAGAGCTTCCGATGATTATTGTCTGCAATAGCGGCGGAGCCCGTATGTACGAGGGCATTCTTTCCCTGATGCAGATGGCCAAAACCTCAGCGGCCCTCGCGCGTCTGGCCGAGAAGAAACTTCCATACGTAGCCGTTCTTACTGATCCGACAACAGCCGGTGTTTCAGCGAGTTTTGCGACCCTGGGAGATGTTATTATTGCCGAACCAGGGGCGATGGTGGGATTCGCCGGCCCGCGTGTCATACGCGAGACCACCAACGAGGAGCTCCCTGAGGGCTTTCAAACGGCCGAATTCCTTTTGGACCATGGACTGATCGATGCTATTGTGCATCGTTTGGAGATGAAAGCATGGTTGAGCCAGTTTATTCATGCGACTTTTAAGGGGAAGGCGCCCGCGGCAGAGAGCACTGCCAAGGTTGAGACAGCAGGATAAGAGATGGAAACGATTATTCGTCCCGCAAGGGTTGGCGATATAGACGGCATTCAGAGGCTTATCAATGTTTATGCCCGCGAGCAGCGCCTGTACCCCCGATCCAAGATAGAGGTTCGCCGATTCATCCGAAGTTTCTTTGTGGCCGAGGCGGAGGGAGTCATAGTCGGCTGTGCTGCCCTGGAAGTCTATTCCAGGAAGATTGCCGAGGTGCGCAGTCTGGCGGTGGATCATCATTGGTCTGGTCAGGACATTGGTTCCAAGCTGGTCCACGCCTGTATCAAGCGCGCCAGGAGTCGCGGAGTCGCGGAGGTCATGGCGATTACCTCTGCGGAGAAGTTCTTTGAGAAGCAGGGTTTTTCCTTCGCGCTTCCGCACGAAAAGAAGGCGCTATTTTATTGGACGAAGTAGCTTATGCTGGCTTTACTCCCGCCCTTTCGCAGGTGGTGATGAGCGCTTCGGCCATGGCTGCTGGGGTTGGCGCGCAGACGATCCCGCAGTTGGTCAAATACTCTATCTTGGCCGCGGCGGACTCATTGGCTCCCGAAACAATCGCTCCAGCGTGTCCCATGCGGCGTCCTTTGGGCGCTGCCGCCCCCGCGATGAAGGCGGCTACCGGCTTTTTGACTTTCTTCTTGATATAATCGGCGGCCTCAATCTCTCCCTGTCCTCCTATCTCTCCGATCATGATGATGGCCTTGGTATCGGGATCCTCGTTGAACATCTTGACGATATCGAGATGTGTGCTGCCAATAATGGGATCACCGCCAATACCCACGCAGGTCGACTGTCCGATACCCTTGTTTGTCAGCTGCCACACGGCCTCATAAGTCAGTGTTCCAGAACGGGATATAATCCCGACTGTGCCGGGCTTATGAATGTAACCGGGCATTATGCCGACTTTGGACTGTCCGGGAGTTATGACCCCGGGGCAGTTCGGTCCAATCAAAATCGATTTACTCTCTTGGAGCTTGGCTTTTACTTCCATCATGTCGCGCACGGGAATGCCTTCGGTGATGGCAATGATCAGCTTTATTCCCGCGTCAGCAGCTTCCAGAATGCCATCCGCGGCGCCACCGGGGGGAACAAATATGCAGCTGACATTGGCTTTTGTCTTTTTAACCGCTTCCTTTACGGTATCAAACACCGGCAGTTTGACTTTTCCGCCGTCCCATTCTTCACCGCCCTTGCCTGGGGTGACCCCTCCCACAACCTGCGTGCCGTAGTCCAGGCACTGTCTGGCATGAAAGCCGCCGGTTTTTCCTGTGATACCCTGAAAGATCACTCGTGATGATTTGTCCAGTAATATAGCCATAGCGCTACTTTGAGACAGTTGCGTCCCCATGTCAAATGCAAGAACATCCTTTCAGAGCGCAAAAAGCAGCCCGATTAGCCGCGGAATCCTGTGAGACGATTGGCAATCCAATCAGGAATTCTTGCTCGTCGGCGGGATGGCAAGTGCCTCATTGATGGCCTGTGCTTTTAGCGCAGCTGTCAGGTTGCGATTGGCTACCGGCAGCATATTGGCAGCCCTGGGCTCTCCCTGACGATTGGCCAAATACAGCCATTTATAGGCCTCGACATCATTCCGTTCGACGCCTGTTCCTTCGTAATACAGAATTGCGAGGTTGTACTGCGCTTTCGGAAAATTGTTCCGAGCAGCCAGGGTATAGTAACGGGCCGCCTCAGTTGGGTTTGCCCCAACTCCCTGTCCCCTGTAAATCATAAGAGCTGTCATGTATTGGGCCTGCGCGTCTCCGGCGTCCGCTGCTTTTTGGAAGGCGGTAAAGGCCTGTTCATATTGACGGTCCTGATAAGCCTTTTGGGCCGTCAAGAAAAGACCGGAAGTATCAGCTCTACAGTTGGTTGTGACTGTATTCTTGGAGTCTGTCGTGGCGGCAAAAACCGTGGCGGCAAGTCCAATAATCAAGACAGTTACGAGTGTCCTACGCATAGTAAACCAGATTAGTACACTATACCATCGGCACGATTTGTGAAGTCTAAAGGGCAAATTGAGAAATTAGTATACAATCTGGAGGTGTTTTTAAAATCTTTTTACAATTGTTAGCATTGAAAAGTAAGTTGGGAGAACTCATCATGTCTTGGTGAGGCCCTTCCTATTGCTGTGCTCATGTGTTCTTTGCGGGTGTGCGCCGGCGTTGCCGCCACCGGGAACCCTGCGCGTGGGGATCGGGGCGGAGCCGGCAACGCTGGATCCAGAACTTGCACAGGGAATTTCCGAGCAAAGAGTACTTGGTTCCCTGTATGAGGGATTGGTGCTTCCATTTCCAGAGGGAGAGCAACCAGTCTCGGCCGGGGTCGCGGATCGTTGGCAGGTGGACCCAACCGGGTTGCGTTATACATTTTATCTGCACCAAGGTGCCAAGTGGAGCAATGGCGCGCCTCTGACTGCCTCTGATTTTGCGTGGAGCTACCATAGGGCCTTAAGTCCGCGCCTGGCCTCTCCAAATAGAGATCTCTTGAAAAACATAAAGGAGTTGGGTGTGCCAGATCCTCATACCCTGGTCATCCTGTTAAAGCAACCGGATCCGATTTTTCTCCAAAAGCTGACGCTGCCTGTTTTTTATCCCATCTACAGGCCCTCGCTGGAAGCAATCGGGGCGGCAGATCGTCGGAGCGGGAAGATCGCGGAGCCGTTGGTGGGAAACGGGCCTTTTCGTATGGTATCGCACAGACCCTATCAATGCATTGTTGTCGAGAAGAACCCCTTCTACAGCGGATCTTCGGGGATATCTCTCCGACAGATCCGTTTTTATCCCATAGAGAATAGGAGCAGCGAGGAGATAGCCTTTCTTTCGGGAGTCTTGGATATCACAATGGCACTCCCGCTCGAGAAAGTCGCCGCTTACAAATCGGACTCCCGTTTGCGTATAGATCCGGCGCTTCAGGTGGAGTATGTACTCATAAATACAAAGAAGCCACCATTTGACCGGGCGGATGTACGTCGTGCGTTTTCCATGGCGCTGGATAGGAAGGCTATCTGCGGGGACATCCTTCGCGCCGGACAAAGCCCTGCCTGGCGTTTTGTTCCTCCTGATTGCGGAACAGACTACTCTATTGATGATGGTGACGATCCGGATATTTTGCGCGATGATGCTCCACTGGGTTCTCCTACCGGACTGGTAGAAAATCCGGTACGCGCCAGAGAGCTGGCGCGCGGAATAGGATTTCTACCGCTCCCTTCATACTGCTTCAACTCTTCCGAGGCGCGCAAAACGGTGGCGGAGGCACTGCAGTCCCAATGGGGAAAGAGCCTCGGCGTGGAAGTGGAAGTTCGGAACCTCGAATGGAAGACTTTTTTAAAGGCCCGTGCGGACGGAAATTTTATCCTGGCCCGTACTGGATGGAGCGCCGATCTTAACGATCCTTCAAATTTTCTGGAGCTTTTCATGTCGGACAATCCAAATAACACAACCGGATGGAGGAACGCCGAGTACGACCGTCTGGTGAAGCAGCGCGATTTTGCGAAGGCGGAGGGGATTCTCCTCAAAGAGATGCCCTGCATCCCGCTTTACTTCAATCCCAATGTTTATCTGATCAGCCCCCGCGTGCGCGGTTGGGATCCCGATCCTCTGGATCGCCATGATTGGCGGAAGATCAGGGTGGAGTAGGGTGGAAAAAGAAGCAGGCCAGTCGCATGAGATTGCGTAGAGCTGCTGAACCAATTTTGACTGTCAAGGAACTGATCTTATATTAGGCAAATTGATTATCTAGTTGTCACGAGAGGTTGATGCGAAAAATATCACTGCGAAATCACTGCTCCACAGTGATTTTAACTCAGTTATTTTGTGGGATACTAGATGAAATAGTTGCCTGATATATAATAGGCAATAGACGACATGGCTATTACTGTGATACCATTGGCTGCAGTGAGCTGGACTTTGGGCCAAAGGGGATATGGGGGAGGGGGCGGACGGGCACCGATACCTTTGTGAGATACAGTAGGACTTATTGGACGTATGGGACATATATGCGCGATCCACCAAGAACTTCTCCGGTTGGAAGAAAAACCGTGGCGAACGAAAGGGATTATAACAGGTTTTGGGGAGGGGTGCCGCTTCCCCATTGCTTATGATATTTTACGCGCCCGCCGGCTGCTGCACGGCTCCCTCCGGTCCCTTTCCATCCTTCTTGATCTTCTTCGGATCTTTTCCAGCTGGAGTCGTCGGTTCTTCCTTGGGTGGCAGGGGCGGCTGCTTTGTGACAGGAGTGCGCATCTCCCCAAACTCAATGAGCTCATGCACGTGCACGCCGTCGATGGTCTCGTGTGTCAGGAGTGCCTGCGCGATGAGTTCCAGTTTGTCCAGTTTGGTCTTGATCAGATCCCTGGCCCGCGCGTACTGCGCCTCAATGATCTTTTTGATCTCCTCATCGATGCTGCGCGCGGTCTGTTCGCTGTAGTTCTGGCTGCGGGTAAGCTCCCTGCCCAGGAATACCTGATCATGGGTCTCGCCGTAGGCCACCGGCCCCAACGGGCTCATGCCCCAGTCGCATACCATATGACGGGCGAGCTTTGTGGCGCTTTGTATGTCGCCGACAGCCCCTCCCGTGATATCCTTAAAGGTCAGTTCCTCGGCCACTCTCCCCCCCATCATCACGCAGATTTGATTTTGAAGGCGCGATTTTTGGTGATGGATGAAATCCTTTTTGGGTATGAACATTGTTGAGCCCAGGCTCTGGCCTCTGGGTATAATGGTCACCTTGTGTATCGGCAGCTGCCCGTCGTCGATGAGCGCCTGCAGGAGCGCGTGTCCCGCCTCGTGATAGGCGGTGATCTTTTTGTCTTCGTCGTCCATCAATCGGCGGCGCTCGCGACCGAAGGCGACCTTGTCGCGCGCCTCGTCAAGGTCATTTTTATCAAGCTTTTTCTTGTCGCGTCTGGCGGCGGTGAGTGCGGCCTCGTTGAGAAGATTGGCCAGATCGGCACCGGAAAATCCCGGTGTATTTCTGGCCACCACCGACAGATCCACGTCATCGCTGATGATGAACTTCTTGGCGTGTACTCTAAGTACCTCCTCGCGGCCCTTGATGTCGGGCAGATCTATAAATACCTGGCGGTCAAAGCGCCCGGGACGCATCAAGGCGCTGTCCAGCACATCGGGTCTGTTGGTGGCGGCAACCAGGATGACTCCCTCGCGTCCGTCGAAGCCGTCCATTTCAACAAGGAGAGAGTTGAGCGTCTGCTCCCTTTCATCATTCCCGCCTCCCAGTCCGGCACCGCGCTGGCGTCCCACGGCGTCAATTTCGTCCACAAAGACTATGCAGGGGGCGCTCTTGCGGGCCTGCTCGAACATATCGCGGACTCTGGCGGCTCCTACTCCCACGAACATCTCCACGAAGTCGGAACCGGAGATGCTGAAGAAGGGCACTTCAGCTTCTCCCGCGACCGCGCGGGCCAGAAGCGTCTTGCCGGTTCCCGGGGGCCCCACCAGCAGCACGCCTTTCGGGATTTTACCTCCGACGGCCTGGAATTTCTTGGGATCCTTCAGAAAGTCCACCACTTCCTGCACCTCTTGTTTGGCTTCGTCGCAGCCGGCCACATCGGCAAAGGTGATTTTTTCTCTTTCGCGTACCATTTTGGCACGGCTCTTCCCAAAGTTGAGCGCCCCCTTGCCAGCCGCGCGTATCTGCCGCAGGAAGACGATATAAACAAAGATCATGACGATGGCGAAGGGCAGCAGATTCATGAGCAGGTTTGTCATGAGCGTGCTGGCCGGTTGTTCGCTAAAGACACCGGTGGCGGTCAGGCGCTGGAGCATTTCGTCTGTCAGGCGGCCTTGCGCTTCAAAATGCTTTGGTCCCTTGTCTGTTTTGATGGTCCCTTCGATGATGGACCAGTTGTTGCCGCCGGTGGGATCGGCGCGAATAGTACCCTGAATGATATTGTGCGCTTCAGCCGCAGTCATAACCTGGCTGACAGTCTTGTTCTGTGTCTCCGCCGCGGACGGGGTCTTTATAAACCACAGCGCGAACATTGCCATGATTATAAAAACCCACACCAAAATGGTGTTTGGCGGCGGATTGTCGTTGTCTGGTTCCCTGTCAGAAGGCATGATCCTATTGTCCTTTACTATTGCCTTTCTGTAAAGTGAATTAGGAGAATGGCATCATTATGCGTTTGATTTTACCAGTGCTCTTGTTGTGCCCCGTGGCCATTCTTTGCGCGTTTCCGCCTGATTCCGCCGGAGTGTCCCCGGGCGCGGCAAAGATTGAGGCAAAACTTGCGCCGGCTTCCGCACCCGTTTTCACAAAGAGTCCGGCAGTTCTGCAAAAGGCTGCGGTTGAACTGGGCATTACTCATTTGCGCATCAATGGCTTTGATGTTCTGCAGCGAAAACGTGTGGGCCTTTTGACTCACATGGCTGCCGTGGACGAGAGAGGTATTAGTTCCTTTGATGTCTTTAAGAACGCCCCGGGCGTAAAACTTGTTGCTCTCTATGCCCCAGAGCACGGGCTTAACGGCCAGGTCCAGGCCGAAAAGAAGATTGATAACGAAACTTATGAGGGTATTCCCGTCTACTCCCTGTACGGAGACACCCGCAAGCCCACACCGCGTATGCTTGAAGGAATTGATTGCATGGTGGTGGATTTGCAGGATATCGGCAGCCGCTCGTATACGTACATCAGCGCCATGAAGTTGACCATCCAAGCCTGCTTCGAAAAACAAATTCCGGTCATTATTCTGGATCGTCCCAACCCGTTGGGAGGGCTAAAGGTTGACGGTCCTGTTCTGGATCCGCGTTTTCAGAGTTATGTCGGGCTTTATCGGATTCCTTATATTCACGGGCTTACAATAGGAGAGTTGGCGCTCTTGGCTCGCGACGAGCTCAAACCCTTGAGTGGATCTCTGACTGTTGTCAAGATGGTCGGGTGGAAGCGCTCCATGCTTTGGAGCGACACGGGACTGGATTGGCGTCCGACCTCCCCCTCGGTGCCCACTGTGGGAGCGGCTTTTGGCTACGCCTGTACGGGGCTGGGCGCGCAGCTGGGCGGCTTCCGGCATGGCTACGGTACAAAATACCCTTTTCGGTTTCTCTCACACCCCGAGCTTTCCGCCGCAGAGCTTAAGGCCCGACTGGATCGGGAACACTTGCCTGGATTCTCCTTTGACGTGTTGGCCCTCAAGCACGGCGGAGATGAAGAATCGCAGGAGGGCGTATACGTGCGTATTACCAACTGGGAGAACGCCTCTCCCATAGCCTTGAGCCTCACGATGCTCAGAATAGCCGAGGATCTGAAGGGCAGGGAACCCTTCGCCAACGCGAGCAACTCCGCCGCTGAGCTCTTTTGCAAGCACTGGGGACGGGCGGAGCCGCTTAATACGCTTAAACAGGGCAAGCCTCTGAGCGCCTCCATGCTGGCGGCGCACTGGAAGGCGGAGGCGCTCAACTGGCAGGCGCAGATCGGTCGCAAATACTGGTTGTATTAATACTGGCTTTATTCATAAATCTAATCTATAATATTAAGATGTCTTCACCTGACAGTCGCATTGTTTCAGCTGACACTCCTGCTGTGGTGGTGCCTTCGGGTGAACCCGTCGTCATTCCCGCCGGGACTACGGTGCAGATTACCCACCGGTTGGGCGGAAATTTGACTCTTACCTGGGAGTATGGCATGGTGCGGGTCTCGGGCCAGTACGCCGCAAATCTTGGCGAGGAGCGTGAAGTGGCCTCCAAAAAAGAGAAGAAAAAAAGGGAAGAAGGATCGACTCCCTTTGATGAGGATATCTGGGAAGCACTCAAAAACGTCTTTGATCCTGAAATCCCCGTAAATATTGTGGACTTGGGACTTATATACTCCATGGAGGTCAAACCTATAACAGAGCCTCCCCCGGCTTCTCCAAAGGATCAAAGATATAAGGTGTGGATCAAAATGACGCTTACGGCTCCTGGTTGCGGGATGGGACCCTCTATTGCCGCGGACGCCAGAGAGCGCGTTTTACAGGTGGATGGAGTGTCGGACGCCCAAGTGGATATTGTTTGGGATCCTCCCTGGAATCAAAGCATGATCTCCGAGGAGGGCCGCATGGCTCTGGGAATGGTATAAAATTCTATTGCCAGAGGCGCGGGGAATTGTGATAGGATGCCCGCACGTATGTCATCCGCTCCTTCTTCTACAACGCTCACTCCCCAGCAGATCTTTGACTATGCCTGGAACACCCTCGAGTCCGAGCAGGGCAAGGTTCAGTTTCCAAAGGAGATTTTGTGGCTCAATGGTTCTCCAGGAGCCGGCAAGGGAACCCATACCAAAACCATCAAGAAGGTCAAAGGCTACAAGACCGATTCGATTGAAATGAGTTCCCTCTTTAAGACGTCTGAGATAAAGGCGATGATGGACAAGGGAATCCTGATTGATGACAAGACGACGACTCTGCTGCTTTTCCGCGAGCTCACCAAGCCGCAATATGCCGAGGGCGTTATCATGGATGGCTATCCGCGCACAATTCCTCAGGCTGATGTCGTGCGGCTGCTGGCTAAGAAACTGGCCGGCAAGAGTCTTTTTCAGGTGATTGCCCTCATGGTCGGGGAGCAGGAGAGCGTGCGTCGCCAGACGCAGCGCGCGGGTGAGGACAAGGCGGCGGGCAAGCCCGTGCGCGCCACCGATCTGGACCCCGAGCTGGCCCGCAAGCGTTACAAGACCTTTATGGAAAGCTCCTACGCGGCGCTCGAATCACTTGCTTCCGATTTCCAGTTCCACTCCATCGAGACGATGGGAACCATCGAGGAGGTGGGCGCAAAGATTGCTAAAACCCTTAAATAGTCGAAGACTATTGACTGGGACAAAATTGAGTATATAATCTTGGACGTGAAAAGGTGGTTTATTATATTGGGAGTAGCTTGTGCCTCCCTATGCTTTGGGCAGATACCCTCCGGAGACGGTTTTCTTTCCCCCAGTCATCCCTCACAAAGTTCAGAGTCGGCACCCGCAGTCCAATCCACCTCTGTCGGAGTGGCCGATATGAAACAGGATATAGAAGCTAACCGCAAGGATCTCAAAGATCTTGCCCTGCGGGTCGAGCAGCTTGAGAGGGAAAAAGCCGAGTTGGAAGCGAAACTCGCCAAGAACTCCGATACCTCCTCATTCGTTACGCATGACGAGCTCAAGCTCCTTGAAATGCGGACGAACGACGCCATCGCCGCGGAGGGAAAAAGAGTGGAGAGCGCCATCAAGGACGATATGAAGGCCGCAATGACGGGCACGAGTCCTGTGTCCGCGGCTGAAAAGCCGAGCGTATCCGCGAAGACGGCGGTTACAAAACCAGGCCGGTCGATCAAGTCGGCTGCGCCGCAGATCAGTGAGGCGGAGAAACAGTCCTATATGAAAGAGGGAATCAAGTACACCGTGGCGCCCGGGGATACCATCTCGTCGATTGCCCGCAAGAACCATTCAAGCGTGCGTGCGATCATGGCCACCAATCCGATAAGCGATCCAGGCAAACTCTATGTTGGCCGCGAAATATTTGTCCCCACACTATGAAAAAGCAACCCCAGAAAAGACTCGGGAGAGGATTGGAGAGCCTAATCAACGGAGGCCTCAGAAAATCTCCGGCTCCTGAAGTCAGAATTGATAATGTCAGGATAGAGAAGTCAGAAGAGTCCAATTCCCAGGAAGTTCAGGCGGATTCGCTCGATAGCCTCAACGAGCTTTTAAAAAAGACTCACCAGGAAGCTCAGACGGAGGAGATTTCGGGAGAAGCATCGCCTTCCGGAACATGGAAGATTCCGTCTCCGGTTCAGAAACCCCAGTTTCCAACGGCATCGGCGAGCGTGAATACGCCATCCGTGGTCCCGTCAAACGCGCAGGGTGTTTTCATGTTGATTTCTCTCAAGCATATTCAGAGAAGCCCCTATCAGCGCCGCAAAGAGTTCCGCCAGGAGAGTATCAAAGAGCTGGCTGACAGTATTCGCAGCGAGGGTCTGATGCAGCCGGTAGTGGTGCGCGCTCTCAAAAATGGCGGTTATGAGCTGATTGCCGGCGAACGTCGCATGAGAGCCTGCCAGAGTATCGGCATGGAGGTGATTCCAGCACGCGTTGTGAACGTGGCAGACGCCTCTGCGGCCGTGATGGGTCTCATCGAGAATCTGCAGCGAGAGGACCTGAATCCTGTTGACGAGGCGCGCGGCTACGGAATGCTTTTGACAGACTTTCATATGACGCAGGAGCAGATCTCGGCGCAGATCGGCAAGGCTCGCACGACGATCGCCAATAGTCTGCGCCTGCTCATGTTGGAGCCGGAGATTCTGGGATATGTGGCCAAAAATCAGCTTACGCTGGGCCACGCAAAAGTTCTTTTGGGGCTTCCCGAGGGATCCACGCGCGTGATGCTGGCCAGGACGATTGTGGAGCAGGGACTATCGGTCAGACAGGCCGAGGGTCTTATTCGCAAGCAGGGTACCTCCGCCGGGCCTGGAACCGCCCGCGCCGTGACGGGAGACGCGGAGCTGCTGGCCCTGGGAGAACTTCAGAAAAAGATCCTGGCAAAGCTTAACGCCAAGGTGAAATTCCAGCATGGCGCCCGCGGTGGCAAACTGATTGTGTACTACAAGAACAACGGCGAGCTTGAAGAGATCCTTAAACGGATGGGCGTATGATTTTTGACAAGATTGAGAACGTCGGGTTGTATACGGGCTTGGGCGCAAGACTGAAGCGGGGAATGCGGCTGCTTAAAAGTGGCAGGCTGGACAAACTGCCGCCGGGCAAGCATCTCATTGAGGGTGAGCGTCTTTTCGCGAGCGTCCAGGAGTACAAGGGTCGCCCCGCGCGAAAAGGGCGTTGGGAAGCTCACCGCAGGTACATTGATATTCAATACATGGTCAAGGGCTGTGAGTTGATGGGGGTGAGCCCCGTGGATCGTTTAAGGGTTGAGAAAAAATATAATTCCAAAATGGATGTGATGTTCCTGACGGGCAGGCTCAAGAAGTCCTCGATTCTGAATGCCCGCGAGAGGATGTTTGCGATCTTCTATCCGACGGACGCGCATATGCCCATGCTTAAAAATTCCGAGTATAAGGGTGTTGTGAAGAAGATTGTCCTAAAGGTGTTGGCCAGATAAGGTTTTTCAATGTCGTTTGAGTATCCCGAGGAGCATAAGAAACAACTGCAAAGGCTGACCGCGCTGTTAAATGAACTGCCTGTGGGTGACTATGTGCTTGAGCTGGGCTGCGGCCACGGACATTTCTTGAGCGCGCTGGCGGTCTTGGAAAAGGGCGCGCGCAATTATGTCGGGGTGGACAAGAAGCACGACAGATTGGCCAGGGGACAGAAGAAAAGCGACCGTATCGGCATGAAGGTGCATTGGATCTGGGGGAGTGCAGGGGATGTGCTGGATTGCTGGCCGGAGAACCGAATTGTACGCGACTGTTTTGTCCTTTTCCCTGATCCCTGGCCAAAGAAGCGGCATTGGAAGCATCGCTTTGTGAATGCGGCGTTTTTATCCAGCCTTGCCAGAATCTGCGCGCCGCGGTCGCGGCTTTTTTTCCGTACCGATCATGAAGGTTATTTTTCGGACGTTTGGCAGTTGATCTCGGAGAGCTCCCTCTGGCAGATCGATCCCGTCGTGCAATGGCCTGGACCCCTGCCTCAGACGGTTTTTGAGGAACACCATCCCAGATTCGACAGCCTGATCGCTGTTTTAAAATAGCTTTATTTTCCTATACAGAACCGGTCAAAGAGCTTGTCGAGAATCTGTTCGTTGTCAAACTTGCCAAGAATCTCCCCCAGGCAATCCAGCGCAGAGTGCAGATGGTGCGCGATGAGCGCCGGGTCTGACTTTTTGCTCAGGAGCTCCGTACCGGCTGTCAGTTGTTTAAGGCACTCTTCAAGCGCGTCGGCGTGTCTGGCGCTTATCATCAGTGTGTCGCAGCCGGGCATCAGGCCGTCGAGTTCCTTGATGATTCCTTTGCGCAAGGCGTCCATGCCAGCGCCCGTGACGGCCGAAACGGGGTATGTGGATGTCAGTCCTGTGGGAATATGAAATTCTCTCAGGTCTGACTTGGTCACAACGTGCAGCAAGGCGCCAGACGCTGAAATTTTGTCTGTTGTTTCCGAAGGAGATTTGCCTGTTCCGTCGATTATATGCAGAACCAAATCGGCCGCGGCCATCTGATCCCTGGTCATGGCAATACCGGTGGCCTCAATCGATCCTGCCGTGGCCCTGGGGTTGAGCCCTGCGGTGTCGACAAGGGTCGCCATATGTGTTCCAAATGTAAGCTGCGCCGACAGGTAGTCCCGCGTGGTTCCTGCTATAGGGCTGACAATGGCCCTTTCGTGGCCCAGTAGCGCGTTAAAGAGGGAGGACTTCCCGGCATTGGGCAGTCCCACGAGTGCTATCCTGGCGCCCTCAAAGGTCAGATCATGTGCCCGTTGGGTGCTTTTGAGCGCGGATAGGCGGCTGATCAATTTTTGAAATTTTTCCGGTGGCGGCAACCGTGAGGGGACATCTTCTTCAGGAAAATCGATGAGAGCTTCCACTTCGGCGATGAGACTGATGAGTTCTTCGGAAAATTCTTTGATGGCCCCTCCCAAATCGCCGGCAAGCTGGCGGTGTGCAGCCTGTAAGGCCCTGTCTGAACGCGCGGATATAACGTTCGCCACGGCCTCAGCCTGGGTAAGATCCATCCTTCCGTTTAGAAAAGCCCGGCGCGTGAACTCTCCTGGCTGTGCCAGCGTAAATCCACGCGTCATCAAGTCCTCCAGTATCCTTCTGAGGATGTAGGGATTCCCGTGACAGCTGATCTCCAAACTTTCTTCTCCGGTATATGAGTGTCCCTTCTCATAGTACACAGCCATTACCTGGTCAAGCAGCTCTCCAGATATGGAGGTGTAGTTCTTGAGGGTAGCCTGCTTGGGCGCAATGCCTAAAAATACCCTGGCGCACAACTCTCCGGAACAGCGTATGATGCCCAGTGCCGATGGAGCCTGTGGGGTGGCAATGGCGGCAATGGAGGGCAGAAGACCCATCTATCTATTTTTGCTGGTTTGCTGATATGCGTCAATGATTCAGAAATGGTTTTTACCATATTTCTATGGACTTGGCCAATAGCGGCGCATAGAATTGAGGTGCATGGGAGTACTGAATAACAGATCTTTTGGAATAAGACTGTGGAAGGAACCCAGTAGCGGAAGTGGGAAGGGAACCGTCTCTGCGCGGGGATTCCTGGAAATGTTGGATTGTCCTTGCTGTGGTATATGTAATGATCTGCTTCCTGGCGGCGGCGGAGATAACAAGGGCGGCGGAGACGACCCCCTAGATGGTCTGCTTCCTGGCGGCGGACAATCTTGCCCAGTAGATCCGGGTTGTTGCAAATGTTGTAACTGTTTGCCCTTCTAGTATCGTGTAACATATTATATTTCGCATATTGACTAGGGGGGTGGTCGTAATGGAATATCGGGGGATGAAAGTACCCCGATACAAAATCACACTCACGCAGGAGGAGCGCGGCCAACTCGAAGAACTGACGCGCAGCGGCAAGACGGCCGCATCGAAGTTCATTCATGCGCGGGCATTGTTGCTGTGCGATGCCGGAGAGCATGGCAACCCGTGGAAAGTCGCCGACGTTGCCGAAGCGTTGGGCATCACCCCTCGCACCATCGAGCATCTCAAGCAGCGGTTCGTGGAGGAAGGGATTGAAGCGGCTCTGGTGCGAAAACCTGCGGTCAAGGCGCCCAAACTCACCTTCGACGGAGCCTTTGACGCACGGCTAACCGCTTTGGCGTGTTCGCCCGCGCCAGCGGGGCGGGTCCGCTGGACGGTGCGGCTGCTGGCGGAAAAGGTGGTTGAACTCAAGATCGCCCCGAAGGTTTCGACCATGAGCATCCACCGGGCGCTAAAAAAAACGAACTTAAGCCTCACCTGAGCAAGTATTGGAAAATCCCGCCCGAGGGCTGCGCGGCCTTTGTCGTATGCATGGAGGATGTGCTGGATGTTTACCACGCGGCCTACGACCCGCTGTTCCCGCTGGTCTGCATGGACGAATCCAACAAGCAACTGGTGGGCGAAGTCCATGCCCCGCTGCCGCCGGCCCCGGGTAGGGGTCAAATCCTTGACCACGAGTATGTCCGCAACGGGGTGGCGGAAATCTTCCTGGAAGTCGAACCGTTGCGTGGCCGCCGCCACGTCGCCATTACCGAACACCGCACGCGCAAAGACTGGGCTCTGTTCGTCAAAGGCATGCTGGACGAGCGCTACCCGCAGGCCACCAAGGTTCGCTTGGTGATGGATAATTTGAACACTCACAGTGCCGCTTCCCTTTATGAAGCCTTCGCACCGGAGGAGGCCCGACGGTTGGCCCGCCGCCTTGAAATCCACTACACCCCAAAACATGGCAGTTGGCTCAACGTCGCCGAGATCGAATTGAGCGCGCTCAATGGCCAGTGCCTCAATCGCAGAATCCCAAACATTGACCTGATGCGAAAAGAAGTGGCGGCCTGGGAACAGGACCGGAACAACCGCGTGGCCACCATTGACTGGCATTTCACCACCGAAAATGCCCGCATCAAATTGAAGCGCCTATATCCGAAATTATGAGTGATACACGGTACTAGCTCGTATGGTGGACATTATCTATGAGTTGAATAAAGTCCGGAATCTGCGCCACTGTCATCGCATCCCGGAGCGTTCTTTGAATTGGGGTAAAGGGAAAATGCCGATGTGCGCGCGTTGTTTTGGCATCAGGATTGGCACCACGACGGCCATCATCCTCTGCGTGTTGCAGAAACTCCCCCCCTGGTGGATCTCCTTTCTGATGTTCCTTGTGTTGCTTATAGACTGGGGAATACAACAGTTCTTTAATGTTATGTCCACCAACTTGCGACGCGTTATTTCGGGGGTTGTGGGCGGCTTTGGCATGGGGGCGCTCTTTTGGGGGACAGCCTCTTTTTGCGCCCAATGGACATTGGCCTGGGTGATCCGCTGGACGGTCGAATACGTTACGCACTAGGCTTGCGGGCGACAAAGAAAGTGGGAGGATATCTTCTTGTCTCTCCAAGCGCCTTGGCGTAATCCCCGGAGACTTCCAGAATCTCAAAGCCCGCCTGTTGAAGCTGGGCGTATACCAATTCCTTCTTGGGGATATGAATGTACTGGACGGTCTTTGGGACGTTCTCACCCGAGCTTTCCCTGACAAAAAATCTGTCTCCGAAGTCAACTTCCAGAATCCTGATTCCGAGGGGCTTTAGCAGGTAGAAGCGGATCCATTGCTTTATCCAGAAGAGCGTGGAATAGGCGAGTATGTTCCTGCAGTGGGCCGTAAAGATGAATAGCCCCCCTGGCCTTAGAACGCGAAAAGTTTCGCTGAGGGCCTTCAATCTATTGGCCTGACCCGGTATCTGTGTCCAGCCCTGATTCGAGAAAAACGCATAGTCAAAGCTGTCGGCGGGAAATGGCAGCTGGGTTGCGTCTCCAACACGGTAATCAACCGACAGCGACCTTTGCTTGGCGATTTTCTTTGCGCTGTCGATCATTGCCGGAACCAGATCCATGCCGATTATCTGGTAGCCCTTTTGGTGAAGGGGCATGGTGGTACGACCAGTGCCGCAACCCAAATCCAGCAATTTCCCCTGTATGTTGGTGAAATGTTTCGAGATGAAGAAACTTTCGGATATCCAAAGGCCTTCTTCTGCCTGCTGGTTATATAAAAGCTGTGCATTCCGGCCCGAGAATTCATCCACGACGAATTTTTTGAGCTCATCCTGCATAGCTACTCTGAGGCTTCTGCAGGGGCCTCCGTGTGCTCTCCCAGAGTCACGCCACCTGCCACCTGCACCTTGCCCATGATGGCCTTGCCGATAGTCTCCACAAGTTCCGGATTCTGCCTTAGGTATTCCTTGGCAGCCTCGCGCCCCTGTCCGAGCATCTTGCCCTCGTAGACGATGTACGAGCCCTTCTTCTCCAGGATTTTATACTCAATGCCCAGATCGAGAATGGAGCCAGTCTTGGAGATGCCCTCATTGAACATGATGTCGAATTCGCACTCCGTGTAGGGAGGGGCCATCTTGTTCTTGACGACTTTGATGCGCGTGCGGTTGCCGATGGCCTTGCCGGTGGGATCTTTTATCTGCTGAATGCGCCGGATATCAATGCGCACGGAGGCAAAGAATTTGAGGGCCCGGCCGCCAGAAGTGGTCTCAGGACTGCCAAACATGACTCCGATCTTCTCGCGGATCTGATTGGTAAAGAGACATACGCAATTGGTGCGCGAAATGGCGGCAGTAAGTCTTCTCATGGCCTGCGACATCAGTCGTGCCTGCGAGCCGACGGTCGCGTCTCCCATCTGCCCCTCGAGCTCCTGCTTGGAGACAAGTGCCGCCACGGAGTCTATGACGATGATATCGATGGCTCCCGACCGAATCAGCGTTTCAGTGATATTAAGGGCGTCGTCACCGCTTTCCGGCTGGGAAACCATCAGGTTATCGAGGTCCACCCCGACAATTCTGGCGTAGCGGGGATCAAGCGCGTGCTCGACGTCTATAAAGACCGCGTTTCCGCCCTGTCTTTGGGCCTCGGCGATGATGGACAAACAGAAGGTGGTTTTGCCGGAGGACTCCGGTCCGTAGATTTCGCAGATGCGCCCGCGGGGTAGGCCTCCAACGCCAAGCGCCAGGTCGATCGCGACCGATCCTGTGGATATAACGTCAACCGGCTTGTGGCTGCGCTCGCCCATCTTCATGAGGGTTCCCTCGCCAAACTCGCGGTTGATGGCGGAGAGCGCCAGATCCAGGGATTTTTTGGAAGCCTCCTTGGTGGAGTCTTTCGGGGTTTTGGTCGCTTCTTTGGTAACAGCCATAATTGTAGTGTGGGGTGATTGGCCCATCATGCCCCGAAAATTGGGACAAGGCAAGCCCTACTTTGGGTTGCCCATGACCTGCTTACGCGCTAGACTAAACACATGGTCAAGGCCGTGCTATTTGATATTGGCGAAGTTCTTGTAACCCAGGAATGGGGAAGTGTATGCGGGTTGATCGCGGGCAAATGTCCTCATACTCCAATGGGTTGTAAGGGATGGCCGAATAATTTTCTGCCCGGTACGCTGCAAAAAGATCCGCTGTTTCTGCAACGAATGTCCGCTTATGAAACCGGGAGGATAACGACGGAAGAGTTTATAGAGTATGCCCGTGGATTGTTGGCAAGAAGCTTGGGTTACACGGGTTCCTACGAAGACACTTTGAATGCCCATCGGGCGATCATCGGTACGCCAATAATCTCCTCTATTAAACTATTGATGCAGATGGTTGCAACTGGCCGGTATAAGGTGGCACTGGTATCAGATAACAATCCGGTGCACGCGGAGGAATGCGCGAAGAGAATTCCCGATGTATTGCAGGCCATTCCCCGACAGAATGTAATACTTTCCCATGAAGTCGGATACAATAAAACGGGCCCTGAAATATTCAAAATAGCCCTCTGTCGAATCAATGTGGAGCCCCAAGATGTCCTGATGATAGATAACACCCAACGCAAGTTGGATATATGTAGAAAAATGGGGATCCAGACTTATTTATATGGCGAAAAGCATGATTTAGTCGCGGGTCTTAAACGGTTTGGAATTTGCTGTTAATTTTGTGGTTGCCATCTTGGGAAAGAGACGTACCTTACACAGCCCTATGCCGTTGGAAATCGGAGAGAACGCCCCATCCATGTCAGTTGTGACGGACGATGGAAGTCTGTTGGATCTATCGACTCTTTATGCGAAGGGTCTTGTGCTTGTTTACTTCTATCCCAAGGCCGATACTCCCGGGTGTACGGTACAGGCCTGTAATCTGCGGGACAATATCACCGGGCTCAACAAGGCGGGCGTCACAGTTATTGGCGTAAGCGCGGACTCGGTCGATGCCCAGGCCAAGTTCAAGAAGAAATACAACCTTAACTTTGTACTGGTTGCCGACAGCGAGCGTGCGCTGATAAAGGCGTTCGGCGTGGATGCCCGCCAGACTTTCATCGTGAAGGACGGGAAAGTCGCATGGCGGCAATTGAAGGCCACCCCCAAAACGCAGGCAGCCGATGCCCTGGCTGCCCTAAAGGGTCTATGAATCTTTCTTTCGATAAGGGTACGGCTTTCCAGCAACGTGTTTGGCACGAAATTGCCAAGATCCCCAGAGGGAAGATCATGACCTACACTCAGCTGGCCAGACGAATAGGTAAACCCCGCGCCGCCCGTGCTGTGGCAAATGCCTGTGGCAGGAATCCCTACGCGCCGCGTATTCCCTGCCATAGGGTGATTCGTTCTGATGGCAGTTTGGGCGGTTATTCCGGTGCTGGCGGTATCGCGCGCAAGAGGGCCCTTTTGCTAAAAGAAGGAATAAGGTTGAATCGGACTTAGTTTGCGTGTATTTAGGGGTGATGAAGAAAGTATTCGGTCTATGGGCGCTGTTGCTCTTGCCTGCTTCCATCTGGGCAATGCCCAGCGCTGGTGAGGATCAGAATTTGGCCCCCTTTGCGATGTTCCAAGTAGGGTCAATGCGCGACCAGATTTTAACGCCTCCGCCGGAGATCGCCAGGATTGTCGCGATAGAATTCGCCAGCCTGGAACCTCATCGCGGGGTGGCCATAGACATCAATCACAGCGGAAATCTGGACTATATTTTCGTGGATAACCCGAACAACTGTACCCAGGGCGGATGTCCCCTGATACTTGTGGATGGGATCCAGAAAAAGATCATAGGGCGCTTTTATGGGGACCCGCTGTATGTGATCAAGAAGGCGGTGAATGGCCGTCCCATCATCAGCGTATTCAGGAGCGAGGGCGAATCGGGTGGGTACTATGTCTCCTATGTGTTCAATGACGGAGAGTATACGGAGGTCTCTTCAGTGCGCGTCGAGGGTGTCTCGCTAAGGAAACTGCAGGAACAGTTGAAAATAAAAGGTCCCGGGAAGCAATAGCCTACCGCGGAAGCCGGGAGTGGCGTCTTGAGTGGGCTGGTGTTTCTGTTTATGATAAACTTTCGTTCCCGCCATGAACAGGGTTTACATCAAAACATATGGTTGCCAGATGAACGAGCGCGACAGCGATGCTGTGGCGGCTCTTCTGCGTGCCCGCGGATATAGCTTTGTTGACAGCGAGGAAGATGCCGATGTGATCCTGATAAATACCTGTTCGGTCCGCGATCTTTCCGAGCAGAAGGCTCTGGGCAAGATGGGGAGGCTGCAGAAGCTGAAGAAAAAGAACCCCAGGCTGGTACTGGGGATCATGGGTTGCATGGCGCAAAGTCGCGGAAGCGGTCTGCTGGACAAGCTCCCAGAGCTGGATCTGGTGGTTGGCACGCAGAAATTGCATCGCGTGCCGGAGCACCTTGCCGAGATACTCAAAACAAAAGACGGACTTGGGCCGCTTCCCGCGAAGCTGGTGGATATCAGTGAGGAGGCCGACAGTCAGAATGCCATCAAAGACCACCAGGAATCTGGCTCGGTGACCTCCTTTGTCTCCATCCAACAGGGTTGCGATATGAACTGCGCCTTTTGTATAGTGCCGCACGTCCGCGGAGACGAAAGGAGTCGGCCCATGGAGGAGATTCTGGAGGAGATCCGTGGACTGGCGGTATCCGGCAGTAGGGAAATAACGCTATTGGGTCAGATCGTGACAAGTTACGGGAGGGGACTGGAAAATTTTAAGGATAAGAAATCCCCCTTCGTGCAGCTCCTGGAAAGGTTAGAGGAGATTGAGGGCATAAAGAGGGTTCGCTTTACTTCACCGCATCCCCGGGGTTTCAAAGAGGACCTCGTGGGCTGCTTCGGCCGACTGGAGAAGCTGTGCGAGAGCGTGCATCTGCCAATGCAGTCTGGCAGTGATCGGATTTTACGCCTCATGAATAGGCCCTACGGGCGGGACCGCTACTATGATATAGTTCAGTCTTTGAGGGCGAGAGTGCCGGACATATACCTGTCGACTGATATTATAGTGGGGTTTCCTGGCGAGACCGATGAAGATTTTGAAGCCACCCGTGAGCTTTTTGATAGGGTGGGCTATGACATGGCTTTTATATTCAAATATTCCAAAAGAAGCGGGACTCCAGCCGCGCAGATGAAAGATCAGGTTTCCGATGAGGTGAAAGAGATGCGCAACCAGGCGCTCCTGGATATCCTCCATAAGAGCTCGCTGCGGCGTGGAGAAAGCCTTCTGGACACAACACAGGAGGTTCTTGTGGAAGGCTGGGCCCGTAAGGGCGGCAAGCTTATGGGCCGCAATCGGGGAGGGCGCAAGGTGTTCTTCAAAGGCGATGGGGGGCTGATCGGCCAGCTGGTTAATGTTAAAATAGACAAGGCTACCGTTGCGGTACTGGAGGGAAACGTGGTATAAATGATTTGCAGATATCGGTGTTTGCTGTAGGATTGGTTCTCCATGTTCGGCCTGACGATTGCCACAGTTATTTTCGCTTCTATCCTTATCATAAAGGGCTCGGCCATCGTGATGGGGGGCCGGGCATTTACCGATTTTGCCCTGAAATTTCTTTATCAGCGCCAGATGGCAATTGCGCTGTGGGCGGTGGCAGTCTGTTGGACTTTGTGGGAGACAGTTAAGCTCGGCCCCTCTGATTTTGGAAGTTTTAAGCCGCTTCTCTTCCTGATATTTGCCGGTCTGGGAATCTCCAGTGTTTGGATGCTGCGGGACTATCTTATTGTGCGCGCGGTGGCGGTGCTGAATCTGTATATCTCCTGGTATTTTCTCAAAGCCGCCTTTTTACAGCCGGAGTGGACCAGGGTTTTCTTTGTGGTGCCGGTGTATCTATTTATTATAATTTCTTTATGGTTCTCGGTAGCTCCCTGGAGAGTACGCGATTTGCTGATGTGGATACGGAATGACAAACAGCATGGGGCGCTACTGGGATGGGGCCAATTGGGCTATGGAGTATGGCTTTTGGTTGTCGCGGCCACCTACCGCTTCTTTATATAAGCCTACAAGGCAATAAGGCTGGCGGAATGCCGTCTTGTGTGCTAGAATTCTGTTCTCCGGCCCCTATAGTTCAACTGGATAGAACGGAGGTTTCCTAAACCTTAAATCCAGGTTCAAGTCCTGGTGGGGGCGAAGTATGTTTGTTATCAATAGCTTAAGTGCCTATATCGGGAATATAGCATCCTAAAATGGGAACAAAAGTGGGAACACTCTAAAATTATTTTTTGCTGGAAACTCGTCTGGGGCTGGCTGGCTTGTCGCTGTCTTCTCGGTGTTCTTCACCGACAAGGCGATCTCTTGAATGCCCAAGCGTTTTGCAAGCCTACGAGCCTCCTGTGAGGGTCGCACAGGGGCTTCTTAATTTTGAAATTGAAGAAGATGTATAATAGGTTACATGCCCATTACCTCTACAGCGAATCTTTGGGGGCCTTATCTTGGCAATGGCTCCACAACTCAGTTCAATTACGGTCAACCGATTCAGTCTCAAAATGACCTTGCCGTCTTTCTTACTGATAACAACGGTATTGCCTATGCCCCGCTAACTCCCGGAGTAGATTACTACGTCAATGGCGTCCTAAATCCCAACCAATCGGCTTGGAGTATCACCTATCCAATGAACTCTCTGTTGGCTCCGCTTCCAAGTGGCTGGACGATTACAATCCAATTGAATGTTGCCCTGACAACCAACATGAATCTGACCGTACTGAACAGCAGTAGCGGCCCTGTGGTTCAGGGTGCTGTTGACCGCCTGACGCTGCAAGCCCTGACATTGGAGAGCCAGATACAGGAGTTGACAGCTCCATCCATAACGGCGGCTTCTCAGGCTGGGGCAGCCGCAGGGACTGCCTCTGGAACTGCCGCAGCGGAGTCAGTCTTGGCAACTTACGCGCCTTTGGCCTCTCCCGCGTTCACAGGGACGCCCACGGCTCCCACGGCAACGGCTGGAACGAATAACACACAGCTTGCAACAACGTCCTTTGTTGCCAACACAGCGGGAGACGGTACGACGTCTGTTGCTCTAAGAAATAAGTTCATAAATGGAGATTTCAGGCTTTGGCAGCGCGGCACAACCATTAGCAATCCGGGATCAACGGCATACACAGCCGATCGGTGGGCGCTAAACTATGACGGAAGCGGAGCAACAAGGGTTATTTCATTGCAGTCAGGGGCAGAGGATACAGACGGTTCTTTTATTCCACAGACCCTTAATTTTTCGGTCTCTGCGGCTGGTAGCGGTGGATCATACTTGCAACTCTATCAAAGGATAGAGGACGTCAACACGCTCAACGGAAAGAATATCACGATTTCTGGAAAGGTTTTCAATAATGGATCTTCGACCGTTACAATGCCATATATAGGCTATCAGCAATACTTTGGTTCTGGTGGGAGCGCCGCCGTGTCATCATATTCATCGCCTATAACTCTCCTCCCAGGACAATGGACAGTTATAAAAGAAACATTCGCATTGAGCTCTACCGTTGGGAAAACGCTTGTAAGTCCTCATTACATAGAAGTGGACTTCGGTTTGCCGCCCAATACCCTCTTTAATCTTACGTTCTCTAGGCTACAGTTTGAGGGAGGAAGTGTCGCGACACCATTTGAACTGCGTCCTATCGAGCTTGAGACTTCGCTTTGCCAAAGATATTTCTATGCTCCCCTTGTATGGGGATGGGAACTTGGGCTTGGTGTTGCAACCGCAACAAATTCGGTGGTCGTGCCAATACATCTGCCAGCCATGATGCGCGCAAACCCAACACTTAGCAGTTCCGGCATAAGTGGCACAAACCTTCAGTTCTCCGGCGGTATCACTTCAAACCCGACTGCGGTAACAGTTTCGCAATACGGCCAGAACGTGATCTCTATTGCCTTTACATCAACCGCAACGACTGGAACTACCGGACACTTGGTCAGCCCAAGCGGGAATGGGGTCTTGCAGTTTAGCGCGGAATTATAGTCGTATGGACTATGGGAAAGGAATACGGCTGTAGACTGCAATATCAGAAGAAATCGCTCATTTAGTGCTAGTAATAGTAATATATTAATCGACCTTAAAAACGATGTGATGTATAAGCGACACTATGGGACTCTTTCAAGAGATGCTGAGCGTGCTGCTTACTAGAAATAAAGTAGTAGAAACATCTGGAGACGTTATTATAGGAATACAGGGAGTCATTGTTGCCCTGCTGATACCTCTTGGTATTGAGATCATAAATGACCTAAGAAAGTCTGAAGATGCGCTTCAAATCTCTTTCTTAAATAAGAGTGTGATCCGCCCTGTCGGATTCGCTTTAAGCGTAGCTGCGGTTTCTGTGATTTCTTTGGTTTTAATTCCCCTGTCCCCTTCATATCTACTTTGGATAGCAGTTGGAATTTTATTTCTATATCAGGCGCTAAGACTGGCTGAAATATATAAATGGATTATGCCTCCATTGGAGGGAATCTTTAGCAGGGATGATTTTAGAAAAAAACAGATTTTTGAATACTTATCAAAAATAAGGGATACAGGAATCTTGAGTAGCTATTTGGAAAGAAAATTAGCTGAACCTCCCAAAGACGTACGTACTGAAAAATTGTACTCGACGATTTGCGACAGAGAAATTGCTCGTCTCTCAAAGAAAAGCCCGTGCGGGATGTGTAAAGATAAACATAGAATGTCACTATTAAACAGTTTTGTTTCTAATATAGATAAAAGAGATGTGCCTCAGGAAAGTCCTAACTG